>Ga0137415_10001311_pt1 | contig 24467 bp, 27 predicted proteins | sample CZODoug3_1_1_16f_FD_183082 | JGI IMG/M metagenome (GOLD analysis project Ga0137415, IMG submission 183082) | Vadose zone soil fungal communities from Angelo Coast Range Reserve, California, USA - CZODoug3_1_1_16fungal (Hybrid Assembly) | ecosystem: Environmental > Terrestrial > Soil > Vadose...
CGCTGGGTGGACGTCGTCGTGATGGAGCGGCTGCTCTGATTACGTGGGGGGCCCCGAAATGGCCCCCCACACCCCCCAGCGTTCGGAGCGCCCCGGCGGAGCCGTGTCGCTCCTCTAACACCCCCCAGCGTTCGGAGCGCCCCGGCGGAGCCGTGTCGCTCCTCTTATTCCCAGACCGCCGGCTCGAGCGCGAGCCTGACCCCGAAGCGCTCCGCGACGGACGCCTGAAGGCGGCCCGCGAAGCCGAGCACGTCGGCCGCCCGCGCGCCGTCGTGCGCGACGATGGACAGCGCGTGCGCCGTCGAGAGCCCGACCGCGCCCTCGCGCTGGCCGCGCCGGAAGCCCGCCCGCTCGATCAGCCACGCCGCCGACAGCTTCACGCCGCCGTCGGCCTGCGGCCAGCGCGGCAGCTTCGGATCGCCCGCGCGCTCCGCAACGCGCTCGGCGGCGTCGGGCGTCACGATCGGGTTCGTGAAGAACGAGCCGCACGAGCGGCGGTTCGGGTCGCCGGGGTCGAGCACCATCGACTTCGTGCGGCGGATCGCGAGCACGCTCGCGCGGACGTCGGCGAGCGTCGGCGCCGTCAGCCCGCGCGCGGCGACGGCGCGCTCGACGTCGGCGTAGCCGAGCGTCGGCGCTGCGCCGGGCCGCAGCCTGTACGTCACGGCGAGGACGACGTAGCGTCCCGGCTCGCGGCTCTTGAAGGCGCTGTCGCGATAGGCGAAGCCGCACTCGGCCGGCGAGAGCGTCACCGCGTCGCCCGTCGTCGTGTCGAGCGCGCGCACGGCAACGACGGTGTCGCTCACCTCCTGGCCGTACGCGCCGACGTTCTGCAGCGGCGTGGCCCCGACGAGGCCGGGAATCCCCGACAGGCACTCGAGTCCCGCCCAGCCCCGCGCCACCGCGAGGGCGACGAGGTCGTCCCACGGCTCGCCGGCGGCGGCGGTGATGTCGACGACGCGCCCGGCCTCGCGCGTCGTGACGCCGCGTAAGCCGACGCGCACCACGAGCGCCTCGACGCCCGCGTCGGCCACCACGACGTTGGAGCCGCCGCCCAACATGCGGAGGGCCACGCCGCGGGCGCGCGACCAGGCGAGCGCCTCACGCAGCGTCGCTTCGTCCGTCGCCTCCACGAACCAGCGCGCCGGCCCGCCCACGCCGAGCGTCGTGTAGGGCGCCAGGGCCACCCGCTCGCGCACGGTCATGGCCACGACCGGTGGCTCATCGCGGCGTCGGCGGCAGGTAGCCGAGCAGGAACACGTTGAGGTGCACGAGCAGCAGCTTGTTCCACGCCACGCTGGCCTCGAGCGCGCGCGGCGGCGGCAGCGCCGCCGCGAAGAGGCCGGCCAGCGCCGTCTGCGCGAGGCCGATCGCGTTGACCACGAGGTGCGCGGGCACCACGCCGCCGGGACCGGTGGCGCGGTGGCTATGCGAGAGCCCGACGGCGAGCAGGTAGTATGACGACTCGTGGGTGACGGCGGCCTGCGCCGTCTCGCGCAGCCAGCGCCCGAGGCTGTGCTTGCGCCGCTCGATGCGCGCGGCGTCCGGAGCACCGTCGGGGCCGAGGAAGAACCGCGCCGACTCCGGGAATTTCAGGAAGTGCTCGTAGAGCGCGCCCGTCAGCTCGGCCTCGCGCTCGAGCACGACCGGCGCGCTCTCGCGCACGGTCGCGGCGTCGGCCTCGCCGAAGCCGACGAAATCGCACAGCTCGCGCACGTAGCGCGGCATGTCGGTGGCGGGCAGCCAAGAGCTCACGGCATGAGCCGCGTGCCCGACCAGGCGCCCCCGGCGAAGCCGTCGCCCTCACGCGTCAGCGGCCGTGTCCAGCGCGCGCGGTCGTGCGCGCGCCCCGGCTGGCCCACCCAGAGCTCGAGGCGCTCGGCCCACACGCGGTAACCGCCCCAGCGCTTGGGCCGCGCGATCTCGCCGCCCTGCGTGCGCGCGTTGACGGCGGCGATGGCCGCCAGCAGCGCGGCGCGCGACGCGAGCGGACGGCTCTGGTCGCTGGCGGCGGCGGCCGCGCGCGCGTCCGGCGGGCGTGAGGCCCAGTACGCGTCGCTCTCGGCGTCGGGCACGTCGGTGACGGGGCCGGCCACGCGGACCTGGCGCTCGACGGCGTCCCAGTGGAAGACGAGCGCCGCCCACGGCCGCGCGGCGAGCTCGGCGCCCTTGTCGCTGTCGCGGTCGGTGTAGAAGACGAACGCGCCCTTCGCGGCATCGAAGCCCCGGCAGATGACCATGCGCGCCGCCGCCCGCCCGTCGGCGCCGACGGTGGCCAGCGTCATCGCCGTCGAGTTGCGGACGGCGCGCGCGGCCTCGGCCAGCCACGCGGCGACGAGCGGCAGCGGATCGGCGGGCAGCGTGTCGGGGAGCGGCGGAATGGCCGGCGCCATGTCGCAGGCCACCGTATCATGGCGCGCATGCCCTTCAAGACCTTCACGCTGCGCGAGCGGCCGGACCTCGAGGACGACTTCGAGCGCCTCGCGGAGGCGTCGTGGCCGCGCTTTCTCCGGCAGCATGACGCGCTCGGCTACGGCCGGTACTGGCCCTCGCTCTACACGACGTGGCCGGACTGGCAGCTCCTGCTCGTCGACGCCATGGGCCCGACGATCGCCGCCACCCACGCCGTGCCGCTCCAGTGGAAGGGCACCGCGGAGGACCTGCCGTCGAGCATCGCCGAGATCCTGTCACGCGCGACGGCCGACCACGAGTCCGGGCGCGCGCCCAATGCGCTCTGCGCGCTCGCCGTGATGATCGACGCGCGCTACCGGGGCCAGGGCATGAGTCCCGCCGCCGTGCGCGCGATGGTGGACCTCGCGCGCGCCCACGGGCTCGCCACGCTGCTGGCGCCCGTGCGTCCCGCCGACAAGAGCGCGTACCCGCTGACACCGATGGAGCGCTACGCGCGCTGGGAGAACGACGACGGCCTGCCGTTGGACCGCTGGATCCGCGTGCACGCGCGCCTGGGCGCCGAGATCCTGAGCGTGGCGCCGCGCACGCTCCTGATCACCGGCAGCGTCGCGGAGTGGGAGCGCTGGACCGACATGCGCTTCCCCGACTCCGGCTCGTACGTCGTGCCCGGCGCGCTGCAGCCCGTCGTCATCGACAGGACGGCGGACGAGGGGCGCTACGAAGATCCCAACGTCTGGATGCGGCACCGGGTGATCGAGTAGCGCCCCGGGTTCCCCGGGGCGCTTACGAGTGATGGGGGGTGTGGGGGGCCATGTCGGGGCCCCCCACGAAGGTTGGCGCCGGGACGCCGTCGATCATGACGTTGACGACGGACGGCTTGCCGGAGGCGACGGCGCGCTCGAGGGCCGCGGGCAGATCGGCCGCGCGCTCGACGTGCTCGCCGTACCCGCCGAGCGCCTCGGCGACGCGGTCGTAGCGCGTCGGCAGCAGCGAGCAGGCGACCGCGCGCTCCGCGCCGTAGTGCCGGATCTGGAGCTGATGCTCCGCGTTCCAGCGCGCGTCGTTGCCGACCACGGCCACGAAGGGCAGCCCGTAGCGCAGCGCCGTGTCGACTTCGAGCGCGTGAAAGCCGAAGGTGCCGTCGCCGAGCAGCGCGAACACGGGCGCGGCGGGACGCGCGAGCCTCGCCGCGATGGCCATCGGCATCGCGCTGCCGATCGAGCCCGAGGGGCCGTTGATCAAGCGCTCGCGCGCGTCGAGGCCCGCCTGCGCCCACTGGCCGAACTCGCCGCCGTCGGCGACGAGCGTGGCGCCGCGGTCGAGCCACGGCTGCACCGCGGCGCAGACCGCCAGCGGATGCATCGGCGTGGCGGCGCTCCGCCGCCACTCGCTCCACGCGGGCGGCGTGGCCGCACGGGTGCGCGCGACCTCGTCCGCCCAGCCCGTCGCCGCCGGGCTCGGCGCGGCCGCGGTGAGCTGATCGACGACCGTCGGCGGGTCGGCGATGATGCTCACGACGCCGTCGCGCTTGGGTGCGGGCTCCGCCGTCACCTGCACGAAGCGGCAGCCCGCCGGCCACGCGGGAGCGCGGCCGAAGCGCAGGGAAAAGTCGAGCGCCTTGCCGAGCAGCAGCACGACGTCGGCCTCCGCCAGACGCGCGTTGGCCCCGCGCAGCCACGGATCGTTGAGCCCGCGGGGACTCTCCGACGGCAGCGCGGGCACGGCGAGCAACCGCGCGAGCTTCTGGACCGCCGCCCAGCGCCGGCCGCGCGCCATCCCCGGTCCGGCGACGATCACGGGCCGCTTGGCCTCGGTGAGCGCGGCGAGCGCGGCCGTGATGTCGCTCGGCCGCGCGAGCGCCGGGGACGCGACGGCGACCGGTACCGGCTTGGCCTCGGGGATGTCCGCGTCGAGCACGTCGCCCGGCAGACTCAGGTGCACCGGGCCCGGACGGCCCGATTGCGCCAGCGCCAGGGCGCGGGCCACATCCTCTCCGAGGCGCGCCGGGTCTTCGGCGACCCACGCAGCCTTCGTCACCGGCCGCGCGGCCGCCGCCTGGTCGATGTCCTGAAACGCGCCGAGCCCGCGCTCGCCGCGCGGCGAGGCGCCGCTCAGCAGCACCACGGGCGAGTCCTCCATGCGCGCGCCGTACAGCGCGGAGAGCGCGTTGAGGTGGCCGGGGCCGGCGGTCACCAGCGCGACGCCGGGCCGCTCGGTCAGCCGGCCCCAGGCGTCGGCCATGTGCACGGCCGCCGCCTCGTGGCGCGTGTGATAGAGCGCGAGCGGCCGGCCGATGGCGGCGTCGTACACCGAGAGGATCTGGTTGCCGGACAGCGTGAAGAGGTGCTCCACGCCGCCGGCCACCAGCGTCTCGACGAGCGCGCGCGCGGCGGCCGGCATCAGAAGATCGCGAGCGGGTGCGCGGGCGCGCCGGTGGCGCCGACGAGCCGGAGCGGCGTCGCGGTGAAGAGGAACTCGTAGCGTCCCTCCTCCGCGCACGCCCTGGCCAGCCGCTCGGGGTTCGTGTTGTCCACCAGCGCCAGCCCGAGGAACGGGATGGCCAGGTGCACGCCCATGCCGAAGCCGGCATAGCCGATCGGGCGCTCGTCCATCATGTCCCACGAGATCGCCGCGATGTCCTTCTCACGGAACCACTCGAGGCAGGACACGTGCAGGCCGGGATGCGGCGACACGCGTGGGATCCAGTCGGGATTGTCGCGGCGGAATTTCTCGTCGCCGCTGCGCACCACGACCACGTCGCCGGGCTCGATGCGCACGCCGAAGCGCGCCGCCGTCTCGTCCAGCTCCTTCGGCGTCACCGGATTGCCGACGGTGACGTAGCCTTCCTTGCGTCCGGCCGCGACGTCGAGCAGCACGCCGCGCGTCAGGATGCCGTCGAGCAGCGGATCGATCGGGCACCAGGTGGCGCCGGCCGCCGACAGGCTGTCCGCGAACGAGCGGCCGTTGTAGAGCTCGCCGTCCCAGCCGACGTGGCAGAGCGCGTCGACGTGGGTGATCCAGAAGCCGTGGTACACGAGGTCGAAGCGGTCGAGGACCACGTCGGCCCGCTCGCGCTTGGACGGGCACGTCACGTGGTACATGAACTGCAGATGCGGCTGCGCGACGATCTCGCGCGAGAGCGAGACGGTGCGCCCGGACTTCACGAGAGCGCGCGCCGCCGCGCGGCGCGCGTCGGTGATCAGATTGACGGTGCCGCGCTGGTCGTCGTGGCCCCAGCGCCCCCAGTTGTTCAACCGCTTGAAGTACGACTCGACGTCGGCCTGCGTCGGCAGCTTCGTTCCGGGCATGCTCGCCTCCTCGCGGGGAATGGCCGAGTATGCCACGTGCGCGGGCGCGCGACGCTCAGAGCTGGTCGCGCTGCCACTCCTCGTAGGTCACCTGCCGCGTGTACGTCAGGTCGTCCCGGAAGATCTCGGTCATTCGCGTCGCCATTCCCTTGTCGAGGAAGGCGACGTTCAGCTCGTTGTTGAGCTGGAACGAGCGGTTGTCGAGGTTGGCGCTGCCGATGGTGACCCACCGGCCGTCCACGACTATCGTCTTGGCGTGCAGGAGCGCGGGGCCGTACTCGTAGATCTGGGCACCGGCCTCGAGCACCCGTCCGAAGTGCGCCTGGCTCGCCTTGCGCACGATCCTGTCCAGCGTCGTGTCGACGACGCCCGCCGTGATGATCTGCACGTCCACGCCGCGCTTCGCCGCGCGCACGAACGCGTCCGTCATCCGGCCGTCGGGTACGAAGTAGGGATTGGTGATCAGGATCGACGAGCGCGCGGCGTCGATGGCGAGCAGGAACAGCACGTACGCTTCCGCGGCGCCGCTCGCCGGCGAGCTCTTGATCGACTGCGCGATCAGCGGCCCGCGCGGCGGCAGCTCGGGAAAGTACGCGTCGCCGCCGAGCAGGAGGCCCGTGGCGTCGCGCCAGTTCTCGGCGAAGGCGGCCTGCAGGAAGCGCACGATCGGTCCCTCGACGCGCACGTCGGTCTGGCGCCAGTGGCCCTTCGTGCGCCCGTCGCCGGTCCACTTCTCGCCGATGCCGGTGCCGCCCGTGAAGCCGACGCGGCCGTCGACCACGAGGACGCGGCGATGGTTGCGATGGTTGATCCGCTTGATCGAGATCGGATTGAGCGAGTGATAGCTCGCCACGTGGCAGCCGGCCTTCTCCATCAGCTCCCGGTACTTGCTCGGCATGCCCTTGCTGCCGACGGCATCGATCAGCACGTTGACGCCGACGCCCGCGAGCGCGCGCTCGGCGAGCGCGTGCGCCATATCGCGCGCGATGTCGCCCTTCTCGTAGATGAAGTTGGCGAAGGTGATCGTCTGCTTCGCCTCGCGGATCGCCGCCAGCATCGCCGGAAAGATCTCGTCGCCGTTGCGCAGCACGTGCGCGCGGTTGCCGCGCACGAGCTCGGCGTCGGTCTGGGCCTCGACGGTGCGAAGGAAGGCGGGCTCGCCGACGGCGACGTCGGGGGGAGTCTTGTAATGCGGCCGGGACAGCGTGCAGGCGGAGAGTGTCAGACAGAGCGCCCCCGCGCCCAGCCGTCTCCACGTGCTTCGCACGACACCCGGTGGCTGCACGGCACGTGCCAGCGAGTATCATGGCGGGGTGAAACGCACCGTTCGCACGATGTGTCCGATGAACTGCCACCCGACGCTCTGCGGGATGCTCGTGGAGGTCGACGACGGCCAGGTGACGCGGGTGACCGGCGACCCCGACAACCCCGACAGCCGCGGCTTTCTGTGCGTGCGCGGCCAGGCCGCGCCCGAGATCCTGGACAATCCCCGGCGCCTGCTCTATCCGATGCTGCGCGCGACGCGCGGCGGCCGGTGGCGGCGCGCCACGTGGGACGAGGCGCTCGACCTGATCGTGCAACGGATGCGCGCGGCCGGGCGCGAGGCCGTCGCCACCTGGCCCGGACACGGCATCTTCGCCAACAACTACGGCACGCGCATCCACTCGCACCTGCTGCGGCGCTTCTCCAACCTCTACGGCTGTCAGTGGTGGAGCCCCGCCATCATCTGCTGGGCGCTCGGCGGCTTCGGGCTCGGGCTCACCGGCCTGCTGGAGCCGAATACGAAGGAGGACATGGGGGCGAACGCGAACCTGATCCTCCTCTGGGGAGCGAACCTCGCGAGCCAGCCGAACACGGGCCGCCACCTGGCCGCCGCGAAGCGCCGTGGCGCCCGCATCGTGACGATCGACGTGCGCGAGACGGAGGCGGCCGCGCAGTCGGACGAGACCGTCCTGATCCGGCCCGGCACCGACGCGGCCCTCGCGCTGGCGATGCTGCACGTCCTCGTCGTCGAGGGGCTCGTCGATCGCGACTTCGTCGCGCGGCATACGATCGGCTTTCCGCCCCTCGCCGCTCACCTCCGCGCGCACACGCCCGCGTGGGCCGCGGAGATCACCGGCATTCCCGCCGCGCGCATCGTCGATCTCGCGCGGCGGTACGCGGGCACGCGCCCGGCCATGATCGTCGTCGGCGGCTCCTCGATGCACAAGGCGTCCAACGGCTGGCACGCCGCGCGCGCCATCGCCTGCCTCCCGGCGCTCACCGGTCAGGTCGGCATCGCCGGCGGCGGGCTCGGGCCGCGCCACGGCGCCAGCCTGCGCGGCCAGGTGCTGGGCAACATCGTGGCGCTCGACCGGCGCCCGCCCGGCGACGACGTGCCCAGCCAGATGACGCGCATCACCGAGTCGCTCGTGAGCGGCCGCGTGCGCGTGCTGCTGCTGTTCGGCACCGACATGCTCTCGTCGTTCGCCGACGCCAACCGCGTGGCGGAGGGGCTCGCGCGCCAGGACCTCGTCGTCTGCTACGACCTCTTCGAGAACGACACCGCGCGGCGCTTCGCCGACGTCCTGCTGCCGTCGACCTCCTGGCTGGAGGAGCTGGGCTGCAAGGCGACGAACACGCACGTCTACCTGATGCCCCAGGTGCTGCCGGCGCCGGGCGAGACGCGCTCGATGCCGTGGCTGCTGCGGGCGCTGGCCGAGCGGCTCGGGCTCGACGACTTCTTCCCGTGGAGGGACGACGTGGAGCTCGTCGACGCGATGATCGACGTGCCGGCGACGCGGCACGCGACCGTGGCCGCGCTGACCGCCGAGGGCGGCATGCGCGCGATGGACGTCTCGCACGTCGGGCACCCAGATCTGACATTTCCGACGCCATCGGGGAAGCTCGAGCTCTTCTCGGAGCTGGCCGTCTCGCGCGGCCTGCCGGGACTTCCGGTCTACGAGGCGCCGGCCGACTCACCCTATCCGCTGACGCTGCGCCAGGGCCGCACGCTCACCGCCTTCCACGGCTTCTACGACCACGGCCAGGCGCTGCCGAGCCTCGCCAAGGCCGATCCCGAGCCGGTGCTCTGGATCTCGCCCGCCGACGCGGCCGCTCGCGGGATCCCGGACGGCGCCGCCATCACCCTCGCCAATGCGCGCGGCGAGATGCGGGCGCGCGCCTACGTCACCTCGAGGATTCCCGCGGGCACGGTGTGGATGCGCGACGGCTGGTCGGGGCTGAACACGCTGACGTCGGGCGACGCCGTGCTCCCCGACGCGGCGGTGGAGGCGCTGGGCTTTTCCGCGGGTCAGGCGGCGTTCGACGCGCGCGTGGACGTCACGCCGCTGGGCTAGCGGCGACGCCGCGTGCGCGTTCAGGCGGAGGCGTGTTGTCGCATGAAGTCGGCGATGACGGCCGCCGCGGCCGGCGCATTCGTATACAGCGCCAGATGAGGTCCGTCGATGGTCACCACCCGCGCCGACGGAATCGCTTTCCCTACCGCGTGCGCGTTCCAGCGGGGAACGACGATGTCCTTCGAGCCTCCGACGTAGAGTAGCGGGGCGGCACATGCCGGGGTCGAACGCAGATCGACGTCGAGGACTGCGCGCGCCCGCGCCGCAAGGATCGACGACGGAACGCGCGACCAGCACTCCTCCTTGTCGCGACGAAAGTCGTCCGACGAGTAGCGTCCGAACAATGCCAGCGCCCGGGAAACGAACGGAAAGAGCCGCGTGAGCGGAGCGGCGGTCACCCGCCGCAGCGGGCGAATGAAAGGCCACGGCGGCGAGATGAACGAGGCGCACAGGACGACTCCGCGAAGCCCCGGGGGCGACTCCCCCGCGATCATGAGCGCGAGCGGGCCGGAAAACGACCACCCCAGCAGGAAGAACTGATCGCACGCTCGGCAGGCGTCACGCACGAGCGGCAGCAAGTCGAGATAAGCGTTTGGCCCGGAGACCGGATACTCGAGGCAACGCGGCTGGATCCACGGCGGCAGGGCCGCGAGCAGAGGGCGAAAGAAGATGTCGGTGCCGTCCAGCCCCGGCAGCAGGATCAGCGTCACGCGTCTCGTGGAGGTCACGCATCCCGCTCGCACATCTGCTTCAAGAGGTCGGGCCCCACGCGCGCTCCGAAATTGCTGATGAGCCAGATCAGCACGCTCCAGTACCACGCGGCGCCGTGGTTCCGGATCGTCACCGCCTTCGTCACCCGAGTGGTGCCCGCCAGCTCATGCAGCGTGATGCGCTCGCGAATCTCCATGTCGGGGCGGATGCCGGGGCCGATGAGGTGCGTGTGGAGCAGCTCCAGCACCCGGCCTTCCTGGATTTCGGTCGCCACCGACGAGCACTGCAGCGGCCTGGCGTTCCACTGGTAGTGCGTCGTGAACGGCTGGCCCACCCGGAACTCACCGGTTGCGTCCATGGCGCTGATCTTGGCGTTCCAGCGCTGGAAGTACTCGGGACGGATGATGAACGGCCATACCTTCGCGGCGGGCCGGGCGATGACCGAGCGCTCCCGCAGGCGCATCGCTGGCCTCGCTCAGCGCTGCACCGACGGCACCCACGCCGTCGTGCGGCCGCCGATCGTGTCGTGGCGGATCTTCTCGCCGCGCGCCGTGTACGCCTTCGGGTTCCGACCCCAGCGATCGTGAAAGAGCCAGGTGCGTGGATACCGATCGCTGTCGTTGCGCGCGCGCACCGACACCGCGATGACGCGCGCCAGCGCCGTGCGCAGCCGCCGGATCTCGTCGCCGGTGAGCGTGCCGGCGCGGCGTCGCGGGTCGATGCGCGCCTGGTAGAGCACCTCGTCGGCGATCCAGTTGCCGACGCCGGCGGCGAACGACTGGTCGAGCAGGAGCGCCTTCATCGGCGACGAGCGCGCGGTCACCAGCGCCTTGAACGAGCCGAGCGCCGGGAGCCCGCGCCACGCGTCGAAGCCGAGCAGGCTGATCGGCGGCTCGGCGGCGGGATCGACGCGCAGCCGCGCGCGTCCCAGCCGGCGCGCGTCGGCGAACGCCAGCTCGCCGCCGTCGTCGAATCTCAGGATCAGCTTCACGAAGCGCGGCGGCCAGTCGAGGCCGGGCCCCTTCTTGCCGTGGGCGACCAGCCGCAGGGTGCCGCGCCCCGGCGTGTGAAAGCCGCCCGTCATCCCGAAGTGCATGCAGGGCCACGGCCGCCGGTCCAGCTCGAACCAGAGGTGCTTGCCGTGGCGCCTCACCGCGCCCACGCGCCGGCCGAGCAGCGCGCGGCGCCAGCGCGCGGCCGGGATGCGCTCGAAGACGATCGGATCGTCGGCGCACCAGACGTCGACGATGCGCCGGCCGCGCGCGACCCGCTCGGCGACGCGGCGCGCCGCCTCGACTTCCGGCAGCTCAGGCATTCGGCGCGGTGGCGAGGCCCGGCACGATCGTCGCGTTCGGCATCCGGCGGAACACCTCGGGCGAGGTGCGGATCTTCGTCGAGCGGCTGCCGCCGCCGAGGATGAGCCAGTCGAGGCCTATGATCCGCTCGTCGACGTACAGCGGCATGTCGGGCGGCAGCGCGAACACCGTCACGCCGCCGATCATCATGCCGGTCAACGCCTGCGTCTCCTCCGCCGTCGCGAACGAGACCCTGGCCGCGCCCATGAGGCGGCGCACGGTGTGGTTGACGTCGAGCCGCGTGGTGGCCAGCACGACGCACGCGCAGTACAGCTTCGGCTCCTTCTTGCTGGCCACCACGATGGTGTTGGCGGAGTTCGCGAGCGGAATACCGTACTTCTCGCAGAACTGCGCGGTGTCGGCGAAGGCGGGATCGATCGGCATCACCTCGTAGGGGACGCCGAGGGCATCGAGCGAATCACGGACGCGCGCATCGGCATCGCCGGCGGCGTGGCTGGTCATCGATCACCGTGGGGGGCCCCGACATGGCCCCCCTGATTGTTCAAGCGAAGGGGGCAACGCCCCCCTCGGACTCCCCCGGCCGAGGCTCGGACGCGCCCCGGCGGAGCCGTGGCGCGCCTCGGGGTTGACACAGGATGTCTCATCGGGCCTCCGCGAAGACCGTGCCCAGCCCCGGCGCCGGCGCGCCCAGCCCCGCGACCGCGCGCGACACCGGCGCCACGTCGATGCGTGTCGGGCCCTCGTCGGCCGTCGGCTCGATCTCCACGGCGATGCGCAGCGGCGAGGCGGGCCAGCGGAAGACGTGCAGGCCCCCCTCGACGGATTCGACGCCGCCGAGCAGCGTGGACCACTGGCGCCGCGCGCGCTCGACCGCGTGCGCGGTCATGCGCAGGCCGAGCAGTCGCACGGGCGCCGGCGGATCGGCCGGCATCGGCGGCGGCTTGCGCCAGTGGCCGCGCGGCGGCTCGTCCGGCGACTCCACGATCTGCACCACGATGCCGAGCGCGTCCTTGGGATGCAGGAACGCCTCCTTCCAGCGCGGCCCGGTCGCGTTTTCGCCGACGACGCCGTAACCAAGCGCGGTGGCGCGCGCGCGGGTCTCGCGCAGGCTCGGCACCTTGAACGTCACGTGGTGGATGCCGGCGCCGCGCGCGGCGAGAAAGCGGTGCAGGAAGCCGTCGTCGCCGCGCGGCTCGAGGATCTCGATGCGCCCGCCGCCGTCGAACTCCCACTGGCCGAAACGGAAGACGTCGGCGGACATTCCGAAGAAGGGCGCGCCGCCGAGCACGCCCATCAGGTACGGCGGCGCGTCGGCGATGCGTGGCACCGCGATGGCGATGTGGTCGAACTGGATCCCGGACATTAGCGAAGGAGTGTACGCTATCGGACCATGAAAACCAGGATCGGGGTCCTCGGCGCGGGCGCGATCGGGTGCGTGGTCGGCGGGCTGCTCACGAAGGCGGGACACGACGTCACGCTGATCGACCAGTGGCCCGAGCACGTGGAGGCGATGCGTCGGCGCGGGCTCCGCCTGACGGGCACCTGCGGCGATCACACCATCGCGGTGAAGGCGCTGCACCTGCACGAGGCGCAGTCGATCGCGGAGCCGTTCGACCTCCTGTTCGTCGCCGTCAAGTCCTACGACACCGACTGGGCCACACGGCTCGGGACGCAATATTTGAAAGACGACGGCCTCGTCGTGGACTTCCAGAACGGCATCAACGACCACCGCGTCGCGGCCATCGCGGGCGCGCACCGCACGCTCGGCTGCGTCATCACGATCGGCGCCGGCATGTACGAGCCGGGCGTGGCCATGCGCACCGACGCGGGGCGGCTCGGCTTCAAGGTGGGCGAGCACGACGGCCGGGACACGGAGCGCGCCCGACGGATCGCCGAGCTGCTCACCGCCGTCGCGGGCGCGAAGGTCACCACCAATCTCTGGGGCGAGCGCTGGTCCAAGCTCGCGGTCAACTGCATGCTCAACCCGCTCGCGGGGCTCAGCGGCCTCGGCACCGCCGAGTGCCGGATCGAGCCCGGGCCGCGACGGATCGCGGTGCATCTCGGCGCCGAGGTCATCCGCGTGGGCCGCGCGGCCGGCTTCGAGGTCGAGCCACCCATGGGCATCGCCGCGCAGCGGTACGTGGACGCCGCCGAGGGGCGCGGGCTCGACGAGGTCGAGGCCGAGATGGGGCGCGACGCGACGTCGCGCGCCGGCGGCCGGCCGTCGATGCTGCAGGACGTCATGCGGGGCCGGCGCACGGAGATCGACCACCTGAACGGTTTCGTCGTGGACGAGGGCCGGCGCCTGGGCGTCAAGACCCCGTTCAACGAGCGCGTCGTGGAGGTCTACCGCGCGCGCGGCGCGCGCTTCACGCCGGACCCGGCCAACCTGAAACCCTTGCTGGAGATGCTGCCCGTGGGGAGGGCCACGCCATGAGCGCACGACTGCCCTACGTCGAGGATCCGCCGGCCGAGCTCGCGGCTGTCTACGAGGAGATGAAGAAGGCCACCGGCCGCGTGCTCAACATCACCAAGCTGATGGCGCACCACCCGCCGGCGGTCCCGGCGTTTTCGGCCTGGTACAGGACCACCCGCGAGGGCCCCCTCGATCTCAAGCTCCGGCAGCTCGCGTACGTGAAGGCGTCGCAGCTCAACCGCTGCGAGTACTGAACGGTCCACAACACGGCCCTCGGTCAGAGGGCGGGGGTGCCGAAGGAGAAGTTCGATGCGCTGCCGCAGTACGCGACGAGCCCGCTCTTCGACGAGCTCGAGCGGCTCGTGATCCGGTACGCCGAGCAGATGACGACGAAGGTCCAGGTCGAGCCGGCGCTGGTCGAGCAGCTGAAGAAGCAGCTCACGCCCCCGCAGCTCGTGCAGCTCACGCTGAGCATCGCGGCGGCGAACTTCACCAACCGCTTCAACGAAGCGTTGGGCACCGAATTGGAGGTTCACAGGTGAGAGTCGGCGTCTCGCTCACGAGCGCGCACACCGTGCAGGATCCTCGAGAGGGCGCGCGCTTCATGATCGAGCGCGCGGCGGCCGCCCGCACGGCCGACCTCGACTCCCTCTTCGTGGGCGATCACCACGTGACGCCGGGCAAGTACTACCAGAACGTGCCGATGCTCGGGCGCCTGCTCGCCGAGTGGAGCGACAAACCCGCCGGGTGCCTGTTCCTGCTCCCGCTCTGGAACCCCGTGCTCATCGCCGAGCAGGTCGGCACGCTGGCCGCCATCATGCGCGGACGCTTCATCTTCCAGTGCGGGCTCGGCGACGACGACGCGCAGTTCCGCGCGATGGGAGCGCAGCTGAAGAGCCGGGTGGCCGCGTTCGAGGAGTCGCTCTCGTCAATCCGCCGGCTGCTGGCCGGCGAGACGGTGACGTCGTCGGGACTCTTCTCGTTCGACTCGGCGCGCGTCGCGCTGAGGCCGGCCGAATCGGTGGACGTCTGGATCGGCGCCACCGCGCCCCCCGCCATCGACCGCGCCGCCCGGCTGGGAGACGCGTGGCTGGCCTCGCCGGGCCTGCTCCCGGACGTCGCGCGCGAGAAGATCGGCTACTACCGCGACCGATGCAAGACCCACGGCCGCACGCCGAGCGTCATCGCCATCCGCCGCGACGTCTACGTCGGGGAGTCGGAGGCCGATGCGATGGCCACGCTCGAGGCCGCCGTCGCCAAGGGCTACCGCGGCTTCGATCCCAAGGCGCTGGTGGCCGGGACGGTGGCGCAGGTGACCGAGCGCTTCCGCGCGCTCGGCGCGATGGGCTTCACGGACGTCATCGTGCGCCATCTCACGACCGACCACGCGAAGGTGCTCGCATCGTTCGCACGGCTGGGCGAGGTCAGGCGAAACCTTTCCTGACGCGGCGGCATCGAACGGGAAAAGCCCACCTGGAGGACCCGATGGCCAATCTGCGGATCAACGGCGCCGCCCGCACGGTGGCCGCCGACGACGACATTCCCCTGCTCTGGGTGCTGCGTGACGAATTGCGGATGACGGGCACGAAGTTCGGCTGCGGCATCGCCCAGTGCGGCGCGTGCACGGTCCACATCGACGGACGGACCGCCCGCGCGTGCGTCACGCCCGCGGCGGCCCTGCAGGGCCGCGAGATCGTCACCATCGAGGGCGTCACCGGTGACGTCGCGCGAGCCGTCCAGGAGACCTGGCGCCGGCTCGACGTCGCCCAGTGCGGCTACTGCCAGTCCGGACAGATCATGTCGGCGATCGCCCTGCTGTCGGAGCTCCGCCGGCCGTCCGATGCCGACATCGATGCCGCCATGGCGGGCAACGTCTGCCGCTGCGCGACCTACGTCCGCATTCGCGCCGCGATTCACGACGCGGCCAAGACGCTCGGAGGCTGACCGTGCTGACGCGCCGTCGCTTCCTCGAGACCACCGCGCTCGCCGGCGCCGCGCTGATCGTCTCCTTCCGCCTCGACGACCGCGCGGCGGCCGCCGCGGACGACGTCCTCGCACCCAACGCCTTCGTCCGGGTCGCACCGGACAACACCGTCACGATCATCGGCAAGCACATCGAGATGGGCCAGGGCAGCCACACCGGGCTCGCGACGATCCTCGCCGAGGAGCTGGACGCCGACTGGTCGCAGATCCGCGTGGAGGCGGCCCCCGCCGATGCCGAGCGCTACAACAACCTGTTCTTCGGTCCCCTGCAGCTCACCGGCGGCAGCACGGCCATGGCCAACTCGTGGGAGCAGATGCGCCGCGCCGGCGCGACCGCGCGCGCCATGCTGGTCGAGGCGGCCGCGCGCGACTGGGGCGTCCCCGCGTCGGAGATCAGCGTCGAGCGCGGCGTCGTCTCGCACGCGCCGTCCGGACGCCGGGCGACGTTTGGCGAGCTCGCCGGCAAGGCGGCGGCCCTCACACCGCCCGCCCAGGTCACGCTGAAGGACCCCAAGGACTTCAAGCTCGTCGGCAAAGAACTCCGTCGAGTCGATGGCAAGGCGAAGACCGACGGGTCGGCGCAGTTCACGATGGACTTCGCGCTGCCGGGGATGCTCACCGCGCTCATCGCGCGGCCGCCGCGCTTCGGCGCCACCGTGAAGTCGTTCGACGCGACGGCCGCGCGTCGCGTGAAGGGCGTCACCCATGTCGTGCGGGTGCCGACCGGCGTGGCCGTGGTGGGTACGAGCTTCTGGGCCGCGCGCAAGGGGCGCGAGGCCCTGCGCGTGACGTGGGACGAGAGCCGCGCGGAGACGCGCGGCACCGACGAGCTCTACGCGGCGTATCGCGTGCTCGCCGGACGTCCCGGGACTCCGGCGCGGCGCGAGGGCGATGTCGACGGCGCGCTGCGCGGCGCGGCCAGAGTCCTGGAAGCCGTGTACGAATTCCCGTATCTGGCGCATGCGCCGATGGAGCCGCTGGACGCCGTCATCCGCATCGGCGCCGACGGCGTCGATCTCTGGGCCGGCTCGCAGGCCCCCACGCTCGATCAACAGGCCATCGCACGGATCGTCGGCGTGCCGGCGAACACGGTTCGCATCCACACGCTGCTCGCGGGTGGCAGCTTCGGCCGTCGCGCCACCGCGGACAGCGACGTGGCCGGCGAGGCGGCGAGCATCGCCAAGGCCATCGGCGGCGATCGTGCCGTCAAGCTCGTGTGGACGCGCGAGGACGACATCCAGGGCGGCCGCTATCGACCGCTCTACGTGCATCGGCTGCGCGCCGGGCTCGACGCCCAGGGCAACGTGGTCGCCTGGGAGCACCGCATCGTCGGTCAGTCGATCATCCGAGGCACGCCGTTCGAGTCGGTGATGGTGAAGAACGGCGTCGATCAGTCATCCGTGGAGGGCGCGGCGAATCTTCCCTACGCGGTGCCGACCATCGCCGTGGAGCTGCACACGACCGACGTCGGCGTGCCGGTGCTGTGGTGGCGTTCCGTCGGAAGCACCCACACCGCGTACGCGACGGAAACGTTCCTGGACGAGCTCGCACAGGCGGCCGCCCGCGATCCGATCGAGCTGCGCCGTGCCCTGCTCGCGAAGCACCCACGCCACCTGGCGACGCTGAATCTCGCCGCCGACCGGGCGGGCTGGGGCCGGCCGCTGCCCGCGGGCCGCGCGCGCGGCGTCGCCGTGCACGAGTCGTTCAACAGCGTCGTCGCCCAGGTCGCCGAGGTCTCGCTGCGCCCCGATGGCGTGCCCAAGGTTGAGCGCGTGGTCTGCGCGGTCGACTGCGGGACCGCCATCAACCCCGACATCATCCGCGCGCAGATGGAGGGCGGCATCGGCTACGGCCTCGCCGGCGCGCTGTGGAGTGAGATCACGCTCGTGCGCGGCCGCGTGCAGCAGAGGAACTTCGACGGCTACCGGCCGCTGCGCATCGCGGAGATGCCGGCAGTCGAGGTGCACATCGTGCCGTCCGGCGCCGCGCCGACGGGCGTCGGCGAGCCGGGCGTGCCACCGCTCGCGCCGGCGGTGGCGAACGCGCTCGTCCATCTCACCGGGCAGCGCGTGCGGCGCCTGCCGTTCGCGCGCCTGGCCGCCGCCGGCACGAGGACGTCGTGACGTCCCGCACCGGTCTCGTGATCGCGGGCGCCGCCGTGCTCGTGGCCACTGCGACGGCGCTCGCGCCGCTGGCGGCGCGAGCGCAGGCGGGGCGCGGGCTGCGCGCCCCGAGCGCGTTCGCGGCGATCCGGGATCCCGCCGCGCGCTCCGCGGCGCTCTTCACCGAGGCCGGAAAGGTGCTGCAGCATCCGCGCTGCCTGAACTGCCATCCCGACGGCGATCGCCCGTCGCAGGGCGACGTGTATCCGCATCAACCGGCCGTCCACCGCGGCCCGGACGGCCTCGGCGTCACGACGATGCGCTGCGCGACCTGCCACCAGACCGCGAACTTCGAACCCGGACACGTGCCCGGCAATCCGAAGTGGCGGCTGGCGCCGGCGGACATGGCCTGGCAGAAGCGGACGCTGGCGCAGATCTGCGAGCAGGTGAAGGATCCCGCGCGCAACGGCGGCCACAGCCTGCCCGAGATCGTCGATCACATGACGAAGGACGAGCTCGTCGGCTGGGCCTGGAAGCCCGGAGTGGGCCGCGAGCCCGCGCCGGGGACTCAGGCGGCGTTCGGCGCCCTCGTGAGGGCGTGGGCCGATTCCGGCGCCGCCTGCCCGACGCCGTAGCCGAATCCGCCGACCGGGGCGGCGCATCGAACGTTCGAGGAGGAGTCCGATGAACCGCCTGTTCGAGCCCCTTGCCACGGACGCCGAGTACGAGCAGGCCGCCGCCTCGGCGCCCGCGCCGCGCACCGATGCCGACCTGCTCGACGCCTACTCCGAGGCCGTCGTCGCGGTCGTCGAGGCGGTCGGCCCGTCGGTGGTGAGCATCCGCACCAACGTCCGCGCCGGCCGCCGCAGCGGCGCCGGCGCCGGCTCGGGCGTGGTCATCGCCTCGGACGGCTACGTGCTGACCAACAGTCACGTCGTCCACGGCGCCCACGATCTCGAGGTGTCGCTCACCGATGGACGGCGCTTCGCCGCGACGCTGACCGGCGACGACCCGGGGACGGACCTGGCCGTCATCCGCGTCGATGCGCCGGCGCTGCCGGCGGCCCGCTTCGGGCAGTCCGCGCGCCTGCGCGTGGGCCAACTGGTGATCGCGATCGGCAACCCGTTCGGCTTCGAGTCGACGGTGTCCGCCGGTGTCGTGAGCGCGCTCGGCCGCTCGCTGCGCAGCACCACCGGGCGGCTCATCGACAACATCATCCAGACGGACGTCGCGCTCAACCCGGGCAACTCCGGCGGGCCGCTCGTCGACTCGCGCGGGCGCGTGGTCGGTATCAACTCCGCCGTGTTCGCGATGGCGCAGGGCATCAGCTTCGCCGTGCCCATCGACACGGCGACGTGGGTGGTGCCGCAGCTCCTGGCGCGCGGCCGCGTCTCGCGCGCGTACCTCGGCTTCGGCGGGCAGTCGCGGCCGTTCGACCGCCGGCTCGCGCGCGCGCTGGGACTGGCGAACACGCGCGCCGTCGAGATCATCAGCGTCGAGCCCGCCACCCCCGCGGCCGGCGCCGGCCTGCAGACCGGCGACCTCGTGGTGGCGATCGGCGACCGGCCGGTCGAGACGGTCGACGACGTCCACCGCCTGCTCTTTGCGTGGCCCATCGGCGCGCCGCTGACGGTCGCGGTCGTGCGCGGCGTCGACCGCCGCGACGTCACCGTCACGCCGATCGAGACGCCCTAGCCTGGGGAGGTAGGATCTCAGGTGGAGGTGGACGCATGGCGGGCACCGTCAAGCCGATTCCCGAGGGTCATCACGCGATCACGCCGTACCTGAGCATCAAGGGCGCGGCCGACGCCATCGAGTTCTACAAGAAGGCCTTCGGCGCGACCGAAGCGGCGCGGATGGCCCAGCCCGACGGGCGGATCGGCCACGCCGAGCTGCAGATCGGCGACTCGCGCATCATGCTCGCGGACGAGTTCCCGGAGATGGACTTCCGCAGTCCCCGCTCGATCGGCGGCACGCCGGTGCACATCCACCTGTACGTCGAGGACGTGGACGCCGTCGTCGGCCGTGCCCTCGCCTCGGGCGCGAAGGTCCTGCGCCCCGTGCAGGATCAGTTCTACGGCGACCGCTCGGGCAGCGTGATCGACCCCTACGGCCACGTGTGGCACGTGGCCACCCACAAGGAAGACCTGTCGATGGACGAGCTCCGCCGCCGCGCGGCGGCCCAGCACAAGGCCTAGGCGAGCTCTTTCCGCACGAGGCGCGCGCCCTCGACGAGCGCGTTCAGCTTCTGCTTCGCGACCCAGCGCGGCGTCTCCCAGAAGCCGCAGTCGGGATTGAGCCAGAGCTTGTCGGGCGCGACGTGGCGGAGCAGCGCCCGGATGCGCTCGGCGACCTCCTGCGGCGTCTCCGACTTGAACGCCTTCACGTCGATGACGCCGGCGCCCAGCTCCTTGTCGCGCGGAAAGTCCTTCCAGCGCGCGGCGTCGTCCAGGCCGCGGTTGGCGAACTCCAGCACGATCTGCGAGGCGTCGATCTCGTGCAGCGTGGAGAAGACGTTGGCGTAGTCGCGCACCGCGCTGAACGGCCGGCCGTACAGGTTGCCGAAGCACACGTGCACGGCGATCTTGGCGTCCACGCCCTCGACGGCGCGATTGATGCCCTTGGACACGTCGTGGGCCGAGCCGTGGTACATGCCGTGGTGCGGCTCGTCGATCTGGATGAAATCGGCGCCGACGGCGACCAGCGCCCTGCACTCGGCGTTGACGATCCTGACGAGGTCGGCGAGCAGCGTGTCCTTGTCCCGGTACCCCCCGCCGAGCTTCAGCGGCACCAGCAGGGTGTAGGGGCCGGGCACCGTCGCCTTGAGCCGCTTGCCCGTCAGCTCGCGCGCCAGCTTGAACTCCTCCACGATGCCCAGGCCGCGCGGCGCCGCCACCTTCTCGGTCACCTCGAACGGCGTGTTGGTGTCCCACAGCGGCTGGCCGAGGCGCCGCGGGGCGGGCAGCGTCTTGATGCCCTGGATCGCGTCGTAGAAGCCGATGATGAAGCGCACGCGCATCATCTCGCCGGTGGAGACGACGTCGACGCCGGCGCGCTCCATGTCGAGCAGCGCGGCCTGCGTGGCGTCCTCCATCAGCTCGCGCACGTCGATGGCGCCGAGCCGGCCGGCCTCCATCGCCTCGCGCGCAAGCCACACCCAGCCCGGCAGCCCGTGGCTGCCCACCACCGACGTCGGCAGCTTCGGCAGCGCCTGCGTCATGACGGCGCTCCTTTCTGTGCGTGCCGCCGCGCGCGGATCTCGTCCATCGCGCGGCGATGCTCGTCGGAGTCGAGGCACACCTTGAAGTGGGCCTGCATCTCGCGACGGAAGGCGTCGAAGGGAAGCTCGAAGGCGCGCGCGGTGAGAACCTTGCTGGCGCGGACGCTGGCGGCGGGCAGCGCCAGGAGCTTGCCCACGATCGCGTCCAGCTCGCGCTCGAAGTCGGCGGCGGGGACCGCGCGGTTGACCAGCCCGTAGCGCTCGGCGGTGCGCGCGTCGATCGGCTCGCCGAGCAGGATCAGCTCGCGCGCCCGCGCGGCGCCGATGAGACGCGGCAGGCGGTACAGCGACATCGAGGGGATGAGGCACTCCTTCACCGCGGGCAGCCCGAGCCGCGCGGCGTCGGAGGCCAGCCGATAGTCACAGACGAGCGCCAGCTGCAGGCCGCCGCCCAGACAGTGGCCGTTGATGCCCGCGACGAAGAGCCGGTCCATCCGCTCGATGGCCACCATCGCGTCTTCCCAGGCGACGAAGTCGGCAAGGCCGAAGGCGCCGGAGGCGAGCGCGTCGAGATCGACACCCGTCGAGAACGCCCGGCCGGCGCCGGTGAGCACCACGACGCGGACCTCGCGGGCGCCCTCGATGCGGGCGACGGCCTCGGCGAGGTCGCGCACCCACTCCGCGTTGCCCGCGTTGAGCACGTCGGGGCGGTCGAGCGTGACCCGTGCGAGGGGGCCCTCGACGACGAGGCGGATGGTCCTCACGGGCGCCCGACGCGCCGCTCAGCGGCGGGGCGAGGACGCGCCGCCGTACACGTGACGCAGCATTCCGGCGAACATGACGATGGCGATCAGCAGGAGCACGACGACGGCGGTGCCGATGATCTTCTCGGGGCCGCGGATGTGCAGGGCGGCGATGAGGGACGAGGAGGATTGCGCGGGCTGGTTGAAGTCGGCCATCGGCGCCGTGGGCGGCAGCAGGCCGGGCGGCGGCGGCGACGGCGGATCGGCGGCGAGCGCAGGGACCGCGAGACACAAGCCGACGACGACGAGGACGAGGGCGCAGAGTCGTGACATGCGCAGGAGTGTAGCAGCGGCTCCGGCGACGCGCTAGCCGCGCGCGGCCACGACGCGGGGCGGCGTCTTGCCGTCGAGGTACGCGAGGATCGACTCGGTGGCCTGCCCGAAGAAGATCCCGTAGCCCTCCGCGGTGACGAAGCCGAGGTGCGGCGTGAGCACCACGTTGTCGAGCGCGAGGAACGGATGGTCCTTCGGCACCGGCTCGACGTCGAACACGTCCAGCGCCGCGCCCGCGATGCGGCGGGCGCGCAGCGCGTCGAGCAGCGCCTTCTCGTCGACGATCGGCCCGCGCGCGGTGTTGACGAGGAACGCGCCCGGCTTCATGAGGGCCAGGTGGCGCGCCGTGATGAGCCCGCGCGTCTTGTCCGAGAGCCGGTAGTGCACGCTCACCACGTCGCTCTCGCGCAGCAGCGTGTCGAGGTCCACCCGCGTGGCGCCGGCGGCGGCCGCCCGCTCGTCGGTGAGCGTGAGGCCCGTGGCGAGCAGGCGCATGCCGAGCAGCGTGCCGAAGGCGGCCATCTTGCCGCCGATGCGGCCGAGCCCGATCACCCCGAGCGTCTTGCCGTGCATGTCCACGCCGATCGGCGGCGTCTGCCACCGGCCCGCGCGCATCGCGCGGTCTTCCTGCGGCACGCGGCGCACCAGGGCCATCATGAGCGCCACCGTGTGCTCGAACGCGTTGACGCCCGAGCCCTCGGTGTCGGTCACCACGATGCCCTTCGCGGCGGCGGCCGCGAGGTCCACCTGGCCGGTCCAGCGGCCGCCGATGGCGAGCAGGCGCAGCGCGGGCAGCCGGCCGAGCAGGCCCGCGCGAAAGAACGTGCGCTCGCGCGTCGGAACGACGATCTCGTACGGCGCCAGCCGCCGGGCCAGCGCGTCCTCCTCGGCGAGCGTGTCCTGAAAGGCGTCGATGGTCGCGCGCCCGTCGAGGCGCTTCCAGACCGGCAGCGCCCGCACCATCTCACCCCAGTCGTCGATGATCGCGATGCGCGTCACGCGTTGCCGCCTTCGGGTCGCGGCCCGCCGCCGCCCCCGCCGCGCCCCCGGCGCCGGCGCCGGCGCTCGCCGTCGGCCGATGGGGCATGCTGCACGGGGCCCGCCGCCGCGCGTCCGTGGTCGCGGCCGCTTCCGCCGCCGCCGCGGGGCCCGCCGCGGTCGGACCCGCGGCGCGCATTCAACCGCGCGCGTCGCTCCTCGGCGTAGCGCCGCCGCTCCTCGGCCGAGGGCCTGATCTCCGCCACGAACAGGTCGTCCTCGGCCCACTCGACGGGGATCTTCTGGCCGATGAACTTCTCGATGCCCTCGAGGTTCAGCGCGCTCGCCTCGTCCACGAGCCCCACGGCGCGCCCGGCCGCGCCCGCGCGCGCGGTGCGCCCGATGCGGTGCACGTAGTCCTCCGGGTCCTGGGGCAGGTCCCAGTTGATCACGTGGCTGACGGCCTCGATGTGCAGGCCGCGCGAGGCGACGTCGGTGGCCACGAGCACGGGCAGCACGCCCTCCTTGAAGTCGTTCATGATCTTGAGCCGGCGCTTCTGGTCCACGTCGCCGGTCAGGGCCCGCGCGTCCCAGCCGTTGCGGATCAGCCGGTCCTCCAGCCGCCGCGCCTCCTCGCGCGTGTTCGAGAAGATGAGGAAGCGGTCGCCCTCGCGGCGCATCAGGCCGAGCAGCAGCGGGAACTTCTCCTCCCGGCCGACGTGGTAGAGCGTCTGCTCCACGCGCTCGGCCGTCTTTTGCTGGGGCATGATCGTGATCTGCGCGGGGTTGTTCATGAACTCCCACGTCAGCTCGAGCACGCGGAACGAGAGGGTGGCGGAGAACAGGAACGACTGGCGCCGCTCCGGCGGCGGCAGGCGGCGCAGGATGAAGCGCAGGTCGGCGATGAACCCCATGTCGAACATGCGGTCGGCCTCGTCGATGACGAGCACCTCGACCCGGCGCGGCGACCAGATGTGCTGCTTGAGGTAGTCGATCAGCCGGCCCGGCGTGCCGACCAGCACGTCGCAGCCGGCGGCCAGCGACTCGCGCTGCTTGTTGTAGTCGATGCCGCCGTAGACGGCCTGGATGCGGAACGGCGTGTGCTGGCCGAGCAGCCGCGCGTCGGACTCGATCTGCACCACCAGCTCGCGCGTGGGCGCGATGATCAGCACGCGCGGCTCCGAGCCGTGCCCGGACCGCGGCTCGCTCTCGCGGATCAAGCGCGTGAAGGCCGAGATGAGGAAGGCGGCCGTCTTGCCGGTGCCCGTCTGCGACTGGCCGGCGACGTCCTTGCCACGCAGGGCCAGCGGCAGGGCCGCCTCCTGGATGGGCGTCGCGGTCACGAAGCCCGCGTCACGAATGCCCTGCATGACCGCCTCGGGCAGGTCGAGCGTCGAGAATTCCATCACCCGCCGCTGGCCTCCGAGGGTTGCGCGACCGGCGCCGGCCGGCGCCCGAAGATCCGCGCGCAGATGATCCCGACCTCGTAGAGGAGGATGAGCGGCCCCGCCATCAGCGTCTGGTTGAAGGCGTCGGGCGTCGGCGTGAGCACGGCGCCCGCGATGAAGGCGCCGAGGATCGCGTACTTGCGGTTCTTCGAGAGCTGC
>Ga0137415_10001312_pt1 | contig 24465 bp, 26 predicted proteins | sample CZODoug3_1_1_16f_FD_183082 | JGI IMG/M metagenome (GOLD analysis project Ga0137415, IMG submission 183082) | Vadose zone soil fungal communities from Angelo Coast Range Reserve, California, USA - CZODoug3_1_1_16fungal (Hybrid Assembly) | ecosystem: Environmental > Terrestrial > Soil > Vadose...
CGGAAGCCACGCGGTTACGGGAATGAAACGAGTCGGATAACAATGGAACGCAGACGCGGACCCACTATCCGTTGAGTCCTTCATGGCCGTGGCCACCACGAAGGGGTGAGAATCTTTGTTGGGGTCTGGCTGAGCTCGGTTCACTGTGGTGCTGTGAGCCCGTCGTTGAGTCTGATGCCTGGGGCCTTCCCGGCACCACGAAGTGTTGCCTCGTGCACGTCTGACAGAGTCGTTGATTCGGTTGGCCCTGCCAGATCCGCCTGTGTCCTCGTGTTGGAGGTGGTCCGGGATGGATGTGGTGGTGGCGCGGTGTGCCGGTCTGGACATCGGTAAGACCGAGGTGGTGGCGTGTGTCCGCACGCCGGGTGAGGGGGGTCGGCGGTGTGAGCAGACGCGGACGTTTCTGACGTTCACCTCGCGGTTGGAGGCGTTGGCTGACTGGCTCGCCGGTGAGCAGGTCAGCCAGGTGGTGATGGAGGCGACCGGGCAGTACTGGAAACCGGTCTGGTACGTGCTGGCCGAGCGAGGTTTCGAGCTGATGCTCGTCAACGCCGCGCACGTCAAGATCGTGCCGGGGCGTAAGAGCGATGTCGCGGACGCGCAGTGGCTGGCCGAACTGCTCGAGCATGGGCTGCTGCGGGGCAGTTTCGTGCCGCCGCGTGAGATCGGGCAGCTGCGGGACCTGACCCGCTACCGCAAACGCACGACCCAAGCCCACACTGCCGAGGCGCAGCGCATCGCGAAGGTTCTCGAGGACGCCGGGATCAAGCTGGACTCGGTCGCCTCGGACCTGCTCGGGGTGTCCGGGCGGGCGATGCTGCACGCGCTGGTCGACGGTGAGCGAGACCCGGCCCGTCTCGCCGAGCTGGCCAAGGGCCGGCTGCGAGCCAAACTGCCGGCACTGGCCCAGGCCCTGCGCGGGCGTTTCACCGAACACCACGCACTGCTGATCAGACTGTCGCTGGGCCACCTGCAACACCTGGAAGCCACCATCGCCGCCCTCGACGCACGAGTCGATGAGCTGATGTCCCCTTTCGCGGCAGCACGTGATCACCTGGACACCATCACCGGTATCGGCAAACGCGCCGCGGAGATCATCATCGCCGAGATCGGCGTGGACATGAGCGTGTTCCCCACCGCCGCGCACCTGGCCTCCTGGGCCCGGGTCTGCCCCGGCAACAACGTCACCGGCGGCAAACGCAAGTCCGGGTTCACCGGAGGCGGCAGCCCCTGGCTGCGCGACATCCTCGTCGAATGCGCCTGGGCCGCCGCCCGCAGCCACGACACCTACCTCTCGGCCCAATACTGGCGCCTGGCCAGACGCATCGGGAAGAAGAAAGCCGCCCTCGCCGTCGGGCACTCCATCCTCGTCATCGCCTGGCACCTGCTCACCAACAACACCGACTACACCGACCTCGGCGGGGACTACTTCACCCGCCGCATCGACAACACCCCACGCCGACGCCAACACCTCATCACCGAACTCCAACAGATGGGCTACCACGTCACACTCGAACACGTCGCCGCGTAACTCACCTGATTCTCCTGACAGTGGTGCGTTACTCGTTGAGTGGTGCGTTACAACGCACCACTCAACCGATAACGCACCACTCAACGGATGGCCCGGCGCCAAGCGGCGACCAGCTCGCGTCGAGCGGCGAGACGGTCAGCTCGCGCGGCGGAAGTTGCGGGCCGCGGCCGTCCCGCCGAGCAGGGCCGTCGCGGTGACCAGGCTGAGCGCCCACACGATCGACCAGCCGACCGGCCGGCCGAGCGCAAGGGCCCGGGTCGCGTCGATGGCGTACGTCAGCGGGTTTCCCCGGGCCAGGAAGCGGATCCAGGTCGGCATGGAGTCCACCGGCATGTAGGCGCTGGACGCGAACATCAGCGGGAACATCACGATGAACGAGATGGCCTGCACGACCTCGGCCTTGCGTTGCCAGGTCACGATCGCCACGAAGACCCACCCGACGCCCCAGCCGACGACGACCGTCAGCAGCAACGCGCCGGTCAGGCCGAGGACGGTGCCGGGTCGAAAGCCCAGGAAGGCCACCGCGGCGACGACGATGACGACGAGCTGCACGGTGAGCCGGATGGCGTCGGAGAGCGTGCGGGCGAGCAGTACCGCGAACATGCTGATCGGCATCGCCCGCAACCGCCCCACGAACCCGGTGTAGACCTCAGCCATCAAGCCGATGCCGGAACTCATCGCGGTGGTCATCGCCACGTTGACCAGCGTCGCCGGCATCAGGAAGTTGATGTAGCTCTGGTAGGTGACCACCCCGGGCAGCGTGCCCACCGACTTGAACACCTGGCTGAACAGCAACAGCAGCACGACCGGCTGCAGCAGACCGAAGAACACCAGCTTGAAGTCGCCGAACGCGGTGCGCACGGACCGGCCGGTGAGCACCCACACCTGGGTGCCGAAACCGGTACCGCGCCACTGCTGGCGGCTGCCGGAGCGCGTCGGCCCGGCCGCGGCGAGCGCCTGGTTGAGCACGCTCGCGTCGCGGCGGCGGACGTCCGCGGAGTGCCGGCTCATCCGGGCTTCCACCCCGACCGGTGCAGGGACACGTAGACGTCGTTCAGGGTCGGCTCGGTGATCGTCAGGTTCTGGATCTCGAGATCGACGGCGTCCAACGCGCGCACCAGTGTGGCGATGTCGCTGGGCGCGGGGATGGAGCCGTTGACCGAGCAGAGCTGGTCGTTCGGCACCGGGTTCATCCCCAGGCCGACGAAAACGGCGACGGCCGCGTACATGGCTGCGGAGTTCGCGAAGGTCACCGTCGCGGTGCGCTGCCCGAGCCCGGCCTTGAGCTGGTCGGGCGTACCCGACGCGACGACATTGCCGGCCGCCAGCACGACGATGTCGTTCGCGAGCCGCTCGGCCTCCATCAGGTCCTGGGTCGTGAGGATCACGGTCGTGCCGTCGACGGCGAGCTTCTCGACGAGTGCCCACACCTCCGAGCGGCTGATCGGATCCAGGCCGGTGGTCGGCTCGTCGAGGAACAGCACCTCAGGGCGGCCGATCAGGCTGGCGGCCAGATCGAGCCTCCGGCGCATCCCGCCGGAGTAGGTGACCGGTCGGCGATCCGCCGCGTCGACCAGGCCGAAGGTGTCGATCAGCTCATCGGCGCGGGCTCGGGCCTGCCTCGTGCTCGCGCCCAGCAGCCGGGCGATCAGCACCAGGTTGGCGTAGCCCGACATCGCGTCGTCCAGCGCAACGAACTGACCGGTCATCCCGATGTGCTTGCGGACCTGGTGCCCGGACTTGATCACGTCCCAACCGCACACTGCCGCGCTGCCCCGCGTCGGACGGGTGCGCGTCGCGAGCACGTCGATCAGCGTCGTCTTGCCCGCACCGTTGTGGCCCAGCACACCGAGCACGGTGCCGGCCCCGACCTGCAGCGTGACGTTGACCAGCGCGTTGACCGGGCCGTAGGACTTGTCGAGGCTATCGACCTCGATACGTGGTCGCTGCATACCCCCGCGTCCCGTCGGTCCGTGCCGGCGATGTGGCCACTTTCAGCAAGAAGCTGACGATACCTGTAGATAACGCTCGTCGCGCCTCACTGACGATAAGATCACCCGTCGGATGATCGAACAGATCCTGCCAGCACAGGTGGCCTCCGTGGAGGCGTACGACGACTCGGGCGCCGGGGAGCTCTTCGCGGAGGAGCGGGCCTCGCTGGGCGACGCCGCGGCCAAGCGGGCCGCCGAGTTCGCCACGGTGCGAACGTGCGCGCGCCAAGCGCTCACCCGGCTGGGGGTGCCAGCAGCGGCGGTGGTGCGTGGTCGCGGCGGGGCACCCCACTGGCCCGAGGGCATCGTCGGGTCGATGACCCATTGCCGCGGGTACCGGGCCGCCGCCGTGGCCCACGCCGTGGACATCGTCACGATCGGGATCGACGCAGAGATCCACGGACCGGCCGCCGACGGCGTGCTGCCCTACATCGCGAGCGTCGATGAACGTGCCCAGCTGCAGTCGTTGTCGCGGCAGGACCCGCACGTGCACTGGGACCGGGTGCTGTTCAGCGCCAAGGAGTCGGTGTACAAAGCCTGGTTCCCGCTGACGTTGCGGTGGCTCGACTTCACCGAGGCCGTCGTGGCGATCGACCCGGATCGCGGGCGCTTCAGCACCCGGCTGCTGGTGACCGGTCCGACCTGGCCTGGCGATGAGCCCGTACGGTTCGACGGACGATGGCTGGTCCGCGACGGCCTGGTCGTGACAGCGGTCGTCATCGGCAATTAGCGCGCCCTCCGTGTGGGCGCAACATCGTGGTAATTGGACCGAAATTCCGCGCGCCGACAATTTTGGTGTGGTGAACATCCGGCTCGGCTCGTTGCGCAACTCGTGGGGCGTTGCGGCCGACCGGGTCGATCTACGGCGCGAGCCCGTACCGTCCATGCCAGTGAGCGTCGACGCCCGGCCCCAGCGGATCACGCTCGACCTCACGCGCACCGCGATCGTGGTGGTCGACATGCAGAACGACTTCTGCCATCCCGACGGATGGCTCGCGTCCATCGGCGTCGACATCGCCGCGGCCCGCCGCCCGATCGAGCCATTGGCCGCCTTCTTGCCGCGGCTGCGCGCGGCCGGCACACCGGTCGTCTGGCTGAACTGGGGCAATCGTCCCGACCGCGCCAACCTGCCGCCGGGCGTGCTGCACGTCTACGACCCGGAGGGCACCAATCGGGGCATCGGAATGCCGGTGCGCGGCGGGGGCAGCCCGACGTTGCAGGCGGGCAGCTGGTCGGCGGCGATCGTCGACGAGCTCAAGCCCGAGCCCAGCGACGTCTGCGTCGACAAGTATCGGATGAGCGGATTCTTCGACACCCCGCTCGACTCGATCCTGCGCAATCTAGCGGTCACCACGGTGCTGTTCGCCGGCGTCAACGTCGACCAGTGCGTGCTCGCCACGCTGAGCGACGCGGCCTGTCTCGGGTACGACGTCGTCCTGCTCGAGGACTGCGCCGCCACCACGTCCCCCCAGTACTGCCACGACGCCGCCGTGTACAACATTGCGCAGTGCTACGGCTTCGTGGCGACGTCCGAGGCGTTCTGATGCTGCCTGTCGTCATCGCGCCGGGCGACCTGCAGATGCACCACATCAGCGCGGGCGACACCGTGCGCCTCGGCGTCCTCGCCGGGCCGGAGACCTCGCCGGTGACAGTGATCCTCGAGTCGTGGGACGCCGGCGGGGCCCAGCCACCCAACAGCCACGCCCACTCGACCGAGCTGTTCGTGTTCCTGCGCGGGCACGGGGTGGCCACCTGCGACGGCAACGAGGTGGCCGTCGCGGCCGGCGACACGCTGGTGCTGCCGCAGGGGTCGCTGCACTACATCACCAACACCGGCCCGGGCCGGATGTACTCGATCACGCTGATGTCGCCCGACGACGGCTTCGCCGACCTGGTCCGGCGTGGCCCGCCGGCCGACACCGACGACGAGGACCGAACCGTGCTCGCCGAGGCGCGGGTCCCATGAGCGACGCTTGCGGAGCGAATCATAAGGAGCTGAGCGGCTGGTTCGCCGTCGAGGCGCTCGAGCCGCGGACGTGGCTGGTCGCCGAGCCGGGTCACGTCAACTGCTTCCTGGTCGAGGGCGACGATCAGGCGGTGCTCGTCGACACCGGACTCGGCATCGCCGACATCCGGGCGGCCGCGCAATCCCTGACCGGCAAGCCGATCCTGGCCGTCAACACCCACGCGCACAGCGACCATCGCGGCGGCAACTGGCGCTTCGCGGACGTCGCCGCGCACCCGCTCGCCGCGTCGGCCCTCACCGAGCCGGTGCCGGACGAGCAGCTGGCGGCGTACCTGGTCGTCGCTCGAGAGCAGCTCGCCGCCTACGAGCGCGCGCGGGCCGACGACGAGCGGTTCTTCCACCTGTTCACGGCGTCCACGCGTCCGCGGCCACTGCCCTCGACCCCGTGGACCGTCCCAGCGGGGCCGCCGCCGAAACCGCTCGCCGACCGGCAGCGCATCGACCTGGGCGGCCGGACGCTGACCGTGTTGCACACCCCGGGGCACTCGCCGGACTCACTGTGCCTCCTGGACGAGCGCGACGGGCTGCTGTTCGCCGGAGACACATTGATCACCGGAGACTTCTGGGCCCACACGCCCGACACCGAGATCGACGTGTTCGCGACGACCCTGCGCCGGCTCGCCACCGAACTGGCCGGCGCCCTGCGGGCCGTCTACCCAGCCCATACGCTGCGGTATCGAGTCGGCCCGGAGTTCCTGCGCCGAGCCGCTGACGCGTTCGATGCGGTGGTCGCCGGCGGGTCGACCGGTCGCCCGGGTGCCGACTTGTTGGGCCGCCCGGCGCTGCGGCACGAGTTCGCCGACTTCACCGTGCTGCGGCCGAGCTCATGATCGACTCGACGATCTGGCGCGAGTACGGCACCCCGCTGCTCCCGGCCACCTCGACCGGCCCGCTCGACGGCTTGACCGTGGCGGTCAAAGACCTCATGGCGGTCGGCGGGTTCCGGATCGGCGCCGGCAACCCGACGTGGCTGGCGCAGGCCGGCGTCGAGACCGAGGACGCCTGGGCCGTGCGGAGCCTTCGCGCGGCCGGCGCCGCGATCGCCGGCATCGCGCAGACCGACGAGTTGGCCTTCTCCATCTCCGGGACGAACGTGCACTACGGCACTCCGCCGAACCCGGCCGCCCCGAAGCTGGTCACGGCCGGATCGAGCAGCGGTCCGGCGTCGGCCGTCGCGTGCGGACTGGCCGATGTCGGGCTGGGCACCGACACCGCCGGGTCGATCCGGGCGCCCGCATCGGTGTGCGGGCTGTACGGCTTGCGTCCGACCTACGGCGCTGTCCCGATCGACGGCGTGCTCGCGCTGGCGCCGTCGTTCGACACCGTCGGCTGGCTGGCCAGCGATCCCCATGTGCTGCGCACCGTCGGCACCGTGCTGTTGCCGCCCGCCCATGCGCGGTGGCCGGGGCAGTTGCTGTGCCCGGATCCCGGTGCGGTGGACGACGCTCGAAGCGTGGCCGACGCCCTCGGCACGGGTATACAGGTCGGCTGGCCACCTGGTCTGGGCAGCCACGACGCCGTCACCGAGCTGCTCGCCGCGTTCCGTACCGTCCAGACTGCCGAGGCCTGGCAGGCGCGGGGAGCGTGGATCACCGCCAACCCCGGTGCTCTGGCCGGTGACGTCGAGGCCCGCTTTCGTTCCGGATCCGGCATCGACCTCTACACCTACGGCCGGGCCCGCGACCTGATCGCGGTGCGGCGCGCGCGGATCGTCGACGTCATGACCGAGGGCACCTGGCTGATCCTCCCGGCCGCCAGCGGGCCGGGCCACCCGCGCAACGCGCCGGCCGCAGCCAAGGACGCGTGGCGGCAGGCCACCTTGCGCCTGACGGTTCCGGCCAGCGCCTTCGGGCTGCCCAGCTGCGCGTTGCCGATCCCGGTACCGTCGCGCCCGCCGGTCGGGACGGCCCTGGTCGGCCCTCCGGGCGCGGACCTGGCGCTGCTGGACGCGGCGGTGCGCGTCGGCCTGTCGTCGAGCCCGGTGCGAGCGTGACGGTCCTCTCCGGCGACGTCGGACTGCGGGTCGGCGATGCCGTCCGCACTCGCCGCCATGCCCTGGGGCTGACGCTGGTCGAGGTCGCCAGCCGCGCCCGGCTCAGCCACCCGTTCCTCAGCCAGCTCGAACGCGGGCTGGCCCGGCCGAGCATGCGCTCGCTGACCGCGATCGCCTCGGCCCTCGGCACCAGCGCGCAGGCGCTCATGGCCGAGTCCGAGGCGCCGGTCGAACCGGTCAGCCTGGTCCGGCACGACACCGACGCCGTCGACTCGCCCGGCGGCACCGTGCGCAGCCTCGTGCGGGGGGAGCGGGCGATGCTGCCGTCGGAGTACACCGGCGCGCCAGCGAGGTTTCACGACTACTTCTGCCATCCGGGGGAGGAGTTCGTCTACGTCGTCGCCGGCGTGATCGAGGTCGACGTCGACGGCGAGCTGCACGTCGTGGGCGAGGGCGAGAGCATCTACTACGCAGGCGGATTGCGGCATCGGTGGCGTAGGGCCGGCGCGATCGAGGCGCGCCTGGTCGTCGTCCAGCAGAACGCATGAACCGTGTCTTACAATCTGTGTCACACTGGATGGATGGCAGACACGATCACATTCCGGCCGGACGAGGACGCTGCGCGGGCACTAGCCGTCTTGACTCGTGACGGCACGCCGGTGTCGACCGTAGTGCGAGCGGCCTTGATCGACGCCGCTCGTGAGCGTGCACGCTCGGCATTGCGGGCGGAGGCCGAGGCACTCGCTGCCGACGAACAGGATCGGGCCGAGGCCGCGCAGGTCCTGCGAGACATGGACACGCTGCGTGCGTGGTGAGATCTACCGCCTCCGCGCACCGCGTGATGTCCGAGGGCACGAGCAATCCGGCCTGCGGTACGCGGTAGTCGTTCAATCCGATCAGCTGCCGCTCTCGACCTGGCTGGTCGCCCCCACGTCCACCTCGGCGCAACCGGCCAGCTTCCGACCTGAGGTCGACATCGGCGGACGGACGACGCGCGTCCTGGTTGAGCAGACGGCCGCGGTCGACCCCACCCGACTCGGCCGCGTTGCTGGCCACCTCAGCTTCGACGAACTACGCCACGTCGACGCCGCGCTGCGGCTCGTGCTCGGCCTCTGAGCTGCCGGCAGAACGCGCGGCGCGTTCCTGGGCGTCCAGAAGCTTGTCGCCGTACTCGAGCGTCCAGGCTCCGAGCGCCCTCATCGGGCCGTCGACCAGGCTCTGCCCCAGCCGGGTCAGCGCGTACTCGACGCGGGGCGGGGCCTCCGCGTGGGCCTGCCGGTCAACGAGGCCGTTGACGAGCAGCCGGCGCAGCGCGTCGGTCAGCACCTTGTCGCTGATGCCGCCGATCGCGGCTCGCAGTTCGCGGCGTCGGCGCGGGCCCGATCCAAGAGCGGCCAGAACGACGGGATCCCAGGTGTGGGCGAAGAGGTCGGTTGCCGCGCGCAGCCGGCAATCGGCGACCAGATCCTCGCACGTGTCCTCACTCATCCTTGCCATCATCGCAGGTTCCTCGCGCACCGATTGGTGCGCATCGGTTCCCTTACCGTGGCCGCGGACCGCTCACGAGAGACGAGGACGGACTATGCGCATCGGGATCCTGGGAACGGGCACATTGGCGGAAGGGCTGGGTATCGGCTGGGTTCGCGCCGGACACGAGTTGGTCGTCGGCGGGCGATCGCCGGCCAAGGCGCACGCGCTCGCGCAACGCCTGGGCGGCGCGACACGTGCGGTTACTCCGCGGGAGGCCGTCACCGAGCGGGACGCCGTACTGCTCGCGGTGCGGTGGGACGGCGTCGAGAACATCCTGCGCAGTGCCGGCGCGGCCGAAGGGACCCTCGACGGCACACCGCTGATCGACCCGACCAATGCTGTCGAGCACGGTGTCGGTGTGCTGCTCACCGGGCCCGGCGGCTCGGCGGCGCAGCGGATCGCCGAGCTGGCCCGCGGAGCACGCGTGGTGAAGGCGTTCCACCTCTTTCGCGCGGACGAGTGGACGCGGTCCAGCGGCGAGGCAGGCGTGACGGTGGCCATGTGCGGCGACGATCCGGAAGCCCTGCGCATCACCGGCGAACTCGTCCGCGACGTCGGCGCGGTGCCGGCCGTCCTGGGCCCGCTGCACCGCGCCCGTCAGCTCGAAGAGGTCGCGGGCTTCGTCATCGGGCTCGCATTCAGCGGCGTCGATCCCGGCTCCGCCATTCCGCACGTCACGCCCTTCGTTAGCGCGCGGGAAACACCGCACTGATCTGGCTGTCACGGTCATGGGCCAACGTGGTGTTGATCGGATCAACATCGGAGGCGGCGTGCGGGTCGGGGTGTTCCTGTTCGGCGGGGTCGAGATGCCCGACGCTGGGACGGCGGGCACGCCGCCGCTGGATCGCCGCTACGACCTGGCCACCGTCGACCGCGCCCATCACGAGCTGCTGGCCTGCGGCGAGCTGGCCGAGCAGCTCGGCTACGACAGCTTCTGGCTGACCGAGCACCATTTCCAGCACGAGGGCTACGAGGTCGTACCGAACGGCCTTATGTTCTCGGCGTTTCTCGCGGCGCGCACGACGCGGCTGCGGATCGGCACGATGTTCAACGTCGTCGGGCAGTGGCACCCGCTGCGCCTCGCCGAAGATTTCGCGGTGCTGCACAACCTGAGCGGCGGCCGCGGCATTCTCGGCGTCGGGCGGGGCACGGTGCCCCGCGAGATGCTGCCGCTCACCGCCGGGCGCGTGTCGGTCGGCTCTTACGACAATCCGTCCGCGGCCGAGGCCGATCGGCTCAACCGTGAGGTCACCGAGGAGTCCTTGGACGTGCTCGCGCTGGCCCTCTCGCAGGAGCGCTTCAGCTACTCGGGCAAGCACTTCTGCCTTCCGCCGCCGGGCATCCCGGATCGGGGTGGCGAGGTCACCGAGCTGTCGCTGATCCCGCGGCCGCGCTATCCGTACGAGACGTGGCAGGCGGTGACCTCGCCGCCGACGCTGGCCGCGGTGCCGACCCGCGGGCTCGGCGGGGTGTTCTGGCTCAAGGAGCGGCGGCGTCTGGCCGCCGACTGGCACACCTTCGCCGAGACGTACGCGCACGAGCACGGACGCGAGCTCGCCCGCGGTGAGAAGCGGATGCTGGTGCTCAACGTCGCCGTGGCCGACACCCGCGAGCAGGCGATCGCCCAGGTGCGCGACGGGCACGACGAGTTCTGGCGGTTCCTCGCCCCGTACGGGTGGGGACGCGGCTACAACGGTCCGGACGGCCAGCCGGCGGGCGGCGGCTTCGTGCCGACCCTCGAGGACTCGATCAGCCAGGGGCCGTGGGCGGTCGGCACCGCGTCCGACGTTGCCGAGCAGATCGCGGCGCTGGACGACCTGCTCGGGCTGACCGACCTGGTGATCTTCCCGGCGATGCCGGGCGACCCGTTCGCCCGCACTCGCGAGCAGCTGGCCCGCTTCGCCGACGACGTCCTGCCCCTGCTGCTGTGACCGCCCACATCCCGTCCACAGCGGACACTCGCGTTGGGGCCCACTGCCCGGAGGGACCGTGACCCGGGCATTCGCCGACCTGCGCGCCCCCGAGATAGCCGAGCTCGCGCCGAGCGCGATCGCCGTCCTGCCGATCGGCTCGACCGAGCAGCACGGCCCGCATCTGCCGCTGTCGACCGACTTCGTCGTGGCCGATTCGCTCGCCCGCGACGCGGTCGCCGGGTTCGGCGACGAGCACGATCTGCTGCTGTTGCCCTCCCTGGCCATCAGCAAGTCGAACGAGCACGCCTGGTCGCCCGGAACGCTGTGGCTCTCGGCCACCACGTTGCTGGCGGTGCTCGACGACATCGCTCGCTGCGTCGCGACCACGCCCATCCGCAAGCTGGTGTTCCTGAACGGGCACGGCGGGAACAGCGCGCTGCTGCAGGTGGCCGCGCGCGATCTCCGGCTCGCCCACGGGCTGCAGACGTTCGTGATGCACCCCTCGGTGCCGCCCGACCAGGGCGGCGAGTCACCGGTGGCCGAGCTAGGGATGGGTATCCACGCCGGCCTCGAGGAGACGTCGATCATGCTGCACCTGCGTCCGGACCTGGTACGTCTCGACCTCGGCGTGCGCAGCGTCCCGGACCATCTCGCGTCGTTCGAGCGGGTGCGCTTCGGGGGTGCGGTGTCCTTCGGCTGGACCAGCGACGACTTCGGCACGGACGGCACGCTCGGCGATCCCACCGGGGCCACCGCCGAGCGCGGCGAGCAGCGCTACGCGGCGATGGTGGCGGCCGCCGGCGAGTCGTTCGCCGAGATCGCGCGGTTCGATCCGCGCCCGCCGTGACGGACGTCGTCGTCATCGGCGGTGGCCACAACGGGCTGGCCTGCGCCGCTTACCTCGCCCGGGCCGGCCGCTCGGTGATCGTCCTCGAGAAGCGCGACAGCGTCGGTGGCTGTGCGTCCACAGTGGACGCCATCGGCGCTCGGGTGAACATCTGCAACTGCGACCACACGATGGTGCTGGCCAGCGGCATCATCGACGAACTCGACCTCGCCGCCTACGGGCTGCGCTACCTATCCGTTGATCCAGTCATGGTCGCCGTCGGATGGGGGGAGGAGCCGGTCTTCGTCCAATGGCGCGACATCGGCCGGACCCTCGACGGGCTGGCTGCCATCGATCCGGCCGTCGCCCGCGCCTACCGCCGCTACCTCGATGCGGCGTTGCCGGCCGCCCGGCTCGTCCTCGCCGTGCAGGGCAGCCGCCCGACGACGCGTGCCATCGTCGCCACCGCTGCGCGCCACCGCCTGCGCGGCACGCGATCGGTGCTGGCCTGGGCCCGACGCAGTCTGCTCGACGTGCTCGGCTCGTTCGGCCTGCCGTCGTGGATGATCGCGGCGGCGCACACGGGCGGCCCGGCGGTCTGGGGCCTGCCACCCGATCATCCCGGTACCGGGCTCGGCGCGCTCGGCCTGGCGATGCGTCACCTGATCGGCGTGGGCCGTCCGGTCGGGGGAAGTGGCGCACTGCCCGACGCGCTGGCGGACCATGTCCGCGCGCACGGCGGGACGATCGTCACGTCCGCGGAGGTGAGCGGCCTGGTCATCGAGGCCGGGCGAGTGCGCGGTGTGCGGCTGGCCGACGGTGGGCAGGTGGGCGCCGACGCGGTTGTCGCCGCGACCGATCCGCAAACGGTCATGGGCGATTGGGCGCGACGGTGGCCCACTGCCGAGCAGAACGGCTACGAGTCGAAGGTGGACGCGGTCGTCGCCTCGTTGCCGCGATTCCACGCCGTTCCGGAACAGCTGCACGGCATCGCCACCACGCTCGTCTGCCCGGAGCCGGAACAGATGGTGCGGCACCTGGATCGAGTCAGCCACCCGCCGATGTTCCTGGTCAACACGCCGTCCGTGCTCGACGGGTCGATGCGCCCGTCGCCGGACTCGCACCTGCTCAGCCTGGAGGTGCTCTGGACGCCGTCCGCGCTGCGCGGCGGCTGGGACGGCTCGCCGCAGCCGTGGCGGTGGATGGAGCAACTGGCAAGCATCTGCGCGCCGGGGCTGCTCGAGGGCATCCGTGACTGGCGAGTGATGATTCCGCCCGACTACGAAAGGGAATTCTCGTTGCGGCGGGGGTACGCGCCGTCCTTCCCGGGCGGCGTGGTGGACGCTCTGCTCGGCCGCCGCCGCGAGTTGACCCGCTACACGACCGACGTGCCCGGTCTCTACCTGACCGGGGCCGGCACCTTCCCCGGCGCCGGGGTGTGGGGCGTGAGTGGCCGCAACGCCGCGGCCACGATTACCAGGTCGGTTGCCAGCGTCCGGTAACGAGGTCGGTCCACAGCCGGCGGATCGCCAAACTGTTGCGATCACCGCGCGCGTGCGCGTTGAGGTGCGGCGCCAACGGGAACGGCGTCGGCAACAGGTTGAGCAGCTCGCGGTCCTCGGCCTCGACGTCCACGTCGAAGGCGAGGATGTCGGCAGCCGGACGGTCGGCCTCGGTGTCGGTGCGCAGCACGATCTGCGCCAACGTGCACCGGTCGTCGTCGATCGGGGTGATGGCCTTGACCATCAGGTGCTGCAACCCGTCCGGATAGGTGATGTGCAGGTATCCGTGGAACGGTGCGTAGAGGCGCGAGACGGTGGTGCGCACCGTCGCGCCGACCTCGCCGGGCCGGGAGTCGACCGGCACGGTGCCCCGCGTCTGCAACCCGTACGGCTCGCGAGTGACAGTCGTGTCGGTGAGCTCGGCCCGGTCCGGGTTGCCGAACGTGTTGCGGTGGACGAAGGCGACGTGGCCGGGGTCGAAGTTGTTCTCCAGCAGGTGCATCGCCGTGCACTCGAAGCCGAACTCGTACTCCGGAACCACCCGCCAGGCCGGATCGTCGTACTCCGGCAACGGCGGGATGCCGATCAGCGGGTCGTCGTCCAGGCAGATCCATACCAGGCCGTACTGTTCCTGCGCGGCGACCATGGTCAGCCCGCTCTTGGTCGGGTGCGGCGCCTCGGGGAACTGCGGGATGCGCTGTGTCTGGCCGGCGCCGTCCCACTCCCACCCGTGGTAGGAGCACACCAGGTGGCAGTCGGCGATCCAGCCGCGCGAGAGCGGGGCATCGCGGTGGGCGCACCGGTCCAGGGCGACGCTGACCGGTGAGGCCGGCGTCGGCCGCCAGATCACGAGCTGCGTCCCCAGCACGGTGCGGGCCAGCGGCGCGGTCGTCACGTCGGGCGCGAAGCACACGGCGTACCAGAACCGGCGCAGGATCGGATGTTCGGAGGTGACGAGGTAGTCGGGGCCGTCGTGGTGAGTCGGACGGACAGGGGCTTGCGGTTGCGATGCGGTGGCGGTCACGTCGATGCACCGTTCCCGGCCGCGCGGAGGCGGGACTGCCCGCCGGCTGCCCACGCGGCCGCCCCACTATGAGACCGCATCACCATTGCGTGGACGTTTCGCTCAGCCGGCACATCGTCAGGCGGCCAGGAGCTTGCCCGGGTTGAGCAGGCCGTCGGGGTCGAAGCGTTGCGCCGCCGCGCGGATGAGGTCGAGCCGGCCGTGGTGCAGGACCCAGGTGTGCGGGTCGTCCACGTAGACCTCGACGTCAGCGAGCTGCTCCATGAGGGTGTACAGCGCGTCCGCGCCGTCGTAGCGGCAGAACAGCATCGAGACCCAGTCGTGGCCGTCCGCGGTCAGGAACCCTTCGAGGTGGACGAGGGATTCCGGCACGAGCGCCGCCACCTCCTCCCGCCGCCGGGTCAGCCCGCGCCCCATGCACTGCAGGTGGGTCAGCTCGGAGCGCAGCTTGCGGACCCGGTGCGTGGTGTGGTTGTAGGACATGGACGCGATGAGCGCCGGCCCCTTCGGCCGTACTGCGTCGACCCGGCCGCCGTGCGCCTCGACGACGGCGCCCGCCTCAGCCACACTCCCCGAGGTGACGATGCCGCGCACGCTGACTCGATCGACGGGCAACGCGGGGTCGAGTGGACGGTACGTCGCCACGATGCCCGCCTCGTCCAGCGACAGCAGCCGCGGCGTCGGGGAGAGGTCGAACAGCGCCTCGCCGGCGGCCACCGCCGTCTCGAGGGAGGGGAACGACGCGAACAGCCCCGTCCACTCCTGCGCCGGCCGAAGCGCCACCGTGGCCTGGGCAATCACGCCGCTCACCCCGAACGCGTGCGCCATCGCCGTGTTGTCGGGGTACCCCACGGCCACCGGCGTCGCGGCGTCGGTGCACGGCACGACGAGCAGCGAGCGCAGGTAGCCGTCCCAGATCGCACCGTTGGCGATCGAGCCGGTGCCGCCCGAGCCTCCCGCGATGAAGCCGGCAATCGTGCTGCCGACCGTCGAGGGCAGGATCGCGAGTTCCTGCCCGGTCGCGCGGGCGGCCTTCTCGAGCATGACGAACGACGCCCCGGCCTCGGCGGTGATCCACCCGTCCTCGACCGAGATCACCCGAGTGGCCTTGCTGGTATCGAGCAAGAGCCCGCCGTACAAGGGGATTCCCTGCCCGTAGTTGCCGGTGCCCTGGCCGCGCACGGTCACCGGCACGCGATGACGGTGCGCGGCGCCGACGGCGGCCGCGATCCCGGCGGCGTCCGGTGGACGGACCACGACGTCGGCCACCCCGCCGGGCAGTATCGGCAGCAGCACCGGGCTCATGTGCGCCCAGTCGGTGGACGCGGTCAGGCGAGTCGTCTCGTCCCGCGACACCGCCGACGCCCCGAACAGCGCGACCAGATCGTTGGCGAGAGCGTCCACCACCGAGGGGTCGAGCGGCGTGACCTCGGGCAGGCGCGCGCGGTCGTACGCCTGGGTCTGTCTCCGGGCAATTGTCGAGTCGGACATCGTCAGGACTTCATGCCGATGGACGTGTCGATGAACTGGTTGTCGACCAGATCGGACGGCTTGAGGCCGGTGAGGATCGGCTTGTTCTGCGCGGTGTAGATCGGCCCGAGAATGCCGATCAGTTGCTGCACGCGGGCGTCGTCGAAGTTGCCGAGCGTGCTGTCCGGCCCGTTGCCCACGATGCCGAGCGACTTCATCGTCGACACGGCGTAGTCGGCGACGCCCTGGGTGTAGACCCAGCCGTTGTTGTACTTGTCCACCAGCTTCAGGATCAGGCCGTTCACCGGACCGGGATCGGCCACGAAGTCGAGGATCGACTGCTGCATGATCGGCACCAGCTTGGTCAGGCACGGTGTCAGCGCGGCGAGCTTGTCCTTCCGCACACCGATCGCCTGCTGGTAGAAGTTGAAGCCCGCGTCCGCGATCAGCTGGTACTTCAACGGTTTGTCCCACGAGCGCACCTCGTGCGACCAGGTGTACGGCTCCGACGTCGCGAAGCCCTGGACGGCGTACTTGCCTCCGGAGGCGACGAAGTTCGTCGGTGTGCCGTCGTAGCTTCCGTCGACCTGGCTCTTCTTGAGGATTCCCTTGCCGGTCAGGTAGTCCATGTAGGACGCGCCCTGGAAGTAGAGCACCTTGGTGTCGGTCTTGCCGACGTCGGCGATGGTCTTCCAGTCCGGATGCTTGTCCGGCGACCACTGGATGATCTGCGGGCTCTTGTCGAGGCCGGCCAGTACCGCGACGGTGGGATTCGTCTTGGACAGCGCGATCTGCTCGTCCGTGCCGAGATACCCGAGCGTGATGGACGAATCCTTGTACAGCTGCGAGGTCACCGTCTGGAAGCCGATCGCCGGGCCGCCGGCGCGGATCTGCAGCTGCACGCCGGTGTCGACGCCGCCATGGGCGACCAGTTCACCGGTCACCGACTTGGCTCCTGAATTGATCTTCGGATCGGGACCTAGCAGTTCGTACTGGCCGCCGTGCTCGGACTCCGGGTTCCAGTCGGTCTGCAACACGATCGTCGACGGGCAGCCCGCGGCCTTCAGGTCGTACTTGGCCGGTACCGCGCCGGTCGAGCTCGGCGGTGGGTTGGACGAGCCGCCGCCCTTGCTGCTGCTACAGGCCACGAGGACGAGCGAGGCGCACACGGCGACGGCACCGAGCTTGATCAGCTTCATACATTCCCCCGGATCTCGGTTGGCGGGTCAACTGCGGTTCGACTGGTACCAGCGCCCGACGACCCGCCGCGACAACCAGCCGAAGAAGACGAAGACGGCGACGCCCAGCAGGCTGGCGGTCAGGACGGTGGCCCACAGCCGCTCGCCCTCCAGCCGGGAGGTGAACACCGACAGGTTGGTGCCCAGACCGGGGTCGCCCTGCTTGAAGTAGTACTCGCCGACGATGGCGCCGATGACCGAAAGGCCGGCGGCGACCCGGAATCCGGCGAACATCATCGGCAACGCAGCGGGTAGCTGCAGCTTCCACAGCCGGGTCAGGCGTCCGGCGCGATGCAGCGTGAACAGGTCGTGCATGCTGCGTTCCGCCGACTGCAAGCCGAACAGGGTGTTCGACACGATGGGGAAGAAGGAGATGATGACGCAGACGATGACCCGGGGCGTCAGCGCGAATCCCCAGAAGAAGCTGAACACCGGGGTGAGCGCGAGAACCGGCAGGGTCTGCAGCACGACTGCCCACGGATACAGGGAATTCTCGATCCACTTCGCTTGGCTCATCAGCACGGCGGCGCTCACGCCGAGCACGATCGAGATGCCCAGGCCGGCGAAGGTGACCTTGCAGGTGGTGCCCAGCGCCGACATCATGTCGCTGAAGTTCTGGCCGTCGAGCACGCCCACCTTCAGCACCTCGTGCGGCGGCGGCAGCATGAACCGCTGCTGCGGGTTCAGCACCAGTTCCGAGACGGCGTACCAGGCACCGATGATCACACCGAACACGGCCAGTGGCAGCAACACCCTGACGACGACGCTGCCGATGCGCCGCCGCACGCGGGGCCGGGCCGGTGCCAACGCGACCGGGTCGGGGGCAACCGAAGTGCTTGTCGGAACGGAGGTTGTCAGGCTCATGATGCGTTCCTCAGGTAGCGCGAAACGTCTCCGCACCGGGCCGCGTACTCCGGCGTATAGCGCAGCTCCGGGGAGCGCGGGTACGCGAAGGGAACCGGGACGTCGGCGATCACTCGCCCGGGCCGGCCGCTCATCACCACGACCCGCGTCGACAGGAACACCGCCTCGGCGACGGAGTGCGTGACGAACAGGGCGGTGAAACCGCGCACTGCGAACATTCGCAACAGCTCGTCGTTCAGCCGCTCCCTCGTGATCTCGTCCAGCGCACCGAACGGCTCGTCGAAGAGGAAGACGTCGGGGTCGAGGACCAGCGACCGGGCGAGCGACGTGCGCATCCGCATGCCGCCGGACAGCTCGTGCGGCAGGTGCTTCTCGAACCCGCCCAGCCCGACCAGCGCGATGGCGTCGGCGACGCGCCGCTCCCGCTGGTCCAGGTGATCGAGCTCGGCGAACAGCCCGACGTTGGCCGCGACGTTGCGCCACGGCAGCAGGGTGGCGTCCTGGAAGACGTAGCCGACCTGCGCGGATGCGACCTCGACAGCGCCCGTCGTCGCCCGGTCCAGGCCGCTCGCGATCCGCAGCAGGGTGCTCTTGCCGCAACCGGACGGGCCGACGACCGACACGAACTCGCCCGGCGACGCGGCCAGGGTGGTGTCGGTCAGTGCGAGGGTCCCGTCCTTGAATCGCTTGCCCACTCCCTCGAAGGACAGCGCGGGCGCGCCGGTGAGAACCGTCATGAGGCTGCTACCTCCCGCAAGGCAGGCTGGGCGAGGTCGGAGTGGACGGTCGTTCGCGCGACCAGGCGCCCCCCGCGCCACACGGTGCGCTGCGCGCTGGCGGCGCCCAGGGCGTCGAGAGCGTCGCGGCCGGCCAGCGCCACGAGGTCGGCCGGGGATCCGGGCGCGAGCTCGACCGGCGACAGACCCAACGCGACCCGCGGTGCCGCGGTGATCGAATCGAGCGCCGCCATCGGATCGAGGTGCCCTGAAGTCACCATCAGCGCGGCGACCTCCAGGGCGTCGCCGCGCCCGACGGGATGGAACGGGTCACGCAGGTTGTCCCCGCCCGCGGCGACCGTGGCCCCGGCGGTCCGCAACGGACCGACCGCCGTCAGCCCGCGCGGTGGCCCCACCGGATGCGCTCGGCCCTGCAGGAACAGGTTGGTCTGCGGCAGCGCGACCACGCTGATGCCGGCGGCAGCCACCTGCTCGCTGACCCGCTGCTGCACGTCGACCGGCTGGACGCCGAGGCTCACGCAGTGACTCGCCGTCACGCCGAGCGCGAAGCCGGTCCGCTCGACGAGATCGGCGAGCGTCGCGAGGGTGAGCAGGCGCGGGTCGAGCGTCTCGTCGGTGTGCAGGTCCAGCGGCTTGTCGGCCGCGGCGGCAGCGTCCAGGCAGATGCTGACAGCGCGGTCCGGCTCGTCGTCCAGGTGCGGGCAGCCGCCGGCGACGTCGGCGCCCTCGAGCAGAGCCTGACGCAGATCGCGACCGGCCGGCCCGGCGAGTGGATTCCGCACGAGCGCGACCAGTTGCAGCTCGACCAACCCGCGCCAGCGCTCGCGCACGTCGATCAACGCCTCCAGCGCCCGCATTCCCGATTCGGCCCCGACGTTCACGTGCGTCCGCACCGCGGTCGTGCCGTAGGCGAGGTGGATCCGCAGCGCCGCCTCGGCCCGCGCGACGATGTCCGGCCCGGTCATGGTGGGCGCCACCGCGGCCATCGCGTCGATGGCCCCCAGCAGGTCGCCGGTCACGTTCTCGGCCCGGGACGCGGTGAGCGCCTTGTCCAGGTGGGCATGCGGCTCGACGAACGAGGGGAGCAGCACGCTGCCGGTCAGGTCGACGTCGCCCGGCTCGACGGTGCCCACCGCCGGGAGCACGAGTCCGATCACGTCACCCGACAACTCCACGTCGACCACGTCGCCGCCGGACGTCGTCGCCGATCGCAACCACGTCATGCAGCGCGCCGGAGCGGGCAAATGTTCGTCACACCAACACTGTCCAGCGCAACCGTCTACGCCGGATTTCACAACCGTGAAAGCTGAGTTTCGCCGAGCCGGGACGTCCTCAGGCGCCGGCGCGGCAATTACCGCGGATCGTCGGTTCCGCCGTTGTGGGCGTCGAACCGTCGTGGACCAGGACTGCGACCGCGGATCCGGCCGTGGAAGATGCCGAACCGGTTGCCGTCGGGGTCGATGAGCACACTCCACTCGCCGATATCCGAGCGGCCTGTCTTGTCGGCCTCGGCGGTACCGCCGCCGAGCTCGATGGCGCGTCGCGTCGTGGCGGCGACGTCGTCCACGGCCACGGTGACGCGGACGCCGTCGTGGCCGGCCGGGCGGCCGATGGTGATGCGTCCCATCGGCCCGCGGCCGCCCGAGGTGAAGAACCACCCGTCGGCGTCGTCCTCGTGCTCGAACGACCAGCCGAACAGGCCGGCGTAGAAGTCGGCGGCCCGTCCGAGATCCCGAACCGGGATCTCGACGAACATGATCGAACCAGCGTGCATTGGATGCATCCAGTCAGCTGGCGCCTCGGTGGCGCCATCGTTGCGGCCCAGCCTCCACCGTGACCTCCGCTCTGGCAACCAGACCCTGCCGACGCCGCGTCGCCGAGCGAGTGGCGGGTACTCGGCATGATGTTGGTCATGATCCCCTCCCCGACTTTGCATTCGAGATCGACGCTGCGGGTGACAATTCAGCCCGACATTGCATCGATCTCAGATGCAAAGTCCGGAAGGGAGGGGCGGCCATGACGATCATTGGGCCGGCGAGCGCCGTGGCGGGCCGCTGGCAGCTGATGGAATGGCGCACCGTCGACGACGCGACCGGGGCAACCCTCGGACACCCCTTCGGCGAGGGCGCGTCCGGCGGACTCGTCTATACCCCGGCCGGATGGATGCACGGCCAATTGTCGGCGCAACGCCGGTCGCTGATGACGACGTCGGATCCCGTCGGTGGCTCGGAGTCGGAGCGGGCCGCGGCGTACTCCGGCTATGTGGCGTACTGGGGCCGCTACCAGATCGACCACGATCGGATCGTCCACCACGTGGAGAGCAGTCTGTTTCCCGGCTGGGTGGGCGGTACGCAGATCCGGTACTTCACGCTGGTCGACGATCTGCTGTCGCTGCGCACGCCCCCGATCGAGGTGGCCGGCGAGGTCCTGATCAACGAGCTCCGGTGGCAACGCCAAGAGTCGTGGTAGCCGATCCATCAGGTCTGTGTGAAGGATCACCCAGATAACCGGAGTCGATCTACCACTTACGTTGTTAGCCTCGTTCAGACGGAAACAGCTAACGCTCCGGGATCGGCCACATGACTCACTCTGACGCCGCAAGGCGCCCCCACTACAACGTCACGTTCTTCGTCCTGAGCGTCGGCGTCGGTTCCTACGCGTTGCTGCAGTCGCTGGTGGCGCCTGTGCTGCCGACGATCCAGGAGCATCTGCACACCACGCAGAGCACGGTGACGTGGGTGATGACCGCGTACCTGCTCTCGGCATCGATCGCGACGCCGATCCTGGGGCGTATCGGTGACATCGTCGGCAAGGAACGGATGCTGTTGGTCACCCTGATCGCCCTCGGCCTCGGATCTCTGCTCGCCGCAGTCGCTACGTCGATCGGGGTCATGATCGCGGCCCGGGTGATCCAGGGCATCGGCGGCGGCATCCTGCCGCTGGCATTCGGCATCATCCGGGACGAGTTCCCTCGCGAGAAGGTCAGCGCCGCCATCGGAGTCGCGGCGGCCCTCACCGCGGTCGGCGGCGGACTGGGCGTCGTGCTGGCCGGGCCGATCGTCGACATCCTCGGCTACCGCTGGCTGTTCTGGATTCCGCTGATCGTCATCGTCGGTGCCGCCGTGGCCACCCACATCGTGGTGCCCGAGTCGCCCGTGCGTACCGCCGGGCGCATCAACCTCCGGGCGGCCGTGCTGCTGTCGGGCTGGCTGGTCGCCCTGCTGGTCCCGATCAGTGAGGCCGGGCAGTGGGGGTGGACCTCCGCCCCGGTGGTCGGCCTGCTCGCACTCGCGATTGTGCTGGCCGTCGCCTGGGTGATGGTCGAGATCCGCTCCGCCGAGCCGCTGATCGACATGCGGATGATGCGAGTTCCAGCGGTGTGGACCACCAACCTGGTCGCGCTGCTGTTCGGCATCACCATGTACTGCGTCATGACGTTCCTGCCGGAGTTCGTGCAGACCCCGTCCACGGCCGGGTACGGCTTCAGCGCGAGCATTACCGCATCGGGACTGTTCCTGTTGCCGATGACCGTCACGATGTTCGCCGGTGGCGTCCTGGCCGGACGGCTGGCGCCGCGTATCGGGGCCAAGTCGGTGCTGGCCGCCGGCTCGGCGTTGACGATCGTGCCGATGGTGCTGCTCGCGGTCTCGCACAGTGAGCGTTGGGAGATCTACGCCATCTCGGCACTCATCGGCGCGGGCATCGGGCTGGCGTTCTCGGCGATGTCGGGCCTCATCGTCGTTGCCGTACGACCCGAACAGACCGGAGCGGCTACCGGCATGAACGCCAACATCCGCACCATCGGCGGCTCGATCGGCACGGCGGTCATGGCGTCGATCGTCACGTCCAATGCCGCGGCGAGCGGACTGCCACGAGACTCGGGCTACACCAACGGATTCTGGTTCCTCGCCGCCGCGTCGACCGCCGCGTTGGCCGCTACGTTGCTGATCCCGGCCGTGCGCCGGCGCACCGCGCGGGATGCCGTTGACACCGCCCCGGCGGTGCCCGCGCTGGCCTCGGCCGTGGCTACCGATCATGCTTAGGCCATGTCTGGTAATCCCATGCTCTGCTGCGCGGGGTTCAGGCTCGCGATCTGCTGCGTTGTCGTCGTCGGCCATACAACAGCGGTATGGCCTCCTCCTCCGCCTTGCATCTCACGCACCTGATCCCCGCTCGCGACGAGCGGGGATCACCAGACATGGCCTAGTCCCGTGACCTCACCAGGTGCGACGGCTGCTCGCCCGTTGCGGGCTGACGCCGCTCGCAACCTCGAACGCGTCGTCGGCGCAGCCACGGAGCTGTTCGCCGAGCAGGGCCTCGAGGTCAGAGTCGAGGACATCGCGACGCGGGCCGGCGTCGGGATGGGCACGCTGTATCGCCGCTTCCCCAACAAGGACGCCCTGATCGCGTTCCTGGTCGACGAACTCGTCACCAGCACGCTCGAGCTCGGCAACCGGGCGCTGGCCGAACCGGACGACGCCGGCCTGGAGGCCTTCCTCGTCGGCGTGGGTGAGTTGCAAGTGGCCAATCCGGGTTGCCTGACCCGGCTGTGGCGGGGCGGGTTCTCACCGGAACAACGTGGGGAGCTGCGGGCCATCTTGCGGCGACTCGTCGGCCGGGCCCACGCGGCCGGCTCGCTGCGCGCCGAGATCACCACCACCGATGTGTCGGTGCTGCTGTGGTCGCTGCAGCAGATCGTCACGATGACGGCCAACGTCGCGCCCAACGCGTGGCGCCGGCACCTCGAGATACTGCTCGCGGGAATCTCGACCCAGCCCCGGGCTATCACGCACCGACCACTCAGCCGACGTGAACTCACGACCGCGATCGACGGGCTTAACGCGAATCTCTCCAGCTCGTGACCGCGACACGGACATCGCTGTCCAAAGGTTGGGTTGTACAACCTAACGTAATACCATCGAGTTAAGCAGCGTTGACGACGTTGTGAGGCCTCGTCTGGAGGCGACGGCATGGGTCTGACCGATGAGGAACGGCGACGCCTAGACGAGCTCGCCGACGAGTTGTCGCGTGAGGATCCCTACCTCGGTCGGGCCCTCACCGGCGGATCATTGCGGCGCCTGCGGCACTGGGAGCCCGCGGTGGCGGTCGTGCTGGCTGTGGTGTCGCTGCCCATAGCGGTTCTCGGCGTGACCCTGACCCAGCCGTTGCTGTTCGCAGCCGGGTCCATGTCGCTGATAGGTGCGGTGTGGCTCGGCGTTGCTGCCGGCTTGCGGCGGCGTCGACGCGGAACCTGACGGTGCCAGAGAGCGACGCCATCCAACAGGCGATCACCACGATCGTCGCCTGGTCCACCCGCAACGACGTCTATCAAGAGACGATGCACCGGGCCAAGTGCAGCCTGCCGCAAGGAACGGTCTGGTTGCTGGGACGTCTGGCCAGGTCCGGACCCACGCGGCTGAGCGAGATCGCGGCCACGCTCGGCGTCGACAACTCCACGCTCACGCCGCAGGTGCAGCGACTGGAGCGTGATGGCCTCATCGTGCGCAAGGTCGACACCCGCGACCGCCGGGCGGCACTGCTGCAGGTCACCCGCTCCGGACGGGCCGTTCTGGCCCGGCTGCACCGAACGCGGGCCGAGATGTTCAACGAGATCCTGGCCGGGTGGAGCGACCGCGACCGGGCTCAGGCGGCGAAGGTCCTCAACCGGCTGGCCGAGCAGCTCGACAGCTGGATGGACGACAGCCGCGTCTGAGCAGGGTGGGCCGAGTGATTGCTTGGTGATGCTCAGATGTTGAAGCGTTGGGCTCCGTCGATGCGGATGACGTCGCCGTTGAGGTAGTCGTTCTCGGCGATATGCAG
>Ga0137415_10001313_pt1 | contig 24457 bp, 24 predicted proteins | sample CZODoug3_1_1_16f_FD_183082 | JGI IMG/M metagenome (GOLD analysis project Ga0137415, IMG submission 183082) | Vadose zone soil fungal communities from Angelo Coast Range Reserve, California, USA - CZODoug3_1_1_16fungal (Hybrid Assembly) | ecosystem: Environmental > Terrestrial > Soil > Vadose...
CTCCTGCCGGCAACGGTCCTGCGCCATCGGGCAGCGGGTGTTGAAGCTGCAGCCCGGTGGCGGGTCGAGCGGACTCGGCAATTCGCCTTGCAGCACGTCCTTGGTCCGGCTCCGCGCCAGCCGCGGATCGGCGACCGGGGCCGCCGCCAGCAGCGCGCGGGTGTAGGGATGGACCGGCTGCTGCCAGACGTCCTCGCCACGGCCGCTTTCGACGATGCGGCCGAGATACATTACCATCAGCCGGTCGGAGATATGCTCGACCACCGAAAGGTCGTGAGAGATGAACAAATAGGCTACGCCGGTCTTCTGCTGCAGATCCTTAAGCAGGTTGATCACCTGGGCGCGGACCGACACGTCGAGCGCCGATACCGGCTCGTCACAAATGATGACCTTGGGGCTGAGCGCGAGCGCGCGGGCGATGCCGATGCGCTGGCGCTGGCCGCCGGAAAACTCGTGCGGATAGCGCCACACCGCCTCCGCCGGAAGTCCAACCTGCCCCATCAGCTCTGCGACACGGTCACGGGTATCGCGGCGCGACCAGCCGGCAACACTGAGCGGCTGACCGACGATGGTACCGATATCATGCCGCGGATTGAGCGAGCTATAGGGGTCCTGAAAGATCATCTGGATCTTCCTGCGGGCCGCTTTCAGCGCGCGGGGATGCATCTCCGTCAGATTCTCGCCGTCGAGCACGACGAAGCCGTCGGAACTCGGGACCAGCCGCATGATGGCTTTGCCCAAGGTCGACTTGCCGCAGCCGGACTCGCCGACCAGTCCAACTGTCTCGCCAGCATCGAGGTCGAAGCTCACGTCGTCGACTGCGCGGACGGTGCCCCGGGCACTCTGATACTGGACGCAGAGACTACGTACCGATAGCAGCGACATTGCGCGACAACTCCTTTTCGGCGGCGAAACAGGCCGCGGACTGCTGCGGCAGCAATGTCGCAAGGGCCGGACGTTCGGCGCGGCAGCGATCAAATACGTCGGGACAGCGATTCTGGAATGCGCAGCCGGCCGGCAGATCCGAGAGAGCCGGCACGCTACCGGCGATTTCGGCCAGGCGACCGCCACGGCGGCGAATGGCGGACGGCGTCGCGCCCAATAGGCCGCGCGTATAGGGATGCAAGGGCCGGTCGAACAGCGCCCCGACCCTCGCCTCCTCGACCTTGCGGCCAGCATACATCACCACGACGCGGTCGGCCGTCTCGGCGACAACGCCGAGATCATGGGTGATGATGATCAGCCCCATGCCCGACCTCGTCTGCAGTTCCTTCAGCAACTCGAGAATCTGCGCCTGCACCGTGACGTCGAGGGCCGTGGTCGGCTCGTCGGCAATCAGGAGCTGCGGCCCGCAGGCGATCGCCATGGCGATCATCACGCGCTGGCTCATGCCGCCGGACATCTGATGCGGATAATCGTCGAGCCTCCGTTCGGCATCGGGGATTCGCACCTGCCGCAACAGCTCCACGGCGCGGTTCGCGGCTTCCCGCCACGAGGCCTCGGTATGCTGCCGGATCGCCTCGATGAGCTGGTCACCGACGGTCAGGACCGGATCGAGCGAGGTCATCGGGTCCTGGAAGATCATCGAGATGTCCTTGCCCCGCACCCGCTGCATCTCGCGCTCGGACAAGGCGGCGAGATCGCGGCCCATGAAGCGCACCGCGCCGCCGACGATCCTTGCGGGCGGCTCCGGCAGCAGACGCATCACCGCCAATGCCGCCAACGACTTGCCGCATCCGGATTCGCCGACGATGGCCACCGTCTCGCCGGGCGCGACGCTCAGCGATAGTCCGTCGACCGCCGGCAGCACGCCGCGCCGCGTGAACAGCGAGACCTGGAGATTGTCGATCGCGAGGATTGGCGTGCGTTCCGGAACAGGGTCTGCGGCCATTTCAGCGATCCCTGAGTTTGGGGTTGAGGGCGTCGTTGAGGCCGTCGCCGACCAGATTGAGCGCCAGCACGGTGAGCATGATGGCCGCCCCAGGCACGGCGCAGATGTACCAGGAGCTGCGGATCAGGGTGCGGCCGTCGCCGATCAGCCGGCCCCAGCTCGAGACGTTGGGGTCGCCGAGGCCGAGAAACGATACCGCCGACTCGAACAGCACGGCGCCGGCGATCACCAGCGAGGACAACACGATGACCGGTGGCAGCGCATTGGGCAGGATCTCGCCGAACATGATGCGCAGATTGCCCATCCCCATCGAGCGGCAAGCCTGGACGAATTCGCGGTCGCGCAGCGACATGAATTCGGCCCGCGTCAATCGCGCGATCGGCGTCCAGGTCACGATCCCGACGGCGATGGTGACGTATTCGATCTTCTGCCCGAGGATCGAGACGATGGTCAGCACGAAAATCAGGTTCGGAATCGTCTGAAACAATTCGGTCATTCGCATCAGGAGCTCATCGACCCAGCCGCCGAAATAGGCCGCGAGGGCGCCGACGCTGATGCCGATGAGGGTCGCGGTCAGGCTGGCGCAAAGCCCGATCAGCAGCGTCGTCCGTGCGCCATAGGCGATCATCGCCGCGATGTCGCGGCCCAGCGAGTCGGTTCCGAGCGGATAGCGCGATGACGCGAACGGCCAGATTTCGGGGCGGCCGACGATACGCAACGGGTTGCGCGGGAACATCCAGGGCGCCGCGAGCGCAACGCCGATCACGGCGACGAGCAGCACGAAGCCGATCAGCGCCGCACGGTTGCGGGCGAAGCGGCGGGCAAAATCGATGGCGAGGGCGAGCATGCGCTACCTCGCCCGAATGCGCGGATCGAGCCGCATATAAAGCAGGTCGACCGTTGCGTTGCAGACCGCGACCAGCAGCGAGCCCAGCACGAGAACGCCGAGCACCATCGGGAAATTGCGGCTCATCACGCTGTCGAACAACAGGCTTCCGATCCCGGGCCAACTGAACACCGCCTCGATCACGACGCTGCCGCCGAGCATGGTGCCGAGTTGCAGGCCGACCAGCGTGATGATGGGCAGCAATGCGTTGCGCATCACATGGGCGAGCACGACGCGTCCACGCGACAAGCCCTTGGCGCGCGCGGTGCGGACGAAATCGAGCCGGAACACCTCCAGCATCGATGCCCGCATCACCCGCGCATAGGTCGCCGCATAGAACAGCCCGAGCGCCGTGGCGGGAAGCACCAGATGATTCATCACGTCGAGCGCGTCGGCGAGCGTGCCGTGGTCGACGCCGATGGTGCGCATGCCGCCGACCGGAAACCAGCCGAGTTTGACCGCGAACAGCACCGTCATCATGATGCCGAGCCAGAAGCTCGGCGCGGCGAAGAAGAACACCGCGCCGAGCGAGATCAGATTGTCCCAGACGGTGTTGACCTTGACCGAGGCCAGCACGCCGGCCGTGATGCCGACCAGCAGCGCAATCGCCATCGATGCCAGCATCAGGATCACGGTGGCCGGCAGTTGCTCCATGATGACGTCGAGCACCGGCGCGTTCTGCCGATAGGAAAACCCAAGGTCGAGCCGCATCACCGACCAGATATATTTCGCGAGCTGCACCCAGGTCGGCTGGTCGACGCCGTAGGTGTGGCGCAGCTGATCCAGCATCGCGGGGTCGGTGATCTGCTGCTCCGACGTCATGACGTCGAACAGGCTGCCGGGCGCTAAGTGGATCAGCACGAAGTTGAGCACGATCACCGCGAAGATCAGCGGGATGATCTGGACCAGCCGGCGAACCACGATGCGACGCAAATTTTGTCCTCCGCTCAGCGATCGAGCCAGAGCTCGGCCCAGCTTTCGCCCATGAAGTCCGCGGTGGTGGAATGATTTCGGACGTCGGCGCGGGCAATCGTCACCGGCTCGAGATCGACCATCGGCAGGATCGGCGCCTCGAGGCTGGCGAGACCATCGAACTCCTTCGCCAAGGCGATGCGCTTTTGTTCGTCGGTTTCGACCGTCATCCGGGCGACAATCTCGTCCAGCTTCGGATTGGAATAGCCGGTGGCGTTGCGGAATGCGGCGCCTTTGACGATGCCGTCGGTAGTATAATATTGCGTCGTGCTCGGGACCAGTTCGATGCTGCCCGAATTGTTGGATATCGCGACATCGTAGTCGTAGTCGGTATAGATGCGCTTGAGGGAGGTAGCCCGATCGGGCACCGCGAGATCGACGGTGATGTCGAGATCCTCGAAGGCCTGCTTGACGTACTGGCCCATCTTGACGTTTTCCTCGAACCAGCCAGCCGACACCAAATTGAGCTTGAACCGGGAGCCGCCCGTCACCGGATAGCCGGCGGCATCGAGCAGCGCGGCCGCCTTCTTGACGTCGAACGGGTAGTCCTGGACTTCCTTGGTGAAGAAAATCGAGTTGGAGGTGTGAACGGCGCCGATCGAGGGATGCGCACTGCCAAAGAAGATCGTATCGGAGATGAATTGCCGGTCGATCGCATGCATCAAGGCCTGGCGCACTTCGCGCTTCCTGAAAATCTCGCGGCGCTGGTTGAATTCGATGGTCGCAACCCAGGCCGAGTTGGAATAGCCCTTGGTCACAGCGACGATCTTGCCACCCTTGGTGAGGCGCGCGACGTCGGGTATCGGGATCGGGTTGAATGTTCCGATGTCGAGCTGGCCCGCCTCGAACGCCGCCGAACGCGACGCCGGATCGCGCCACCAGCGGATCACCAGGCGATCGAGGTAAGGCAATCCGGGATTCCAGTAGGCGTCGTTGCGCAGATATTCGACGTGACTGCCGCGAACCCACTCCTTGACCTTGAACGGCCCGGTGCCGACCGGGGTGTTGTTGATCGGATTGGTGATGATGTTGCTTGCCGCATAGATATGCTTGGGGATCACCAGGCCCGACTTGCCGGCCAGAACGGACTTCAGAAAGAACTCGGGAACCGGCGCCTTGAACTTCAGCACCACCGTCAGCGGATCGATCGCCTCGGCGCTTTGCAGCGCGTCGAGCGATACGCCGGCCGAGATCGGCTTCCAGTACTCCATGGCGCAGAACACAATGTCGTCGGCGCCAAACGGCTTGCCGTCATGCCAACTGACCTTGTCGCGCAGCCTGATGGTATAGCTGCGGAAGTCTTCCGCAGGCTTGATGTCGAGCGCCAGCACCGGCTCGAATTTCAGATCGACCGTCAGCCGCAGCAGGCGCTCGTGCACCTTGGTGGAGGTAAAATAGGGGCTTGATCCGCCACCGGCGGGGACGAACAGCGATTGCGGCTCGAAGCCGCCCCAGGTGGCAGTCAGCGTGCCGCCGGATTTCGGCGGCGTCGCTGCAAGAGCCGGACCGGCAAGGCGCGACCCGAGCGCGGCGCCCGCCGTCGTCATCAGAAATTCACGTCTCGAAAACCTGCTCATGGCTTTTCCCTCGTTGCCGATGCATCGAACCGGTCCTCGTCGTGGCGTATCCGTCCCTGCGATCGGTTATTTTGCATCCAGTGTCGAATAGGTGCCGCGCCCGATCGCGAGCAGCGCACCCTTTTCATCGAACACGTCGACGTCGGCAACGCCGACGCTCTTGCCGACGCGGCGCACCCGCGACACCGCGATTAGCGCGGTGTCGACCGCGGGCCGCAGATAGTCGACCCGGAAGTTCACCGTCGGCAGGCCGCGGCCGAGCATCATGCCGACGGCGAAGTCGCCGACGGTGTCGATCACCGACGCGATGACGCCGCCATGCCACTGCTTCGAGCCCGGTCGGCGCTCGAATTCGGATCGCATCGGCGATCGCATGGTGATCTCCTGCTTGACCGGATCGGCCGTCACGACGGTGAGGCCGAGAAACAGGTTGAACGGCGAAACATCCAGCATCTGCTGGATTTCAGCCGCGGTCAGCGGTGCGGCGACGGGCTTGTTCATGGCGTCACCACGACTTTGCCGAACACGGCGCGATCCTCGATGACGCGCACCGCCTCCCCCGCCTGCTCGAGCGGGTAGGCCTTGTCGATCAGCACCTGGAGCTTGCCGGCCTCGACGAGATCGAACAGTTTGACGATGTCGTCGCGCTCCCAGCCGTTGGAGCCGAGGATCTGCAGTTCGAAGGTCCAGATGAAGCGCAGATCTTCGGTCGGCGAATAGCCCGCGGTGGCGCCGCAGGTCAAAAGCCGGCCGCCGAGCTTCAGGCAGCGCAGCGACTTCACCCAGGTGTCGCCGCCGGTGAAATTGACCACGACATCGACGCCGCCGCCTTCGACGAAGCGCCGGCGATGCGGCTTGCCGTGGCGCTCGTACACCGTCTTCATGAAATCGCTCTTGGTGTAGAGGATGATTTCGTCGGCGCCGAGTGCGGTGAGACGCTTTGCCTTTTCCTCGCTGCCGGCGCAGGCGATGACATAGGCGCCGGCCAGCTTGGCCAGTTGCACGCAGCACACGCCGACGCCGCCGCTGGCGCCAAGGATCAGCACCTTCTCGCCGGCCTTGATCTTTCCGATCGAATTCATCATGCGGATCGCGGTGCCATAGGCCACCGGCAGCGCCGCGGCCTGCTCGAAACCGACCGCGTCGGGGATCTTGACCAGCTGATGCGCCTTGGCGCGGCAGAATTCAGCCAGACCGCCGTCCTGGGTCTCGCCCATCAGGCCGCCCTCGACGCGGTTGACCGGGTCGATCAGGACGCGATCGCCGATTTTCCACCCCGTTACGCCGGCACCGATCTCGGCGATCTCGCCGACCACGTCGAGCCCGATGATGACCGGCAGCGGCACCTTGATGCCGGGCATGCCGCGGCGGGTGAAGACGTCGTGATAGTTGATCGACGAAGCCTTGACCCGCACGACAATGTCACCTTCGCCCGCCTTCGGGGTCGGGTAATCGGTGACATATTGCAGTTTCTCGTTGCCGCCATGTTCGTGAAGAACCACTGCTCGCATGTTGTGTTTCGCTCCGTGTTATACGGCGGCTCCGAGGGACCGGTCTGCCAGCCCCTCCACCGCCTGCTGGGTCATCGAGATCGCTGGCGTGAGATGGTACATCATACCGCGATGAACCCCAGCGCGACATTGGCGGCATCGGTATGCGACACGACGATGCCGCCGCCATGGGGTCGGTAGGCAATGCCGGCCGCGTCGAACAGCCCGCGCGGCGTGTCGAGCGAAGCCACCTTGAAGGTGAGCGCGACCATGCGATCCGAACCGTCGGCGCTCACGAGCGCGGCACCGGCAAAACGCTCGGCAATCGCTGAAGGCTCCAGCACCAGCACGGTCGCAGCTCCAGCCCGAAACGAGACGCCGCCGTGAACAAGCGTCAGCAGATCGGGGCCAAACATCCGGTCGTAGACCGCCGCGGTGCGCACCGGCTGGCGCGAAGCGATGACGAATTCGACGATGTCGGTGACGCCGTTGGGATGCCTGCGCCATTCCGGGCGGTACACCAGTTCCGGCGTATCGTGGTGACAGAAGAAGGTGCGGCCGTTCTGCACGGCATCGCCGGCGACGCGGATCACCTTGAAACGTGCATCCTGCGCGCCGCCGGGCAGCGCCACCGGCCGCGCAAAGCTCATCGGCTCCTGCACCGGAACGCCGCGCTGCTGCAACGTCGAATGCACCAGATCGGCGTCGACCGACTTGAACACGAGGCCGGTCAGCCCGGTGGGATGCGCCCACAGATCGGCGCGTAGGGTCTCGCGGCCCGGCAGGTAACCGAGCAGCTCGAGATAGTTGGTGCCGAAGATCGCGAGATTGTTACTGGAGCCAAGGGTGTGATGGCCGCGCTCGGTGAGCTGAAAACCGAGGCGGGTGTATTGCCCGGCCGCTTCGTCCAGTTCTCCCATCACATTGATGACGGCGTGATCGAGAACCGGCCGAAAGGAGGCGATGGCAGCAACCAGATCACTCATACCCTCAAACCCTTATCGCTGCGCAAGAAACAACTTAGCAAGATCGATGCCATTTCATGCTGATTTCAGGCGGCGCGCGGATGTGGCGCGGGCTTCACCATCGAGAACTCGATGGCCGCGTCGGCATGCAGCATGGTCGAGTCGAACACCGGAAGATCGATGTGTTCGGGACCTACCAGCAGGCAGATTTCGGTGCAGCCGAGGATCACGCCGTCCGCACCCTCCGCCTTTCCGCGCCCGATAATGTCGAGATAGAGCTTTCGCGACTCCTCGCGCACGATGCCCTGACATAGTTCGTCGAAGATGATGTCGTGGATGACGGTGCGATCATCCGCGTCGGGAATCACCGGATCGAGCCCAAACCGCTCGCGCAGCCGGGCCACGTAAAAATCCTGTTCCATCGTGTAACGCGTTGCGAGCAGCAGCGGCCGCTGCAGGCTTTCAGCCTTGATGGCGGCGGCGGTGACGTCGGCGATGTGTAGTACCGGGATCGATACGGCCTGCTGCACGTCGTCGGCCAGCTTGTGCATGGTGTTGGTGCAGATCAGCACGCATCCGGCGCCGCCACGTTCAAGGCCGCGGGCGATGTCCGCGAGAATCCGGCTTGCCTCATCCCAATGTCCGAGCTTCTGCAAGCTGACGATCGCATCGAAGTCGACCGATCGCATCAGGATGTCCGCGGAGTGAAGGCCGCCTAGCCGGTCGCGGACCTGTTCGTTCAACCGGCGGTAATATACGGCAGTACTTTCCCAGCTCATTCCGCCAATCAAACCAATCGTCTGCATTTTCCGCTGCTCGCTTTTCCCGACATATCTGCCTGGATACCAAAGTAGCAGCACGACCGCGCAATCCGATTGCGGATCGGAGCCAACATAGACGGTTTGTCGGAGAATAAACTCCATAGTTGAGGCGATGCGCGGAATAGGATTTCAATATCGGACGAGCGCCGCATCCGGCATGCTATCCAGGGACCCTGGCGGCAAGCTCCGGTGGCACGCCAGTGTCAATGAAATTCGCGGCTCCGAACTGAGGCTGGCCGACGCTGGCGGCAACATCGGGTGGTCCGCCGGCGTCAACAAACGCGGCTCCGAACTGAAGTTATCCGACACCCATGGCCAGGTCCGATGGTCGATTTCGGTCGATGATGACGGCGCCCACATCCGGACCTACGACGCCGCCGGCAAGGAATTGCCCATACCGAATAGCGGCGGGCTGCCGTCCTCCAGCCAGGCAGGGCGAATAAGGCCGTTTGAACCTTAAACCGGCGACAGCGACCTATTTACCAGAGGCAACTTCCGGGAGGCGATTATGCGCCACTGGCAAGACACGATGGTGGACAGGCCGGATACCGACGGCGCGGCTTACGCCACCGGCTGGACGATCAGCGGATTGGCCGTGCTCGGGACCATCATCGCGGTTTGGGCGTTTGGAATTTGAGGCGGTGCTGCGCTCCGCAAGGCAGCATCCGTCCTAGCGTCCGGTAAACTGCGCCTTGCGCTTTTCCCCAAACGCCTTGCGGCCCTCCAGCGCGTCCGCGCTCTGACGAATGTCGGATTGCACCTCGATCTCGCGGCGGAACTGCGCCGCATAGCTGGCGTGCTCGCTTTCCTCGATCAATTGGCGCGTCGCGACCAGCGCGCGCGTCGGCCCTTCGGCAAGGCGCCGGGCGAGCTTTTTGGCCTCCTCGAGCAGTCAATCGTCATCGACGACCTGCCGCACCAATCCCCATTGGTGCGCGCGCTCGGCAGACAGCGGCTCGTTGAGCAGCATCAGATCAAGCGCGCGCTGGCGGCCGATCAGGCGCGGCAGCAGCCAGCTCGAGCCGAGATCGGGCACGAGGCCGATCCGGCTGAACACCTGAATGAAGCTCGCCGAACGCGCCGCGAGGATGATATCGCCGGACATCGCCAGGCTGAACCCGCCGCCGGCCGCAACGCCGTTGACCGCCACCACGATGGGCACGCGGCATTCGCGCAAAGCCCGCAGCGCCGGCCAATAGTGCTTCATGACGCCGGCGACGATGTCGGCGCCCAACGAGTCGAAGGCCTTGAGGTTCTGGCCCGAGCAAAAGCCGCGCCCTTCGCCGCTCAATACCAGCGCGCGGATGGCGGAATCATCCGTCATCTCGCCGACCGAAACGGCGAGATCGCCGAGCAAATCAGGTGTCATGGCGTTCAGGCTGGCGGGATCGTTCAACGTCAGAATGCCGACCTTGCCGTCCCGTGTTCGTTTCACACCAGCCATGTTTCCTCTCCCGCGTGGATATATTGATTGGCCTTATTGTGCCATTGTTGGCGCACCACGCCAACCCGATCCAGCCAGATGTGAAAGACCGTAAAGGCAACAGCATGCACGACCAGTTCTCCAATGCCCAGCAGATCCGCAAACCCGCCGTCACCTCCAAAGGCGGCATCGTCGCCGCGCAATCGCGCAAGGCCGCCGAAGTCGGCGCCGAGGTGCTGGCGGCGGGCGGCGATTGCGTCGACGCGGTGATCGCCACCACGTTTGCACTCGGCGTGCTGGAGCCCTGGATGAGCGGGGCCGGCGGCGGCGGGGCGATGGTGCTCTACCGCGCCCGCGAGGACCGTTATGAGGTGATCGATTACGGCATGCGCGCCCCCCTGAGCCTTCGCCTCGAGGATTATCCGCTGACCGACGATGGCGCCGCCTCCGACATCTTCCCCTGGCCGCGGGTGAAGGACGATCGCAATCTGCATGGTCCCGGCTCGGTCGCGGTGCCCGGCGTCGTCGCCGGCATGGAGGAAGCGCATCGCCGCCACGCCAGACTCCCCTGGAAAGATTTGCTCGCCCCCAGCGTCGCGCTCGCCGGCGAAGGCCTGCTGGTGGACTGGTGGACCACGCTGATGATCTCGAGCTCGGCCGCCGACCTGCGGCGCTATCCTGCGAGCGCGGCCGCCTATCTTCAGGACGGCCTGCCGCCGAATCCGCAATGGGGCATCAAATCAACCGTGCGGCTGCCGCAGCACAGCCTCAAGGCGACGATGGCGTATCTCGCCGCGCAAGGCCCGCGCGATTTCTACCAGGGCGATCTCGCGCGTAGCATCGCCGCCGATGTGCAGGCCAGTGGCGGCGCGCTGTCGGTCGAAGACCTCGCAGCCTTCCGCGCCCATCTGCGCCAGCCGCTGGTCATCCCCTACCGCGGCGGCAAGGTGTACGCGACGCCGGAACTGACGGCTGGACCGACCATGGCGCATACGCTGCGCCTCTTGCAGCAGGATTTGCAGCCCGCGCGCAGCGGACCTGACGCTTCGGCCTACATGGCCTATGCGCTGGCGCTGCAAGCGGCCTACCGCGAACGGTTGAAGGACATGGGCGATGCCGACGGCCGCCGCGCGCTCGGCGCCGAGGCCCTGGCGCCGGCCTGCACCACGCATTTCTCGGCGGTCGACCGCGACGGCAACATGGCGGCGGTGACGCAAACGCTGCTATCGAACTTCGGCTCCAGATTCGTGGCGCGGCAGAGCGGCGTCACCCTGAACAACGGCATCATGTGGTTCGACCCGACACCCGGCACGCCCAATTCGCTGGCGCCCGGCAAGCGCTGCCTGACCAACTACACGCCGGTCGTGGCGCAGGCCGCCGATGGCCGGCGGCTCGCCGCCGGCGCCTCCGGCGGGCGGCGCATCCTGCCGGCGGTAACGCAATTGCTGTCGTTCGTGCTGGATTACGGCATGGACCTCGACGCGGCGATCCACCAGCCGCGCATCGATGCCAGCGAAGGCGCGGTGGTGATCGGCGATGTGCGGCTGCCGGCACCGGCGCGCGACGCCTTGCGCGCGCGTTTCGACTACGAGGAAGCACGCGCGCAGACACTGCCGATGAAGTTCGCCTGCCCGAGCGTGGTGCTGCGCGAGGGCTCAATCAACAGCGGCGCCACCGCGCCGTTCCAGCCCTGGGGCGACGCGGTGGCGGAGGCTTCTTTAGCCTGAAACCGGCGTCAGCAACTCCTCGATCCGGATCGGAAAGTGGCGCACGCGCACTCCGGTCGCATGCCAGACCGCGTTGGCGACCGCGCCGGCTGAGCCGGTGATGCCGATCTCGCCGACGCCCTTGATACCGAGCGCGTTGACATGCGGATCGTGCTCGTCGACCGTCAGCACGTCGAGCGACGGCACGTCGGCGTTAACCGGGACGTGGTACTCGGCCAGGTTCGCATTCAGTATTCGCCCCGAGCGATGGTCCGTCACCGCTTCCTCGTGCAGCGCAAACGACACGCCCCAGATCATGCCGCCGAACAATTGGCTGCGGACCATGCGCGGATTGATGACGCGGCCCGCGGCGAAGGCGCCGACCAGGCGGGTGACGCGGATTTGCCCCAAATCAGGATCGACCTTGACCTCGGCGAACACCGCGCCGTGCGCGTGCATGGCGTAGGTCGACTGCGCCGCGGGGTCCGCGGCGCCGTTGCCGCGGGCTTCGATCTGCGCGAGGCCGGCTCGCCTTAGAATCTCGGCATAGCTCTCGCTCCGCGCTTCGTCGTCGCGGCGGTGCAGACGGCCGCTGCGCGCGACCACGCCGGCATTGCCGGCGCCAAACAACGGCGAGCGCTGATCGCCGGTCGCGAGATCGGCGAGTTTGGCGATCACCGCGGCGCCGGCATTGTGGATCGCCATGCCGGCGGTCGCGGTGTGGGCCGAGCCACCGGCGATGCCGGCGTCCGGCAGATCCGAGGTGCCGGACCGAAACTCCATCTGTTCGAGGTCGAGTCCCAATCCATCGGCCGCGATCTGGGCGAGCGCGGTCCAGGCGCCCTGCCCCATGTCGTGGGCGCCGGTCTCCATCAGGCCGGATCCGTCGCGTCGCACCACGGCGCGCGCCTCGGCCTGGAACATCAGCGCCGGAAAGGTCGCGGTGCCCATGCCCCAGCCGACCAGCAAGCCGGCCTGGTCGCGCATCGCGCGCGGGGCAAGCGGGCGGCGCGACCAGCCGAAGCGTTCGGCGCCTTGCGCGTAGCACTGCCGCAGGGCCTTCGAGGAAAACGGCTTGCCCGATATTGGTTCGACGTCAGCGTAGTTCTTGAGGCGGAACGTCAGCGGATCCATGCCGCAGGCAGCGGCCATTTCGTCGATCGCACTTTCCAGCGCAATCGATCCGGTGGCCTCTCCCGGCGCCCGCATGAACAGCGGCGTTCCGGTGTCGACGCGGACCGCTTCGTGCGACGTCGCAATCGCGGGGCTCGCATACAGCGTGTGCGAGGCGTCGGCGGCCGGCTCGAAGAAATCGTCAAAACTGCTCGTCACCGTCTTGGCGTGATGATCGATCGCGGTGAGCAGACCCTCGCCGTCGGCGCCGACGCGCATGGTCTGGCGGGTCGGCGCGCGATGGCCGACCGGACCGTACATCTGCTCACGGCGCAGCACGAGCTTGATCGGCCTGCCGGCCAATCGCGCCGCCAGGATGCCGAGCAGCTGCGGTCCTGATATCAGGCCTTTGGAGCCGAAGCCGCCGCCGAGGAACGGACTTCGAATGTGGATATTCGCAGCCGAGATGCCGAACAGTCCCGCGATCCGCCCTTGCGCCATGGCCAGGCCCTGGGTTGGCGTATCGATCGACAGCGTGTCACCGTCCCAGCTTGCGACGATCGCATGCGGCTCCATCGCGTTGTGGTATTGCGCCGGCGTCTCATAGGTCGCATCGATCCGCCTCACCGCCGCGGCAAGGCCCGCCTCCACATCGCCGCGCCGAATTTCGGACGGATGGCCGATGCCGACCGCGGGCGGCACAAAGCTTTCGTTCGAGTCGAGGCCGACGCGGGCCGGCAGCAAATCGTATTGCGGCGCCAGCAGTGCCGCGCCTTCGGTCGCGGCCTCCAGCGTCTCGGCAATCACCACCGCGATCGACTGGTTCGCATAACGTATCTCGTCGTTCTGCAGCAGCTCGAGCCGAAACATGAAGGGGTTGGTCTTGGCGTCCGGATCCTCCGCGAGCGGCGGCCGGTTGGCCGGCGTCATGACCTCGACGACGCCGGGGTGGCGCTTGGCCGCCGGCACGTCGAGAAAGGTGACGCGGCCGCGCGCGATGCTGCTGACCGCGAGAGCCGCGTAGAGCATCCCGGGGGGATGGTGATCGGCGGCGTAGCGCGCCTCGCCCTTGACCTTCAGGACGCCATCGCGACGGGTCAGCGGCTGGCCGATATTCGAGCCATGCCGGAGATGGGCGGGGGCCTGGGTGAGGCCGATGAGCTCAGGCGTCATGAAGGACTCCGGAAACGGACGAAAAAGGAGAACCAGGAAGGGCGGGAACACGCTGCGGCGTTCCGGCGGCCGCCAATATCAACGCACGCACGATGATCCGCCGTGCGAGCTCGATCTTGAAGCCATTGTTTCCGGAAGGCTTTGCGTCAGCGAGTGCGGCCTCTGCCGCGTGGAAGAAGCTGACGGCGTCGGGTTTGCGGCCGGCCAGATATTGTTCCGCCGCGCGGGCCCGCCACGGCTTGGCGGCGACGCCGCCGAGCGCGAGACGCGCATCCCGGATAACACCTTGTTCAATCCGCAGAGCCGCTGCGGCCGAGGCGACGGCGAAGGCATAGGAGGTGCGTTCGCGCACCTTCAGATAGCGCGCATGCGCCGAGAATTCCCGCGCCTCGGCCGGCAGCCGCAGCGCTGTGATCAGATCGCCCGGCTCCAGCACGCTTTCGCGTTCGGGCGCATCGCCGGGGAGACGATGAAACGCCTCGAGCGCAACCTCGCGCCTTCCACTTCGGCCCTCGATCTCGACGACCGCATCGAGCGCGACCAGCGGCACGCAAAAATCCGACGGATGGGTGGCGATGCAGGCCTCGCTCCAGCCGAGCACGGCGTGCAACCGGTTTTCGCCGTCGCGGGCATCGCAACCCGCACCCGGCTGGCGCTTGTTGCAGGCACTGGCTGTGTCATAGAAATAAGCGCATCGCGTCCGCTGCAACAGATTGCCGCCCACGGTCGCGGCGTTACGAAGCTGCGCGGAGGCGCCGGACAACAGCGCCTCGGCGATGGCGGGAAAGGCGCGTGCGAAATCGGCATCGTGCGCGAGATCGGCGTTGCGGACCATCGCGCCGATCCGGATGTCGCCATCGGCAAGCGGCTCGATGCGGTCGAGCCCGGGCAGGCGCGTGACGTCGACCAGACGGTCGGGACGGCTGACCCCACCCTTCATCAGGTCGAGCAAATTGGTGCCGGCCGCGAGATAGGCTGCACCCGGTTGAGCCGCGGCCGCGATAGCGTCGGAGATGGTGGTGGGCCTGACATAATCGAAGGTCTTCATGCGGAACGCCTTTGGTCGGATTGTGCAAGGTTGTTCTGGGCTTCGAGCACGGCGTCGGTGATCCCCGCATAGGCGCCGCAGCGGCAGAGATTTCCGCTCATGCCTTCGCGCACGCGCTCTGGGTCGTTGCCGGCTTGGCCTTCGTCGATCAAGCCGATCGCGCTCATGATCTGGCCGGGCGTGCAGAACCCGCACTGCAGGCCGTCATGGGCGATGAACGCGGCCTGGACCGGATGCAGTTGATCGCCGTGGGCGACGCCCTCGATCGTCAGCACCTCGGTGCCATCGTGGCTGACCGCGAGCGCCATGCAGGAATTGATCCGCCGCCCGTTGACCAGCACCGTGCACGCACCACATTGGCCGCGATCGCATCCCTTCTTGGTTCCGGTGAGATGCAGACGTTCACGCAGCAGATCGAGCAGCGTGACGCGCGGGTCTTCGAGTTCGATATCCCGCCGCGCGCCGTTGACGGTAAGGCTGATGGAGAAATTCATGCAGGGCTCCGGACGATGCTATGGTCAAGTAGATCGCAGCCGCCGAGGTCAGCGACGGGCAGGTGCAGATTTAACGCTCATCGCCATATACGGAGGAAGCCTCCGTTTTTCAAGACCGGCATCAGACAGGCGGGATTCGAATTGGATTTTCGAAAAGATCATGCTCAAACAACGCGATGAGGTCATGATCCCTTTCCCCCTAACCAGATCGTGATCGAGATTTTGTCGATGGCAGATCAGTCCGCAGAAGCTGTTCGCAAGCCCCGCTCCGACGCGGTGCGCAACCGCGAGCGCGTGCTGGAGGCCGCCAAGGCCGTGTTCAGCGCCGGGGGTGCGGACGCGAGCCTGGAGGCGGTGGCGAAGCGCGCCGGGGTCGGCATCGGGACGCTCTACCGGCATTTCCCGACCCGCGAGGCGTTGTTTGAAGCGGTCTATCGTCGCGAGGTGGAGCAGCTCAGCGAACTGGCGGAACAATTGAAGAGCGCGGCGGCACCGGTCGACGCCTTGCGTCGCTGGCTCAAATCCAATGTCGAGTTGGTCGCCACCAAGAAGGGGATGATATCAGCGCTGGCGCTGGTCGTGCAGGGTTCTTCGGAACTGTACGCCTATTCGTTCGATCGCCTGACCAAAGCGATCGGCACGCTTCTCGATCGCGCCGTCGCCGCCGGCGAGATCCGCTCCGACATCAGCGCCGACGACGTTCTAAGAGCCCTCGTCGGCATGTGCTACATGCACGACCAGCCCGGCTGGCAGTCAACGGTGCTGCGGCTATTGGATGTGTTCGTCGATGGCCTTCGGGTGCGGCCCGATGCCGGGCGTCGGGTGACGACAAAACGTCCTGCCGTCAAGAGAAGCGTCAGGCGGAAGCGATAGGCCCGGTTCGTGATGGGTTTGCCATCCGCCGTTCATGGGACATGTCGACGGCCTTCATCCCAGGCGCTTGTTGCGGAGAGCAGAACGCGAAACATCATCACATGCGTGACCAATAGCGGCGGCACGATCATGGTCGGAATATAGACCGCCGCGCCCAGCACGCCGGGAGCGAGGCCAACGCCGACCAGGCCCTGGTAATTGGCAAATAGCAGATCCACGGTTCCGACGACGCTGAGCAGCCAGCTCAGCGCGATCGCCGAGGAGGCTCGCGCCGACAGCGCCATGGTCGCGATCAGGGCGAGAATGGTGGCCGCAAGATCGCCATAAGCGGCCGGAATGGCGAAGGCCGCTGGCAACGCCGGCGACACCACGCCAGCCATCAGAAAGCTCAAGCCGATGAAGCGGAACAAATGAGGGATGACGAGCGCATTCAGCGCCTCTTCCCGCGGCAGATTCCGCAGCCATGGCCAGACGTAAAGCTGGGCGACCCTGGCCGATGCGAGGAAGCTCAAAACAATGCTCAAGCCGATCAATGCCCTGCTGTCCATGCTTCTCTCCCTTGCGCATTTATCTGTATGTACATCTAATATTAATTGCATATACAGGTAGTTTGACCTATCGTCAATTTAGAAAGCGGGCCTGGCTCCCGACCTATCCGCGCCAGAGACCGGGATTGTGGCGTTGAATTTCAAAGTGTTCCACGCCCCGTATTACAATGTGTGTACAGGCATATGACCGCTCTGGAGAGGCAGCAGATGGCCGAAAAACCGCAGATCGACATCCGCGAAGTGCTGGGCTGCACCTGCATGCGCCTGCGGCGGACCAACCGGACGATGACCCAGATTTACGACCAGCATCTGGCACCAGCCGGCTTGACGTCGAGCCAGTTCGGCATGCTCGCCCGGCTCCATGGTGCGAGCCTGCAGGGCAAGGCGGCGTTGCCGATCGGCACGTTGGCCGATCTCCACGGCATCGATCCGACGACGCTGACGCGGAACCTCAAATTGCTGCTCGCGGCCAGGCTGGTCCGTGACGGCCGCGACGCCGCCGATCGCCGCGTCCGCACAGTCGCGCTGACCGATGCGGGCCGCAAGCGCCTGATCGGTGCCGTGCCGGAATGGCGCAAGGCACAGCATCGCGTCGAAAGCGCGCTCGGAACCGAGCCGATGCTCGCGCTCAACGGCCTGCTTGATCTGTCGAATGCAAAACTCCCGGCGTGAGTTGCGGAATGGAAGACGCTTCACATCCCGAGCCGGTCCCGCACCCGTCCGGCCAGCACCGCGCCGGTGACCGCGAGCGGCCACAACGCATGCATCGCGATCGGCTTGATGCCGGTGACGGGCATGTCGATCTCGGCGTTGCTGCCGCCGATCAGGCGGCGCGCGAGCTGCGCGCCCATCGCGGTCGAGAGCGCGACGCCGCGGCCGTTGCAGCCGAGCGAGATCAACAGGTCTTCCGCGGGCTCATGCACGTGCGGATAATGATCGGCGGTGATCGCCAACCGGCTGTTCCAGCCATGCGTCCAACTAACGCCCTTCAGTTGCGGCCATAGCCGCTCCGCGTAGCGCGTGAGATAGGAGATGTCGGAAGCGCTGCTGATCCAGTGCATCGGCCCGCGGCCACCCATCAGCAGGCGATTGCGCTGATCGATGCGGTAATAGACGATGATGTGCCCGCTCTCGTAGAGAACCGGCCGCGTCGGCATGATCGCACGCGCGACCTCATCTGACAGCGGCGCGGTGGCGGCGATCGAAGAGAATACCGGCACGATGGTACGGCGCAGCGCCGGCCACAGATCGTCGGTGAATCCATTGGTCGCCAGCAGCACTTTTTCAGCATGCACGATGGCGCGCGGCGTTTCGATGCGCCAGCGCGCGCCATCTCGGCGCAACGACAGCGCCGGCGTATCGCCAAAAACGGCCGCGCCGGCCGCGATCGCGGCACGCGCCAGCCCGCGCGCGTAGCTTAGCGGATGCAGATCGCCGCCTCTGATATCCCACATGGCGCAGAGATAGCGGTCGGTGCCGGTCATCTCGCGCATCTTCGCGCCGTCCAGCAGCGTCACCGGCATGCCGCGCCGGATGCATTGTTTGGCGGTGTCCTCGATCGCCGCCGCACTTGCGGCGTTATAGGCGGCGCGCAGCGTGCCGTTCTGCCGCGCCTCGCACGGGATCTGGTAGCGGCGGATCAAATCAAGCGTGAAGTTGGTGGTGCCGTAGGCAAAATCGATCATGCGGCGGCCAAGCTCTGCGCCGAAATCGGCTTCGATCTGATCAGGGTCGTGCTTCAGCCCGGGATTGATCTGACCGCCATTGTTGCCGGAAGCGCCCCACCCGGGCTCCTGGGCTTCCAGCACGGTCGCCTGCACCCCCATTTCGGCCAGATGCAGCGCGGTGGAGAGACCCGTAAAGCCGCCGCCGATGATCGCGACCGGCACGTTCTTGTCGACATCGAGCGGCGGCGTCGATGCCGGCGCGACCGCCGTATCGGCGTAGAGACTTGGCGGCAGCGGCAATCGGACAGGCGCATTCATGGATGATACCGGATGTTCAGAGTGGATGCAGCACGCGGCGCAAGAAGTCCTGCGTGCGCGCATGCTGGGGCTGGTTGAGGACGGTTTTGGCCGCGCCCTGCTCGACGATGACTCCGCCATCGATGAACAGCACACGGTCGGCGACATCCTTGGCAAATGCCATTTCATGGGTGACGACCACCATGGTCATGCCGTCATCGGCCAGCTTGCGCATCACCGAGAGCACTTCGCCGACCAGTTCGGGATCGAGTGCCGAGGTCGGCTCGTCGAATAAAATTGCCTTCGGCTGCATCGCGAGCGCACGGGCAATGGCGACGCGTTGCTGCTGGCCGCCCGAAAGCTGCGGCGGATAGGCGTCGGCCTTTTCCGCAAGCCCGACCTGCGCGAGCAGCGCGCGGCCGCGCTCAAGTGCTTCGGTGCGGGGCTGCTTCTTCACATAGATCGGTCCTTCGACCACATTTTCGAGCGCGGTACGGTGCGGGAACAGGTTGAAGCGCTGGAACACCATCGACACCTGGGTCCGGATATCAACGATCGACGGCGAGTGGGCGTCGACCCGCGCGCCCTCGACCAGGATGGCGCCGGCCTCGTAACTCTCCAGCCCATTGATGCAGCGCAGAATGGTCGACTTGCCCGAGCCCGAGGGGCCGATGATGCAGACCACTTCGCTTTTCGCGACCGAGGCCGTGATGCCCTTCAGCACCTCGACCGCGCCGAATCGCTTGTGGACGTCGGTAAGCTCGATCATCGGCGGTTCGCCTTGTTCTCGAAATGCCGAACCAGCAGGATGAGCGGAATGCTCATGGTGAGATACATCAGCGCCACCAGCGTGAACACGCTGGTGTTCTTGAAGGTCGAGGACGCGATCAGCTTACCCTGCAGCGCCAGCTCGGCGACCGTGATGGTCGAGGCTTGCGAGGAATCCTTCAAGAGCATGATCATGATGTTGCCGTAGGGCGGCAGCACGATTCTAACCGCCTGCGGCAGCACCACACGCCGCATGGTCAGCCACCAGCCCATGCCGATGGTCTGCGCGGCCTCGATCTGTCCCTTGTCGATCGCCTCGATGCCGGCGCGGAAATTCTCGGCCTGATAGGCCGAATAGGCGATGCCGAGCCCGAGGATCGCCGCCTGCAGCGCTGATAATGCGACGCCGAAATCGGGCATCACAAAATAAAGGTAGAACAGCAGCACGATGATCGGGATGCCGCGGATCACATTGATCAGGCCGCCGCTCAGCAATGTGAGCGCACGAACGCCGGAGACCCGCATCAAGGCCCACAGCAGCCCGAGAATGGTCGAGAGAGCCAGCGAGCCGATGGTGACGACGATCGTCAGCCAGACGCCCTGCAACAGGATTGGCAGGAACTCGGCGGCGTCACGCAGGAAGTTTTGCATCGGCTCGGATCACGCGTTGCACCCTGTTCGCATCAGCCGACGTCGGCTAATCACCTGTCAGGCGGCCTTTGCCTTCAGCCCCCATTTGTCGAGAATCTTGTCGACGGTGCCGTTCGCCTTGAGCCTGGCGAGCGAGGCGTTGATCTTGGTCAGCAACTCCTGGTCGCTCTTGCGGATTCCGATCGCGACGGTGCCGACCGTGGCCGGCTTGTAGGAATCGACCAGCCGCACTTCCCCAAAGGCGCCCTGCTTGAGGTTGTAGGCCAGGATCGGATAGTCGGCAAAGCCAGCCTTGAGGCGGCCCGCATTCACATCGCGCAGGATGTCCGGAATGGTGTCGTAGGCCTTGACCTCGCTGAACAGTCCGGTTTTTTTCAGCGCATCGACAAAGGCGGTTCCGACCTGGGCGCCGACCGCCTCGCCCTTCAAATCTTCCTGCGAGGCGTAGCTCTTGGCGTCGGTCTTCGGCACCACGAGGCCTTCGCCATAGCTGTAGACGGGATCGGAGAAATCGATCACCTCCTTGCGCGCTGATGTCGCGAACATCGCGGCCGAGATGATGTCGATCTTGTTCGACGTCAGCGACGGCACCAGCGCGGAGAACTGCATCGGCTCGATCTGGACCGTAAAGCCGGCGTCCTTGCCGAGCGCGGTGATGAGATCGACCATGATGCCCTGAATGCTGTTGGTCTTGGTGTCGAGGAAGGTGAAGGGAATGCCGGTTGGCGTCGAGCCCACTTTCAGCACCTGCTGTGCCGATGCCGGCACGCTGGCGGCCATCACGCTGGCAGTCATCACGCTGGCAGTTATGGCGAAGGCCGCGACGGCGACCTGAACAAGACGCGTGAAGGGCATCGCATCACCTCTTCCGTTGAGGCCGGAGCGGGTCGCCCACGGGACTTTCGACCAGAGTGTTGCGGGCGGCGCCGTTCAGGCCTATTTTCACCAACGTGAAATTGTGGTCACAACTTTACGGGCATTGCAAGCGATTTTCATGCACATGAAGGAAGCGGGTTGACGTGAGCGGTGGCAAGAGAATGAGCAAACCGGCGCCCAAAGCAACTGTGAAGGCAATTGGGAAGGCAAGTGTAAAGCCGGCAAAGAAGGCGACAGCGGCGGCCAAAGCGGCCGAGCCGGCGATGGACCTCGAGGTCGGCCGCCGGATCCGCGAACTGCGCCGTGCCCGCCAGATGTCGCTGGAGACGGTGGTGGCGCGAACCGATCTGTCGATCGGCTTCGTCAGTCAGATCGAGCGCGGCCTGTCGTCGCCTTCGCTCCGCGTGCTCGCCACGCTCGCCGACGTGCTCGGCGTCGGCATCGCCGCGCTGTTCGGCGCCAAGCCGAGCGGTGACGGCGCATCCGACAGCGTCGTGACGCGAGCGTTGCAGCGCGCCGAGCTAAAACTGTGGCGCACCGGCATCTCCAAACAATTGCTGAGTCCGGCCGGTACGGAAAACCGGCTCAACCTGTTTCTGGTGCATATGGAGCCCGGCGGCAGCGCTGGCGATGAGCTCTACACCCATGACGGCGAGGAGGCGGGCCTGGTGCTGGAAGGCGAGATGACGCTCACCGTCGATGCCGAGACCTGGTCGCTCAAGACCGGCGACAGCTTTCGTTTCGCAAGCCGCCGCCCGCACCGGTTCTCGAATCCCGCTGATGATGCGAAAGCGGTGGTGCTGTGGGTGAATTGCGTGACGGCGGCGGGGTGAGAGGCCCAAGACACCGTCATTGCGAGGAGCGTAGCGACGAAGCAATCCATTCTTTCCCCGCATGGCGGCGTGGATTGCTTCGCAGAGCCTGTCATCGGGCGCGCATTCGCGCGACCCGTTGGCTCGCAATGACGGCTCCAACCTTCAACCAAATCGATGATCGTAACGACTGAGCGCCAACTCCGTCGCATCGATCTCCGGCTTGCGGCCGGACATGAGATCGGCGAGCACCCTCCCGGAACCGCAGGCCATGGTCCAGCCGAGCGTGCCGTGGCCGGTGTTGAGATGCAGATTGCCGTAGCGCGTGGCGCCGATCACCGGCGGGCCATCGGGCGTCATCGGGCGCAGCCCGCTCCAGAACGTCGCCTTAGCTGTGTCGCCGCCGCGCGGGAACAGATCGGTCAGCGAGTGGTCGAGCGTGGCGCGGCGTGCCGCATAAAGCTTGTCGGAATAGCCGGAGATTTCCGCGGTGCCGCCGACGCGGATGCGATTCCCCAGCCGGGTGATCGCGACCTTGTAGCTTTCGTCCATCACGGTCGACACCGGTGCTGCGTTCGCATCCGTAATCGGCACCGTGATCGAATAGCCCTTCACCGGATAGACCGGCAAAGAAATGCCGAGCGGCCGGACCAGCCGCGGCGACCAGCTGCCGAGCGCCAGGACATAGGCATCGGCCTGCAACATGCCGGTAGAGGTGGCAACGCCGGTGATGCGCGTGGCGTCGGCGTTCAGTCCCTGAATGCCGACATTGAACGCAAAGCGCACGCCGAGCTTCTCGGCCTCGAGCGCCAGCGCCTGGGTAAACATGTGGCAATCGCCGGTCTCGTCCTGCGGCAACCGAAGTCCGCCGGCGATCTTGTCCTTGACCGCCGATAGCGCCGGCTCCGCGGCAACGCAGCCGTCGCGATCGAGCACCTGATACGGCACGCCATATTGCTTGAGCACCGCGATATCATCGGCGGTATGGTCGAGCTGCGCGGGATAACGAAACAGTTGCAGCGTGCCCTGCTCGCGTTCGTCGTAGTGAATGCCGGTCTCGCTGCGCAACGCGCGCAGGCAATCGCGGCTGTATCCGGCGATCGGAATCATCCGGCTCTTGTTGACGGCGTAACGCACTGACGTACAGTTGCGCAGCATTTTCAGCAGCCAGATCCACATCACCGGATCGAGCTTCGGCCGGATCACCAGCGGACCGTGCTTCATCAACAGCCATTTGATCGCCTTGACCGGCACGCCAGGGCCGGCCCATGGCGAGGAATAGCCGGGCGATACTTCGCCGGCATTGGCAAAACTGGTCTCGAGCGCAGGTTTTGGCTGACGGTCGATCACCGTCACCTCATGGCCAGCCTTGGCGAGGTAATAGGCCGACGTGACGCCGATGACGCCGCTGCCAAGGACAAGAACTTTCACGCTTCACGCTCCCTGCTGCGGCATCGTCCCGCTGAGGCTTCGATACCGCAGTTGGAGCAAGGATCAGGCCACGCGCTTGATGGCGTCGCCTAGGATTCCGACCATCTCGTCGATGTGGCTGCGCTCGACGATCAAGGGCGGCGACATGGCAAAGGAATCGCCGCTCTGCCGCAGGTAAAGGCCGCGATTGAAGCAATCGACCATGACGTCATAGCCGCGCGCGGCCGGCGCGTCCTTGCGCGACGCGAGTTCGACGGCTCCCATCAAGCCGACGTTGCGGATGTCGATCACGTTCGGAAGGCCCTTGAGCTGATGCAGGGCGTCGCGCCAGTAGTCGGCCAGCGAGGCACCGCGTGTCAGCAGCCCCTCGTCCTTGTAGATGTCGAGCGTCGCAATACCCGCGGCGCAGGCCACCGGATGCGCCGAATAGGTGTAGCCGTGGAACAGCTCCATCTGGCTTTGCGGCCCCGTCATCAGCGCGTCGTGGATCTTGCGGCTGGCAAACACCGCGCCGCAGGGAACGGTGCCGTTGGTGATGCCCTTCGCGGTCGTCATCAGATCGGGGGTGACGCCGAAATAGTTGGCCGCGAACGGCGTGCCGAGCCGGCCAAAGCCGGTGATGACTTCGTCGAAGATCAGGAGAATGCCGTGCTTGTCGCACAATTGGCGCAGCCGCTGCAGATAGCCCCGCGGCGGTGGCAGCACGGCGGCCGAGCCCGATACCGGCTCGATGATGACCGCGGCGATGGTCTCGGCGCCATGCAGCGCAACCAGCCGCTCGATGTCGTCGGCGAGTTCGGCGCCATGCGCCGGCAGATCCTTTGAGAAAGCGTTGCGGGCGAGATCATGGGTATGGCGGATATGGTCGACACCCGGCAAATGGGTCGCGAACGCGCGGCGGTTGTTCACCATGCCGCCGACCGACATGCCGCCGAAGCCGACGCCGTGATAGCCGCGCTCGCGGCCGATCAGGCG
>Ga0137415_10001317_pt1 | contig 24412 bp, 14 predicted proteins | sample CZODoug3_1_1_16f_FD_183082 | JGI IMG/M metagenome (GOLD analysis project Ga0137415, IMG submission 183082) | Vadose zone soil fungal communities from Angelo Coast Range Reserve, California, USA - CZODoug3_1_1_16fungal (Hybrid Assembly) | ecosystem: Environmental > Terrestrial > Soil > Vadose...
CTATGGACCTATGTTCGGGATGGGACGGCCTGGGGTGCTCGAGATCCGCCTGCCGTGTGGTACCAGTACTCACCGGGCCGCGGAGGCGAGTATCCGCGCAAACACCTGAAGAACTATGCAGGCACGCTGCAGGTGGATGGCTACGCGGGCTTCGAGGCGCTGTTCGTGCCACCGGCGCCCAATGTGCCTGCCAACATCGTTGAAGTTAGTTGCTGGGCGCATTATCTACACGAGAGTTTTAGCTACACAAGGATTCCCGATCAGCAATCCCTGAGCGGTTTTCGCTGATCTATTAGCGGGATAAAATTCACGATCCCGCGGACCTCTCATCGCAAAACTGTGATGTATGTCCGTCATTCGACGTCATCGAACTCCTGACATCGTCCGTTGAAAAGCGACATGAGCGCGATGTGTTCGCACGCGCGGTGATGATAGGCATCGCCGCATACCGATGGGTGGCGACAGTGACTGCTTCCGACAAAGACTCTCGACTGAAAGAGGTCATGAGGGTGTGGCGCAAGAATCGCTGCATCAGCAAGCCCGCGATCACGGTGTACCGCCAGTGGATTCCGCGGTTCATGGACTACTGCAATAGTGAACAACTGAATTGGGAGGCGGAACTGACACTCGCAGGCGTGACGCGGTTTGTGAAACGGTATGCGCGCTCGCGCGATATCGATGTTGAGTGCGCGTTGCACATTGCGCGTAGCGCGCTGCGCGCCTGGTCTGAGGGTCTGCAAAGGCTCGGTGAAACCCTGCCGTCGTGGCGGCCCACGCCGGAGCCGTTGCAATATCGACCATCGCTGCTGCGCGAGTTCGCTGCAGATATGCGCGAACATCGCGGCAATCCAGAAAGCACCATCCGTAAAAAGATCACTCACGCGGAGGGGTTCCTTGAGTTTCTGCGGCACCGACGTCGGCGCATCATCGATCTGCGGTTATCTGACCTCGACGCCTATGTCGTGAAGTGCGCGAAGCGCTATGCCTCCGTTACCGTGGCCGATGTGTGCTCGACGCTGCGCAGCTTCACGCGTTTCTTGAGGGCGAGCGGTCGGATATCCATTGACTTGGCACCGTCGGTCATAGGTCCGGTGGTACGAAAGGGTGCGCGACCTCACCGTGCCCTGCCGTGGAATGATGTGCGACGTATCCTGCGCGCTATCGATCGCTCCACTGCGTGCGGGAAGCGCGATTACGCATTGCTGCTGCTCATGAGCACGTACGGCTTGGGCGCCGGGGAGGCGATCCGTCTTAGGCTAGACGACATCGATTGGCGTGCGGCAACGCTCCACGTTGTTCGGCCAAAAACCGGCGTGGAGTTCATGCTCCCACTGTTGCCGGAAGTGGCGCGAGTGCTCGTGGACTACCTGCGCCATGGACGACCGGCCTATGCACGCACACGACACCTATTTGTGCAGATGCTGGTTCCGCATGGACCGCTGTCGTGCTCCTCAGCAGTTCGATATCAGCTGGTCAAGCACGCGCGAGCGGCGGGTGTCTCGGCACCCTATCTCGGCAGTCATGTACTGCGGCATTCGCATGCTTCGCGCCAGATGGAGCTCGGCACCCCTGCGAAGCTGATAGGGGACATTCTTGGTCATAGAGATCCCGACTCAACTTCCGCGTATCTGCGCGTAGCGACTGAACGGCTGAGGCAGATCGCACTACCGGTGCCGCGATGAGCATGATCACCCTCACCGGACTTGGTCGTGACATGCAAGGCTTCCTCGCGTTCAAACGAGCTTTGGGTCGCCCGTATCAGAGGGCTGAGCTGATGTTGAGGAGCTTCCAACGGTTCGCGCAAGCCTATGCGAACAAGGCTGGAAAACGCCGCGGGGGCAAGAAGCGAATATCCCTGGAGGGCGTCATCAGAGCCTGGTTGTCGCGCCCCTCTGTACGTAAGCCCGTCACAGCCGGTCTGGAACTCGGGTTACTTCGGCACTTGTGCCTATACCGTCGCCGTCGCGATCGCGGTGGTTTTGTTCCCGAGCAGGCGTGGGCGCCTCAGACGGAATCGCCATTTTCACCGTACGTCTTCTCCCACGCCGAGATACGACAGCTTCTGGATGCAGCCAGCCGGCATCGTGGACGGAACATCTGGGCGGGGGTGCTGCGCACGTTGCTTTTGGTCCTCTACTGCACCGGACTGCGCTTTGGTGAAGCCGTGCGCCTGCGGATGTGCGATGTAGATCTTGAGAAACGGGTGCTCTTCATCCGTGAGAGCAAAGGCAAGAGCCGAGTCGTTCCGTTCGGCACTGATCTCGCCGGCGAGTTGCGTACCTATCTACGCGATCGAACGAGCATCGTACGAGCTTCGGCAGAATCACCGTCCGATGCTTGGTTCGTGCGTAAGAATGGCCGACCGTTGACTCTGAAGACTGCATCGGAAGCGGTCAGACGATTACTGCGCAGTCAAGGTCTGAAACCCAAAACAGGCCGTACAGGGCCGCGCCCGTACGATGTCCGACACGCGTTCGCGGTCCATCGGCTCACCGACTGGAATCGCAAGGGCCTTGACGTTCACGCACGCCTTCCCTGGCTCTCCGCCTACATGGGCCACGATAACGTGCTCGGGACAGAGGTTTACTTACATGCGACGCCCGAACTGCTGCGGCTGGCGAGTCGGCGCTTCGAGAAACGCTTCCACGAGACACGGAGAAAACAATGAGTCGAGCCAAGGCCAGTCAACTCCTACCGCTCGTTGAGTCGTTCTTCCGCGAGTACCTTGAGCGGATGCGCGGAGTGAGTCCCCATACGATCCGCGCTTATCGGGATGCGTTGCGCCTGCTGTTCACGTTCATTGCCGAAAAGAACCGACGGGACGTGGCGAACCTGCAGCTGAGTGACCTTCACGTCGAAGCCGTCAAGACATTCCTCTCGCACTTGGAATCAAAGCGGGGGAATAAGGCTGCGAGCCGCAACTACCGACTTGCCGCGATCCGCACCTTCTTCAAGCATTTGCTACGGAATGATCTATCGCATGCCGACCAATACCAACGCGTTCTGGCGCTCGAATCCAAGAAAACTCATCCCCCGCTTGCGCAGTATTTGGAACCGGAGGATATGCGGCTGATCCTTGCCCAGCCCGATTGCAGAACAGCGCAGGGCTCACGTGATCATGCTCTGCTGACCTTCCTGTACAACACAGGCGCCAGAGTCAGTGAAATGCTTGCGGTTCGGCTTGAAGACTTGAGTCTCCGTTATCCCAAGCAGGTGATCTTGCACGGCAAAGGGAAGAAGACCCGGATATGCCCACTATGGCGTGAAACCGTCTCGGCACTGCAACGTCTACCAACAGTACGTGAAGGACAGCGGGGTGATCTCGTCTTCCGCAATCGCCGTGGAGAGCCTCTGACACGTAACGGTGTTGCTTACCTGCTGCGTAAATACGCGGCTCTTGCCGCACTCAAGGTGCCCTGGTTGCGCCGCAGGCGGATCACGCCGCACGTGGCTCGACACAGCGCCGCCGTTGCGATGTTACAAGCTGGCGTCGATGTGACCGGCATCCGAGATATCCTCGGCCATGCCAGCATCGCAACGACCAGTCGCTACATCACCACTAACTTGAAAATGAAACGCGAGGCACTGGAAGCGTTCTGGCGTCGCGCAGGACTCTCACCGAAACGTTCCTCCCATTGGAAACCCAAGCCGGACTTGATAGCATTCCTGAACTCGCTGTGACTCCCATCGAGTTTTTATCTCTCGTGCAAAACACAGTGGAATCCTGATTTTACGGTATTGTGAGAGTGTTGTATGGATAAAAGTCCGGTGTAGATAATGCGCCTTCTCTACAGAGGTGGATAAGGCGCATGTTAGAAGAGGCTTCTTTGACCTGTACGAGGCGATCCAGTCGCCCACGGCCAAGGAGGCGATCGAGCGCATCAATGCGCTGTATGCGATCGAGACGGCCATCCGCGGAGAGTCGGCTGAGATGCGCCTGGCGATGCGCCAGAAACACGCTGTGCCGCTGCTGATGGAACTGCATGCTTGGATGATCCAGGTCCGCACCGAGGTAGAGAATGCTTCCGCGCTCGCCAAAGCACTCAATTACGCGTTGAATCGTTGGGAAACGTTGTTACGCTACACCCAAGACGGACATCTGGAGGTCGATAACAACATCGCGGAGCGCGCTGTGCGCGGCGCGTGCGTCGGCAAAAAGAACTACTCGTTCTTCGGATCTGACTCGGGTGGCGAGCGCGCCGCGATCGCTTATAGTCTCATTGAGACTTGCAAGTTAAATAACATCGACCCCCAGCGTTATTTGCAGTACGTGCTCGAGCGCATCGCCGATCACCCGATCAACCGCGTAGAGGAATTGTTGCCGTGGAACGTAGCCGACAAACTCAACCAGCCCGATCAGGTGACACAAGCGTTGGCAGCCTGAGGTTCAGATCGTGAAGGATGGGGCCTCACGCGTGCCCTTCCAACACATGCAGGCGTTCCTGGATCAAACACGCGGTCAGATCACTATCGGCGAGATCCCACCGATCCGGCGCGCGGTGCTCGCAGCCGAGGGCAAGCGCGTGCGCGTAGCGCTCCTGGGACGCGAGGGCGAAAAGATCGGGCAACTGCTCGAGCGCCTCGACACCGCCCTGGGCACGGTGATGGCCGATGACAGTGTGATCGACGAGGTTCTACCGGAGATTAAGCGCCGACGGTCGCGGTAACGAGCCACGCAGTGGCGACCCCCACTGAAGTGGGCAGGCACGCACATCCTCCATGGTGACACAGCATTACGGAACGGCAACCCCAAATCCATGGGCCACCGCCTCACGCTTACGTGGCAACGGACTCCTGGTTGATTTCTTCTCGCCGGCTGAAGTTGCTACAAGAATCCTAGAAGCCCTCGTGGACCGCCGTGCACACGACTCCATACGGTGCAATGCTCGCCAGAGCATCATCGACGAGTATGACCTGAGGGCAGTGTGTCTGCCGGCGCACTTGCAATTGGTCACGACCTTGGCCCGTCAGTTCCGGGATGCCTCAGTGAGTCGCGACTGATCATCCAGCTCGACGTGCAGTTGTCGTAGCACCATCGCTGAAAATTCATCAGGATGCGTGGCGCGCGTCAGAGTCCAGAGCGCCAGCGCGTTCTGCGATTTGAGAGTGTCCATGGTCGCCTGCGCCTTATCCCGATCCAACCTCGCATGTTCGACATTGTCGAGATCGGTCCGACCTGCACGATATTGAGACTCGGTCAGCCCGAGGATGCGTTCCGCATCTGCCAGCTCGGATCGGGCTGATGCGTACGAGGCTTCTGTTTCCCGATGCACGCTGAGAGCGTTACGCAAACTTCGCTCCGCGTCCAGGCGCGCCTGCTCGTATTTCGCGCGCGCAATCCGCAGCTCAGCGGCCGCATGCTGGATTTGAGCAACTTCGGGTACCAGCGGGAAGATGGGCTGTTGAATCGACAGCCCTATCCGATAGTCATAGGGAGCGAGGTGTCCATTTGCGCGGGCGAAGCTATCAGTGTCCTGCCCCAGGTAATCCCTTTGTACCGACAACGATACGGACGGCCCCAGACTCCTGTGTGCCTGTTGCAGTTTACTCTCGGCGGCGGCCACGGACTCCCGGGATGAGATTACCGCCGGCGCCGATTCTACGGTCTGATTCGGGGGCGCGACCTCGTCAACGACTTCGGGAGCGGGAACCCACGCTCGCGTCGCCACACGTTGATCGAGTCCCAGATGCAGACCCACAGTCTGGACCAGCGCAGCCGATTTGTCCGCCAGGGATCGACACGCCTGATTTCGGGATTGCTGCGCTTCAAACACCGCAGTGCGGGCCTGCCCTATCGCCACCGTTGTTCCGTGACCGCTCTGAAAGCGCTCAACAGCTCGCGCCTCGATCGCCTTCAACCCATCGATAGAGCGAATCTGGTTTTCCGCCTTCACCTCCGCCTCATAGAGGTCGGCGTAGGCTTGCAGCAAACCGGTCAACGTATCTTGGAGTTGACTGTCATACCCGGCGGAGGCTGCGCGTACAACGGCACGCGCGCTCCGGTAGGCGGCCCAGTCTCTGCCGCTGTTCATCAGGTTCCAAGTCAGACTCAGAGACCCGAATGACGACTTGGTTTGAGCGCCTCCCAGTACATTGTTACCCACCACGACCACCGGCGCAGATGAGTTGCTCGGCACATAACGCTCATTCGTGAGTCCAACCTGCACACTTGGTAGAAAAGCAGCCGTACTGGCCAGCCGATCGGCTTTGGACTCCAAAAACTGCTGAGCGGCGATGATCAATTGGGGCTGATCTTCTATTGATTGTCGAATAGCATCCGCGATGGCAAGCGCATGCGGTTCGCCCGCCTCGGCGCACACAGGCGTTAGCGTTTCGCATCGAAGCCAAGAAGAGAACGCTAGCATTGCCGCGAACAGGCAGAGACGCAATGTAGGGCTCATGCGGCGAGAGACTCGATGTGATCGGTAATCTTTTCGACAGCCGCTCCGGGGCTGCAGTGAACATACCGTTGCGCGAAGGCCTGTGCCCGTTCCCGGAATCTGGCGGTGCGCAGTAACGTCTCGATGACCTTGCCCACGGTCGTGCCTGTTTGAGGACCGCGCAGAATCAAGCCTCCACCGAGCAACTCCACTCGATGTGCTGTGAGTTGAGCCTCCAAATGCGCGGGTGACAGTAGTTGAGGGATGCCACTCAATAGCCCGGATGTTACAAGACCAGCTGGTGCATAGGACACACAAAGATCGGTGACCTTGAACAGTGATTCGAGCAAGACGGGGCGATCTGAGAACGCAAATGACGGTCCTCGGAATGATCTGCAAAGTTCCGCTGATACATCGGGTGCGTAACACACGACAGGTCGGCCGCAATGAGCCAAGCCTTCGAGAATGGCAGACAACGAAGGCGTGTCAGCCCTCAAGTACGCAAAGACCATCCTCTCGGCGTCTGCGGACCAATCGAGTGCCTGGTCATCGTTCAATGAGTTGATGGGCCCGACGTAGTCCGCGTCGGGTCGCGCTCCGTAGTGATCCAGCTCGGCGAACGTAGTGAGGAAACAGTGTTCCGGATCGAGAACGCGCGCGAGCGATCTCGCGCGAGGCATCCCAAGAGCCTCTAGCACCTTGTTTGCATTCGCTAGAACCGTTATCTCAGCTCTCGCGGCTGAGTCGGCGGTTGCTTCAGGAAAGCCGGGAAAGGGCGGTAAGGGTTCTTTCGACGGTGGCAGTTCAAATCCAGTTCCTACCGCAATAGTCGGGACATGCAGCGCTCGTGATGCCAAGAGCGCTGTTGGTGCGTAGTCGAGAACGGCCACTTCCGCGCGACACAGCCGCAACAGATTGCACCACGCCTGGACCAACCCCCAGAGCGCGCCTGCATCCGCCCATCCCTGCGCCGCCAGCAGATCCGCATAACTCACAGGCTGGTGAGCCGCTCCTGGCAATCTCGCGGCGAAAGGTGCCTGTACGAAAGGAATTCCAGCCGGCCCAAGTGAGCGGCTCGCCGTGGTCACATCGCGCGCGGCCACCAGAACGGTATGACCCCGCAGCTTCAATCTGCGAGCGAGCGGCAACAACCTCGAGATGTGCCCGAGATTGTTGCCCAGCTCCCATGCCAGGAGGACTCGGCTCATGCGTTCAGCTGTGAGCGGTTAGGAACGTACCGACTGCTCTGCTGACGGCCAGATTCAAGGAATGCACTTCCGGCTGCGTGCCGCTCGAAGTGTCTTCGTGATGCAGTCCAATAAATCCCACATTCATCGTGATATGACTGGTCGCATCGGTGTCACTCGAGCTCCACGCCAATGTCGAAGAGTCGGCCGAGGTACGGTACTGCCCCACTCCCATGCTTACGTCGCCGAGCGACCCCATGGCTGCATACCGATAGTGCTCAGTCGAACCGCTTTCGCCGCTGTTCAACCAACTCTCCTGATAGTGCCGCATTGACGAATTCCACCAGTAGTCTTCATTGCTGGCATCCCGTGCAGACCAATGCTCGGTATGGGAATCAGAACCGGCGGTTACTGGCTGATTCATGATCCTGGGCTGTAATGCCTGCCCGCCGGAGCCTGGCTCAATTTCGACTGTTGTGGCTTGCCCCCACATTGCGCCATCGAACGCAGAGACCTGCACCTGATCCGTGGATTCAGAATCTCCAGAAAAATAGACCAGACTACCGAGTTGATCCTGGCTGACCAGAAAGGCCTGACCCGCTGCCTGGGCCTTTCCATCCAAAGTGAAATGAGCGCCGCTGTCGGCTGAGTTGGTGACTTGATACCAAGTGATGTGTCCGCCACCCGTGGCAGTCCCCGAAAACCAATCGCCCGCCGGAGCCGCCGAGTCGGCCACTATCTCGGAAACACTCAGTGTCGCCACCGGATTGCGACTATCGGCCGACTGAACGGCGCCCGCCATTGCCAACACCTGCGCGCGGGTCAGGACAGTGCCATCAGAGAACTGAAAGCGGTTGATGCCGTCAGTGTCGTCGGGGGCTGTGCCGGTGAGATATTCCAAACCTCCGTTCGCAGTATTAGGCGCACCGGCATCGAAATACAGCAATACACTGGAGTCGCCGTGGGATATCTGCAGGATCTGAGAATTGTCTCCGTAAGTCTGCGCCGGGTCTGCGATGAGCGCGTAATTTAGATCCGATGGAGTAATCCCGTCCGGCAGTACCAACGTGTTGTGAGGAAATGGGCCCGAACCGTAGTAAGCCTCGCGAGCATAGATGACATCGGTGGAATCACCCTCCAACGGCACATAAAACTGACTTCCGAGTGCGCCAGCCAGGACGTCAAAGCCGTTCCCGGCGACAAGGATGTCCGCACCGCCGCTGCCATATATGGTGTCGTTTCCGTCACCCGCCTCAACGAAAGCACCCACGCCCAGCTTTTCAGGCGAACTGTAGAAGGGATGTCCTCCCGCCGGTCCTGTGCCTCCAAGATCAACAGTTACGTTTCCATCGCCGGTCTGCACGGTGCCGACGAAATGTGGATCCGCTGTGATGGAGTCGTCACCGCCATCGCCAACGATGTTGTAATCCGTGAAGCTTTGATCCTGAGTGAGATAGGTCGAGGTTATCGGACTGGTTTCGGTGATCGTGCTAGATCCAGTCTGTTGCCACATTGTTTCGGGTAGCTGCACAAAGCGGTACGCGACGACCTGTCCGCTGGGATTGGTAATGGGGGTACCGATCTGCCCGTTGTTGAACGCATCGTTGAGGCTAGGACTTCCAACCGGGACGTCGTAGTAGCTTCCAGGATAGGTCACTTCCCCGTAGATCGGTTGCTGATAGGTCGTCGTAATGAAGCCGGTCGTCGTCGTACTGGAGTGGAAGCTGTTGGTGTCAGAGGTCCCAACGTGAAGACTGCCACCACTGACCGTCAGGTTCTGAACGGACGTTCCGCCAAAGTTATAGTCGTCCGGCGTAGTCACCTCGCTCGGAGCGTCCAGGGAGGCCTGGCGCAAACCGATATCGTTGAGCGTCGCCGGCAGGCTGGCGGCAAATTCCTGCCTCAACAGGTCCATTTCTGTACGATAGCCCTGCCCTGTGGGCCGGGTGCCCGCCCAATCTTTCAGCGGTTGGGTGTTTCCGTTCGAGTCCTGCAACAACCAGAAGCCCGGACTGGAGTAGAAGCCGTCGATGACCAGTGACGTCGCACCGTTGATTGATTGCAATACTAGATTGCCATTCAAGTCGGAGAATGGGGCAAAGTCGGCAGAAGACGTACCTGAAGGCAGCAAAATCGTCTGAACGCCCTCTGCTTCCGTTGCATCAAGCGTTGTAGTGCCGCCTTGCGCCAAACTGTAAGTTGCCGGCGCTCCACCGACTCGAATCGATGTATTCCCCGTTCCAGTCGCCAGCATGTCCCCCTGCCCAGCGCCATACAAAGCATCATCGCCAACGCCACCCGTGAGCAGATTCCCATCTCCAAAGGCAATGAGGTCTTGATTTCCGGTGCCTGCGGCGAGGGTGTCGTTCGAGCCAACAGCGACAATCGTGTCGTTGCCAAAGCCCCCGTTGATGGTTTCCCCACTGCCGACGGCGAGAATTGCATCACCTGCGGCCCCCGTCACTGTCTCAGAGGTTACGGTTGCCGACTGGAGCAGTTGCGCCAACGACAGATTTTCTCCGTCAGCAAACTGGAAGGAGCTAATGCTCCCTGAAAATCCGCCGGAGATCGTAGCCGTGCCGCCACCGTCGCTGATAGTGAGAGCAGCCGCGCCGTTGTCATCAAAGGCGATTCCCAGCGTCAAATCAGCGGCGGCGATGCCGCTGCCAAACCGCAGCACAGCCGACCCTGCCGACGTCTCAATTTTTGCGTTACCAAATCCGGCATCGAGCTCGTAGGTATCGCCGGCTCGACCTTGCAAGACGTCAGCGCCGGTTCCAGCGATGAGCGTGTCGATTCCCAACCCGGCCACGAGGGTGTCCGCGCCGGACCCCGCTATCAGCGTGTCATTGCCACTGTTACCCGAAATGTAGTTTGACGCTTCATCGTTTCCACGGCCTACTACATCAGCAGAACCTATGAGATCGAGTGTCTGCAGGTGCTCGCCGAGTGTGAAGGAGACCGAAGATTGAACGGTTACTCTGCTGGACGCACCAGTGGCTTCGATGACGTCGTCAGCGTTGTTGACGACTAGAGTGTTGAAGCCGCTGCCGGCAACCAAAGTGCTGACGCCAGTTCCGGATATAATAGTGTCAACGCCCGAACCTGCGGTGAGTGTGTCGTTCCCACTGTTACCAACAATAGTGGCGTAGCCGAAATCATCCCTCGCGCTAAGGGAATCCGTTCCTGTCAGGATCAGATTCCCCACTGAGGCCGTCAGATCGTAACTGACGGATGAATAAACGGTATCCTGGAATTCCCAGCCGTACGGAGTCTGGATTTCATCAGCGCTGTTGTTGACATAGAAGACGTCGGTGCCAAATCCGGCAACAAGAGTGTCAATACCCGTTCCTGATATCAGGGTGTCGCTACCTGAACCCGCCTGGAGGAGGTCATTCCCGGCATTGCCGGTCATCTGATTCGTCGCATCATCATTGCCAGACGCCGTCAAATCGCCGCTACCGACAAGGATCAAGGTATCCACATTGGTTGGCAGTGTGTAGTCCACGGACGACTGTATGGTATCGTTGCCACCCGCGACAGGAACTTCCACCACATCGGTCACGTCAGTGACCACAAATAGCGTATTTCCAGTTCCTCCAACTAGTGTCACGTCTCCACTCAAGGCAATCAAGGTATCGTTGCCGGTGCCTCCAACAACGGAATCTCCCTCGCCGCCAGCACTGATCAGTGAGGCACCAGCTCCCGAGGTGAGTGTGTCATTGGCACCCGAAGCAACGATGATGCCTCCACTCGATCCTGTCGCTGCGACAGACCCGCTATCGGTCACGATCTGAAGCGCCACCTCCGCGTTTGCAGCCAGTTGTGTCAAATCAACGGATCCACTCGTCCCGTCGACCAGAGTCCAAGTGGCTTGCTGCGCATTTCCCGCCGAATCGAATACTAATCTAGTTGAATCTCCATGACCGTCCACCAGGCTGTGAACAGTACTGACTAAGCTATTCGACGCTGTATAATTCCGTGTCAGATTGTTTCCGGCCGCATCGATCTGATAGAGGGAGTATGTTCCGCTCCCCTGGTGCACCTCCCCAATCTTCGATCCATCTGAACTAACCGTCTCATCACCATACGAACCGTCCGAGCGTTGAAATTCATCGGCTGCCAGTTGCCCCCCGGACGAATAGTCGGACTCAGTTATATTGCCCACGCCGTCATCAACATAATTGGCAAAAGTGCCATCGGCATTTACGTAGCCGCCGTTACGCGAACCATCCGCTATGTAGTTATCCCCTCCGTGTGATCCATCAATATCCTGCCAAAACTCGCTCAGCAGAGTCCCGTTTGCCGCATAGAGTTGCGTTGTACGGTCGCCGGCAGCATCTTGGACGTAACTGCTATAGGTTCCGTCAGTGTTGTACGCCAAGCCAGAAACCGGGTTGCCAGATGAGATCTCATCGTACCCGTGACTGCCATCGGGCTTGGCCCAGTCCAAGCCAGTTTCGTTGCCCGAGTTATCAAAGTACTCGGTGAACTGTTCTCCGGCCCCATTCGTCGATACACCTGTCCTGGTGTTATACGGGCTAGTCAGCGTCTGACCATCGGAGGTTTGCACATTGAAGATGTTTTCGGAGTTGCGCGTGACACTGACGTGGTCCGTTGCCTTCAATGAACCGTCCTGGTTGAAGATGAATTCCGTCGAATCTCCGTTCGAATCGGTATAAACCACCGTATATGTGCCATCTCCATTGACAATCTTCCCGAACTGCGAGCCGTCTGGACTCAGCAATGCGCCGCTGGCGGCGGTCGACTTGGTCGTCTGCACATTGATTTTGTCGTATGTCGTCTCGGTCATCTGGCCGGTGGGCGAATAGTCGTAGAGAGCGCGACTCCCGTCCGCGTTGTCGACTTCGATGCTATGAGAACCATCGGTATGCCATAAATCCTGTCCGATGGAATGTCCATCCGAGTCCAAGTTGTCTATCGAGATGAAGTCGGCAGACACGGTAACGTTGCTGGTAGTGCCATCGTTATGATTGATCTGCCCGATGGCGGAGTTGCTGCCAAGTGCCTGAAGATTGCCGCTCGCACCGTCGGACAGGCTAAATTCATCGCTGCTGAAGTTGCCAGTGCTCGCATCGTAGAAGTCGTGCGTAATGTCGTAAGGGCCTGGAGTTCCGACAGGCACCGGCGAATTGTCAGTCGTTCCTGTCAAAAGTAGGGTGGTCGGGGCGCCGCCAGGTGTTCCATATAGAGTGAATGTCTCGGTGGTGATGCCCGAATGAACCTCTTTCCCCGAAATCGCTCCGCTCTCGTTGTATGTGACCTCACCTGAGACATCGCCACTTTTGGTCCAGTCAACTGAGACCAAGTCGCCATCCGGAGCGGAGTTCCTGACAATGGTGGTACCATCAGCACCCGTCGTCGTCGTCGATGTCGTATTTGAACGATCGTAGTTTTCGCCTCCGCCCGGGGCACTATTGTGAGACAGCTGCGCTCCGGCGGAGTTATACGTGCTCGTGTCGTTGATATCTGAAGGATCAACGGACACCATTGTATAGCTGCCATTCGGGTTAACCGTTTGAATGTATAGCGAAGCCGGTACTTGATCCATCCCAGACAACGTCAGACCGGTGTTGAGTACCGACCCACTTCCGGAGGATCCGTCCGAATGTAGCCACGAGAAGCCATAGAGAGCGCCTGTTTTGCTGTAATAATCGATTGTGAAGTTGCCGCTGCCATCGGCCAGCACCTTCGCAAATCCACCACTCTGATAAGTAATGAGACTCTGGCTGGAGCCACCGGGGCCGAACGTGTCAGTGCCTTTTATTCCATCATCTCCTCGATGCCAGCTGTCACCCAGCAGCGTGGTTCCGTCGGCTGCGAACGTCTGGACCATGTGCATGTTTGTGTTGTCATCGAGCGTCGCAGTGGTTCCGGATTCCGAAACGCTCAAGAAGTCTCCACTACCGGCTCCGCTTTCGGTCAGAGTGGTCGTATCCCCGCTCGAAGAACTAGTGAAGCTCTCGTCGATTTCCCGACTGTCAGGAATTTGGCTAGGAGCACCCAGCACGCCGGTGTAGACAATCTGTTTAGATTCGTCGGTCTCTTGTGCATAGGCGGCTGCCGTGTATTTCGGAAGCTCGAGAGCAGTAGCGGTGGTTTGGTTGATCTGATTCGGCTGCACCGTGCGCAGGTCAATCCCGAAAAGATACGGATGGCTCGCTTCGTAGGCATCTAACACAGCGGCGCCGTGGTTTTGGAGCCCGACGACGCCATTGCGCGCTCCCCATGCGAACGTCTGCATCGCGGTACCCATGGGACTGCCGGTGGCCAGGCCTAGGAAATTGGTCCAACGGTACGGTGCGTAAGGTGTGCCGGCGGTGAGTTCGATGACACTCCCGGCGAAACCGCCATTTTGGAGGGAGCCGCCCGTATGCACTATTTCATCATGAGCAGTTACGTCTACTGCGTTGTAGGTCCTTCCCGCAACCTGCAGTCCAGTCGGCACGCCTGGAGCATCGAATGAAACCGTGCGAGTCGTCGGATGGGAATTTGTCGTATCGTTTTGCACTGACACCTGAACGAAATCGGCTTCTTGCCCGCCCAGTGAATGCCCTGTCTCGACAATGTCCAACGGATTCGGCGAACCGCCTGATGTAATGACATGAGCAGGCAGGTTCAACCAATCGACGACGGCATTGTAATAGTTGAGTGCATCCGCATCGCTTGCGGGGGTTCCCCCCGTGGCAACCGTGGCATCTGAATTTCTCCAATCGAAATATTTCGAAGGACCTTGCTGAGAGATCGAGTCCCCACCCAGTGCGGTAGCGGACCCCCTGTTAGCGATGACTACCTCGGTAACGCCATTTATCTCCTTATAGAAGGCGATTCCCTGATAATGGTCGGCAGTGACATTTCCTTCAGGCAACCCGGTGATCTGAGTCCAACCTGCATCCGTCATCGTCTGTTGCAAGGGATTGTCATGTTGAGGATCGGATTCCGACATCAGATCCCCGGTATCGTTGTTCCGGTCCGCGTACGCCAACTCGCTGAATTCCAATGCCGTCGCAACCGTCACCGATTGCAAATCCTGAAGGTTCGGCTCGGCTGTAGGGCTCTTGTTTCCGGTCGGCATGAATCTTCTCCCTGATCGTGTTAAAGCCCGCTACTAATGCGTCCGGGGGGATATTGGAATCGCCCATCCGGCAATCTGCTTGCCAAATGCAGCGGCAAAGCCCGCTCTCGTTGGATCGGCGGCGATATCGGCCACTGCGTCACTAACAACTATTTCATCGACAATCTGCAGCCCGCGTGTTTCGACAATGTGAATTGCCTTGGTTGCTGAGTCTTGGTGACCGACAATCAGATACTGTCCATCAGAGGTGTATGACAGGCCCTGTTGTGCACCAAATGGACGCTCATCGAGCGGTGCACCGAGCAACTCTCCGGAAGGAAATTTGAGAATGTGAACGGACTGCCGGGTGATCGACGTTCCCGAGCCGTCTCCGGTTCGGGTTCCGGTTGCGAATTGGCTCGCATCGTTCTTCACAGAAACGCTCACGATCGAACCGGCTCCCCCGTCGACCGTGTAGGGTCGATAAACCTGAATTTTTTGCTGCGGAGTTGGGAGCTTATCCTCCAGAATCCAAACAAATCCGGCAGAACGCTGCAGCGGTTCGGTCTGCGATGGAACGTTCACGTAAGCCGAGCCGGCCAACACGAGTGTACGTGTGCCCGGGACAAAGGAGATGGCCCGAATTCTTGACCCCGGTTCCGACTTCTTCAGGTCGAAAGAGTTCTGCTCTTGGCCGGTCGAGACATCGAGGACGTGCACTGAGCTGTTCAGCACGGCCAACTGTCGCCCATCTGATGAAAATGCTGATTGCAGACAGCCCCCCAGGATCGCGGGATCGAATCGTCTAGGCTCGTCCCACGAAGCAGCTTTGAACACTCTCAATCCGGCTCCGCCATCGCAAACTGCCAGAAAGCGGCCGTCGGAACTCCAGGACAGGCTGTGAAAACTGCTCGCCGCCGCTGTCAATTTCAGCTCCCGCACAAGTTTTCTGTCATTGACCGACCAGATGTGCACCATATTCGACCAAGTGCTTGCGCTCGCCAGGTATTTGCCATCACCGCTCCAAACCAATGCGGTTACCGGGTACGAGTCTCTGATTACAAACGCTGTCTTGGCGAGTTTCCCGTCATAGCTCTTCTCTCGAATGAATGAGCCGAGTGAAGCACCCGAGGCATGAACCGCGAAACTGGCTATCACCAGTCCCACTAGTGCTGTTGAAACTTTCACAAATGCCGTCCGTGTCTCAATGAATGAACGGGCGCCCGTTCGGGCGCAAATCTGTCATCGGTGGAATTCATCTGACCTTCATGCCCTCATCCAGGTACTTAGTCACGGGGGATAGGAAGAACTCAATCACTCTTCGGCGATCTGTAACGATATCTGCCTGGACTGTCATCCCAGACTGCACAGGACGCACCACTCCATCAGCCAGAAAGCGGTCAGACTGGGTCCGAATGCGAACCTTGTAGACATACCCGATGTTGGCCATCTCGGCACTTGCCCGCATAGTATCCCCCTTAGGCGCCGCGCCGCTGCGCAAGCCGCCGTCCTTGGATGCCGAATCCTTATCCTCGGCATCCGGACTGATAGATATCAACGTACCAGGCAGTGATCCATACTTCTGAAACGGAAACGTGTCGACTTTGACATCGACCGCCTGTCCCACCTGTATAAATCCGATGTCTTCATTCGTCACGGTTGCTTCAATCACGAGAGGCATCCCGTCGGGAACGATCGTCACCAGCGGCTGGCCCGCACTCACCACTTGTCCGATGGTGGTCACATCGACCTTTTGAACCCGGCCACTGACTGGCGCTCGCAGCCATTTGAGCGCGAACATTTCCTTCGACTTGTCGAGATCGCCCTTGAGTCCCGGCTCGCTCGCGACACGCTGGTCCAAGTCGTTATAAATGTCGGCGACGCGATCCCGTTGCACCTGCGCGAGGGACTGTGTGGCCTCTTCTACAGCGGCAATTGCTTGTTGCACGCTCTTTTCCTGGGCGGCGAGATCGTTTGAGTTCTGCGCCAAATCCTGCTTCAGCTGCAGATAATCAACCCTGGAGATCGCGCCGGAATCAACTAACGAGCGTGCGCTCGACTCGCGCTCTGAGGCGATCTCAGTCGTTTGCTGATACTTGACCAGAGCCGCCTTCGCGGCCGCCAGCGCGGCGACTTTCTCTTGAATAGCAGCACGGGAGGCCGCGACCTTTGTGGCGTGCGCCCGCTCTCGTGCCTGTTTTATTTTGTCCTCGAGAGCGATGCGGGTCGGGGACTGGTCGAGCTGATCGAAGGCAGGCTCGGAAGCACCCAACTCAGCCGACAAACGCGCCTGCTCCAGTCGGTTGAAGCCGTATTTTTCGGCAGTGGCCGCCAATTCCGCCGCGCTGAGGGTGGGGTCCAACTCGATTAGCACATCTCCCTGGTGAACCGACTGGCCCTCCCTGACATGGACAGCTTTGACAATCGCCGGCTCCAGAGGCTGCACTTCCTTCACACGTCCATCTGGGATGAACTTCCCCGGTGCTGTAGCGACGATTGCGATCTTGCCAAATGTAGCCCAAAGGATCAGAGCGATCATCAGGCCCATGAGTGTCCAGAGTACCTGACGATGTACCGGTGACGGCGGCGTCTCCTGGATCGCCAGCAAGGGTGGTAGAAACTCCCTTTCGAGGGCTGTGAGATCCTGCTGGTGGCGGGAAGACCTGACCAAATGCAGGGCAGGCCTACCCTTCGCTGATGCTTCGCCGCAAGCATCGGCCGCCCCAACCACGGTTGGTTCAGGCAACCGCATGAGTCGGACCGCCCGTTTGTTGTGAGAACAGATGCTGGTAGATGCCGCCGCGCGATATCAGCTCAGTGTGATTGCCCTGTTCGACTAACTGTCCTTTCTCGAGAACTAAGATGGTATCCGCATTGCGAATGGTTGACAGCCGATGGGCGATGATGAAGACAGTCCGTCCTCTGCATATGCGCCCGAGGTTGTCTTGAATGATTCGTTCGGACTCATAGTCCAGTGCACTCGTAGCCTCATCAAAGATGAGAATGCGAGGGTTGGCCATCAAGGCGCGCGCGATCGCTACGCGTTGCCGTTGCCCTCCTGAAAGCGCGAGCCCGCGCTCGCCTACCGGAGTGTCATACGCTTCAGGCAACTCCAGAACAAATTCATGTGCCCCTGCAAGTTTCGACACTTCAACGATCTGCGCCATCGAGGCACCAGGCGCATGGATCGCAATATTATCCCGAATGCTTCCGTTGAACAGAAAATTCTCTTGAAGCACGACACCGATCTGTCGGCGCAACCACATAGGGTCGGCCTGTTGAAGATCGATTCCGTCGATCAAAACACGCCCGGACTCCGGCACGTACAGTCGTTGCAGCAGTTTGGCGAGTGTGCTCTTTCCCGAGCCGCTGCGTCCTACAACGCCCACCGTCGTGCCCTGACTTATGGTGCATGAGAAATTGCGAAGAATTTCCGGACCGTCAAACTGATATCTAAAGCGGACGTTTTCCAGTCGTATGGCACCCTGAATCGGCGGCAGGCTCACTCTGCCGGCATTCAAGGTCGGCTCCGCTTTGGTATTGATGAGGTCACCCAACCTCGCAACGGAGATACCGATCTGCTGAAAGTCCTGCCACATTTGCACGACTCGAAGAATCGGCGTTATCACTCTCCCCGACAGCATCTGAAACGCGATGAGCTGACCAACTGTCAGATCTCCCCGCATAACGAGATAAGCACCCGCCCACAGAACCGACAATGTAGACAGCTTTTGTATGATCTGCCCGACTGCGCCGCCAATACCCGATAGGTGCGAAGTCCTAAAGGAGGATGTCACGTAGCGGGCGAGCTGCACTTCCCATCGTTTATAGAAAATCGGTTCGAGCGCCATCGCTTTCACTGTTTGAGCGCCAGTGACGGTTTCGACCAGAAAAGATTGGTTCTCGGCGCCGCGGTCAAACTTCTCTTCCAGCCGCTCTCGCATCATGGGCCGCATGACGATTGACAGCAGGATAAAAACCGGAATAATCGCCAGTGTTACGGCCGTGAGAACGCCGCTATATACGAACATCACACCGACGAACAACAACGTGAACAGCAGATCGAGGATCACGTTGATCGATGATCCGGTGATGAACTGCCGTATGTTTTCCAGCTCGCGGACCCGCGCTACCGTATCTCCAACCCGCCGTACCTCGAAATAGCGCAGCGGAAGATGCAACAAGTGGCGGAATAATCGCGCACCCAGGGCCACATCGATCCGATTCGATGTGTGGGCCATCAAGTGCGTCTTGAGGATTGTCAGGACTGCCTCGAAGACGATCATGATGAGCATACCGACCGCGAGTACATGCAGGGTCGAAAGGCTCTTGTGCATCAACACCTTATCGATGATGACTTGTGTGAATAGAGGGGTGGCGAGGCCAAACAGCTGGATGACCAGCGACGCACAGAGAATTTCGGCAATGATCTTGCGGTATTTCCAGACCGCCGGCACGAACCACAGTAGATCAAAAGGTCGATTCGGATTATCGACGCTCAAACGGGTCGTGATCAGGATGAGATTTCCGGTCCAGTCCCGCTCAAAATCTGCTTGATGCAGCCGCCGCGGCCTGGGCACCTTCGGATCCCCAACCAGAACGGACCCATCCGGTTCACGCCGCAGAAGCAACCGATAGTCGCCCCCCGCATATTCGACAATCGCGGGCAGCGTCAGCTTCGACAGACGGTCCCAGCGAGATTGGGCCACCTTAGCTTTGAGACCGAGCTCCCGAGCGGCCAGCAGCAATTGGTGATGGGAAACCGGCTCCGCCCCATCCAACCCGAGCGTTCGGGACAACTGAGTCGGATCTGCGTAACGTTGATGATGACCGGCCGCTACGCATAAGCATATGAGGCCACTCGACACGGCGAGTTTCGGCCGGTCTGCCGCTCCGTCAGCCGGATTACTGGCATCCGCGGACACTGCAGAGGACCTGCCGTCGCCGGTACCGGAAAGTGAGGATGGATCTACCGCGTTTGCGCCTAGATCGTCGTTGCGATCAATCCCTGACCTCCCGGAGCCCATCCGAGACCCGTCCCTGTTGTTTTCGAAAAGTCAGTCTTGTAGCAAGCGACCTAGGACCTATGACCAACAGGGTAACATGTTTAATGCATTGCACAAGTAGCGAAATTGAAGTTGGCGCTTGAGTCAGTTCGCCTCCTCGAGCGAAACCGCGTAGATCCCGAGGACTCCTTCCCCTTTCTTGCACCACCCGTCCGGGCAGGAGCCTACCGGTCGGCTGGCGCGAGTCCCTTGGTCATTTGCTCCCGCAGTCTCGATCGAAATAGGGGTCGGCAACATCAATAGTCTCCCTCGACCTTTGCTGACGTTTCCTCGCCGCGTCTCTAGAAGGTGGCTTGCTCGGCAAATATACGGGTGAGATTACTCTTGAAGGACACTTGTCTTCGCCGACCGGATATCGTCGTCTTGTCTGGATTCCAGGCAACCAGAGCTACTGCGTGCTCCTTGCGGTTTATCTCATCGAGGCGCAAAAAAAAACGATTCACCCACAGCGGCGCTGGATCAATGTAACTGCTCAATAACCCGGGGCAGGCGCAATCTTTTCCTTTTCAATAGGTTGCCGAGATAGCCTCATACGGATTATAAGACATGGGGCTGGAGACGTTATACCTGTTGAAGAAGCCACGTTTTTCGATACCACCGATCCCGGAAGCCGAGCGCACGCCGCTGGTGACGCTGCTGTTGGGTTTGATCGAAGATCTGGCGGAGCGGGTTCAGAAGCAGGATGAAGAGATCGCGCTGCTGAAAGATGAAGTGCGTGTGTTGAAGGGTCAGAAGAAGCGTCCGCAGTTCAAGCCGAGCAAAATGGATGAGCAGACGGACCCAGAGCAGTCCGAAGGCGAGGCGGCTGAGGAGGATCCGCGCCGTCCCGGCTCGGACAAGCGCAGCAAGAAGGCCGAGTTGGTCATCCATGATGAGAAGATCATCAGTGTACGATCCCACCGACTTCAATGACCGATTGCTGCTGGGCTTGAAGGGCACGATCAGCGCTGCGGAGCTCCATGTGCTCACCGCCCGTCTGGCCGGCGGACTACGCAACAAGGCGCGCCGCGGAGCTCTCGAGCTGCCGCTGCCGATCGGTCTGGTCTACAACGCCGCCGGCGCCGTCATACTCGATCCGGACCCTCAGGTCCAAGCGAGCGTGCGGTTGGTATTCGATACCTTCCGACAGACACACTCAGCCTACGCCGTCCAGGATCGATTTCGGCGCGAAGGCCTCGAGTTTCCCCGCCGCACCCGTCGCGAGGCGGGCAAGGGCCGCTTGCTCTTCGCGGCTCTCGAGCCAAGCCGGGTCCTGCAAATCCTGCACAACCCCCGCTACGCCGGGGCGTTTGTCTATGGACGCAATCGCGTCGTCCAAAAACTCGATTCGCAGCAAGTGATCCCCTTGGCGCGCAAAGACTGGCAGGTCCTCATTCAAAATGCCCATCCTGGCTACATTGCCTGGGAAGAGTTTGAGTCCAACGAACAGATCCTCCAAAACAATCTAACGGAGTTTCTGCGCGGCCGGCCCCGAGGTGCGCCACACAAGCACGCGGGGCTTCTGCAGGGCCGTGTCCTGTGCGCAGTGTGCGGCACGCGGATGCAGGTTCGTTATGATTGGCGCGACGGACAGCGCATCCTCTACTACACCTGTCAGGAGAGCCTCACCGCCCGTCGCGGTCGATCGTGTCGCTGGATTGCCGCACCCGAGATTGAGACGGCGATCGGCACGTTGCTGCTGCAAACCGTCACCTCCACTGCCATTCACAGTGCGCTAGCCATTCAAGACAAGCTCACGCGACAACTCGAGCAAGCAGAGACTCGACGTCGCCGGGCGCTCGAACAACTGCGCCACCGCGCGGACCTCAAGCGTCGCCGCTTCGCGAACTGCGATCCCGACCATCGCCTCGTCGCCGATGCGTTGGAGGCGGACTGGAACGAAGCGCTACACCAGCTCGATGCCCTCCAACAGGAACACGTGCATCAACGCCAAGCCGATCAGGTGCGGCTCGATGAGGAGAGCCGCACTCGCGTGTCCTGCCTCGCCCAGGACTTTCCACGCGTGTGGAACGATCCGGGCACCGCGCCTCACGAACGCAATCGCATGCTGGGGCTGCTCATCGAAGACGTCACTCTCGTCCAAGGAGATCCGGTTACTGTTCATGTGCGCTTCCGTGGCGGACACATGACCTCGCTGAGCGTCCCGCGGCCGCTAGCGCCTCCACGAGCCTCCAAGGTGTCTCCTGAAGTGATCCGTGAGTTGGATCGCCTGTTGGAAAAGTATCCGGATAGCGAAGCCGCCACGCGCCTCAACGCGCTCGGGTACCGCAATTGGCTGGGTCAGCCTTTCAACAGGAACCGAGTCACCACCTTGCGCCAACGCGCGGGCCTCAAGAGTCGTTTCGAACGCTTGCGCGCCCAAGGCTTTCTCACCACGCGGGAGATGGCCCGAGAACTCGACCTGTGCGTTGATCACACCCGCCGCCTTGCCCATGCAGGGGCACTTCCCACTCAGCACTATGGCAAAGGTCAACGCTACCTGTTTGCACCGCTCAATGGCGCCGTGTTCGTGCGCGGCCATGGCGGACCCTACGTCTCTACGCAGCCTCGGTTAATTCCCCCGCCTGACTCCCCTCGGGTGACCAAAACCGCACAGAGGTGATCCATGTTGACGCAGACCCATCCCAAGGTGAGCGCCGAGCATCTGCCTCGCGAGGCCTTCATTTACATCCGGCAATCAACTCCGCGGCAGGTAGTGGAGAACATTGAGAGTACCCAGCGCCAATATGCCCTGCGTGATCGTGCGATGGCGCTCGGCTGGCCGAACGAGCGTATTCACCACATCGACGAGGATTTGGGTATCTCGGGAGAATACGCCTACAACCGCGACGGCTTCCAACACCTGGTCAGTGAAGTCGCTCTCGGTCACGCCGGTATCGTTCTGGGTCTGGAGGTCTCGCGCCTGGCGCGCAACAACGCCGATTGGCAGCGGCTACTCGAGTTATGCGCCATCTCCGGGACCCTCATCGGCGATGAAGACGGTGTGTATGACCCTGCGCAGTTCAACGACCGCCTCCTTCTTGGTTTGAAAGGGACCATTAGCGCGGCCGAGCTTCATGTGATGAGGGCGCGACTGTTGGGCGGGCTCCTCAACAAGGCGCGTCGCGGTGAGTTGACCATTCCATTGCCGATCGGCTTCGTCTACGACGCCGCCGGTGCCGTGGCACTCGCTCCGGATCGACAGATCCAGAACGCACTACGGATGTTGTTCGAGACGTTTCGTCAGACGAGCTCCGCCCGTGCTACCGTGCGACGATTCCAACGCGAGGGACTTTCATTTCCATATAAGATACGCGGCACTTGCGACAGCGGCGAGATCAGATGGGCCCCCTTGGAGACTCACCGGGTGCTGCACATCCTTCACAATCCGCGCTATACCGGGGCGTTCGTCTTTGGGCGCACCCGCAAAGGTCGCACTGCCGACCTGAAGTCAACCACTCAGATCCAGGTCGCCCGCGAAGATTGGATGGTGCTGATCCGTGATGCCCATGCCGGCTACATCTCGTGGGAGGAGTTTGAGCGCAATCAGGTGACACTCAAAAACAACCTCGCCGCTTACGGCGCAGGTGGCCGGGGCTCGTTACCGCGCGAGGGCTCGGCGCTCCTGCAAGGCCATGTGTTATGCGGCCGATGCGGCAGCCGGATGCGCACACGGTATCAGCAGGATCCGAAGCTTCGAGGCCGACTGGTACCTTACTACGTCTGTACGGAGGAAACCGTTCGTCGCGCAGGCAAAGCGTGTCAATCAGTGCGCGGGCGTGACGTGGACGCCGCAGTCAGCGACGTGCTACTGCGTGCTGTCGCACCCGCAGCGATCCAGGTCGCTCTTGCCGTCCAGGATGAGATCGGCGGGCGTATCGAGAAAGCCGATGAATTGCGTCAGCAGCAGTTGGAACGGGCGCGCTACGAGGCGGAGCTCAAGCGTCGGCGCTTCATAAAGTGCAATCCTGAGAATCGTCTCGTCGCTGATGCCTTGGAGGCGGATTGGAACGAACAACTCAGACAACTCGAAGCCCTGCAGCAGGAACATGAGCGCCAGCGCCAAGCCGATCAAGGCTTACTCAGTGAGGATGCGCGCGCGCGTATTCTCGCGCTCTCTCGTGACTTCCCGAGCGTGTGGAACGACCCACGCACCGAAGCACGCGAACGCAAACGGATGTTGGCGCTGCTGATCGAGGACATCACGCTGCTCAAGGCCGACCAGATTGCAATCCATGTGCGCTTCCGCGGTGGAGAGACACGCTCCGTGAGCGTGGAAGCTCCGAAAACATTAGCCATGATGCGCAAGGTCAAGCCAGAAGTGCTTACTCAACTCGATCAATTGCTCGAGACGTGCGCCGATCACGAGGCCGCCGACCGACTCAATGCGCTGGGTTACCGCAATTGGGAGAACAGGCCCTTTACCGCCAGGAAAGTGCTCACCACCCGGCGCGCCTACAAGCTCAAATCGCGCTTCCAACGACTGCGAGAGCGGGGTTGGTTTTTTGCCGAGGAACTCGCGCCACGCCTCAAAGTATCCTCCACCACCATTCACGAATGGGGCCGAGCGGGCTTGCTGCCCCGACAATACTACGGTGTGCGCCGTTGCTTGTTCGAGCCCGTAAAATCCGTCACCATCCGCAAGGGAAAGTGGGGGCGCATGATCCCCTCGTTCACCCGCGTTCCAAAGTCAAGATAGGAGACAGTATGAAACGTTCGCCTTGA
>Ga0137415_10001320_pt1 | contig 24370 bp, 24 predicted proteins | sample CZODoug3_1_1_16f_FD_183082 | JGI IMG/M metagenome (GOLD analysis project Ga0137415, IMG submission 183082) | Vadose zone soil fungal communities from Angelo Coast Range Reserve, California, USA - CZODoug3_1_1_16fungal (Hybrid Assembly) | ecosystem: Environmental > Terrestrial > Soil > Vadose...
TTACGCGGTGCATCGTCTGGCATTGGGAGCGGGTTTGTTTCAACTTGAAAACCTTGCCGACATGAATGAGCTGCCCTCCGGTCGGAGGCTTGCCGGTCCATTGGAAGGTACCGACCTTACTTTCCAGATCGGCAAGCAGCTCACTGCCTTGCGCTTCACAGGCGGCTGCGTTGGGTACAGCCTCTTCCCGTAGGAAGGTCATCTGATGCCGATTGTCGGCACCCTGATAGATCCTCGCTGTAAAGAGGCGTCCGCCGAAGCTGATGACGTTCGGCGCTTCGATCTGCTCGGAGGGTCGGTCGGCCGTGGAGGAAGGAATGTAGGCCCACTCAACTCCAGGTGTCACTGCCTGCACTTCCTCCAGTGTCATGCCGATATGCAACTGCCCGAATTCAACAGATTGCGCCTGCGCTGTGCCGATGAAGCCAGCCAGAAGAGCGATTCGGCAGCGGATCACACGATGCACGGCAAGTCCTCCTTGTGTGAAGGGCTGATGATATGCGAGCGCTCGTGAAATGCTGTGCCGAGGCGCACACCTTCACGAGCGAGCGTGGTTCCGGAGCGTGGCGGGCACGAAGGCTTTAATCCATACAGGTGGGCAGACTGTATGCCCAACCTGACTGTTTGGTCGAATTCGGTTGTGGGCCTGCACTCCCAGATCTATTAGAACGCAAAACAAAGCTACCAACAGGTCGAATATGCCCATGAAGAGCATCCCGGCACCGAGTATCGGAATGAGTGCAAGGACTTGCATAAACCGCGTAAAGCATATGAATGCAACGGCGGCGGCGCCAAACCAAAACCCGGCGAACTCGATCTCCCACGCCTGTCGAAAGGCGCTGCCCCCTTGGATTGCAGCCGCGTCATTCGAGGAACTGGAGAGAAACCAACACTGCTCTTCCTACTGCAGCGGCAAGGCAACGCAGCGGAACCTCGAAATGATCCGCGACATGGGATTCGCCGGCGAAGAAATGAAGCGACGCCTTTTGTTGATTCAACGCCGGTTCGGCATGACGTCGGCGTGACGACGGTGCCGTGAGCAGGCACGACTGCATGATGAACGATTCCCCACGACGGCAGAAACTGCCGTAAGACAGCTGTACTCGAAATCCAGCCGCAGCCAGACCGGGCCCGTGCCGAGCTGCCACTGCCCTCCGAAGCCGAGGTTCCAACCGTTATCCACGAAATTGGCGGCGTCGCCCGTGGCGACAGTGTAGCCGCCGGCGAAGTACCCCTTCCCCAGAATGATGTCGGGGTTGTCGAGCAGGTTGCCACTGGCCTGAAACGCCATCGCTGGCATACAAACTGCCAACAAGGTGACGACACCCATTGAGTAAACATAACCCTTCATATCACCCTCGTCCTGATGTGAGAAGCAGCGGCGGGGATGATTGACTCGATCTGCGCCATGGTTCAATACCGCATCGTGAGGTATCGTAATCCGATACTGCAGGTCGCGAGAAATCATCATGTCGAAGGGAAACCTCATGCCGATGCGCATCATGACCAGCCTCAAGGCCATCATGAAATCGCGACAAATCACTTATCGCGAGCTCGCGCGGCGTATCCGCCTGAGCGAAGCTTCTGTAAAACGCATCTTTTCACGTGCGACATTGACGCTCGCACGTTTGGATGACATCTGCCAGGCACTCGAAGTCAGCCTGAGCGAAGTGGTTCGCCTGGGAAGTGAGCAGTCCGGCGACAATCCGGAACCCTTGAGCGTGGAACAGGAAACCGCGCTGGCCGCGGATCCGAAGCTCCTGGCGTGTTTTTATCTGCTCGCGAACGGACGGACGGGACGTGAGGTGAGTGCCCAGCTCGGCGTCGATGAACGGGCGGTCCGACGCTGGATGGTCCGGCTCGATGCGCTGCGCCTGATCGAGCTGCGCTCAAAGCTCCGAGCTCGAACGCGCGCGGCGTCGGTGATCGCATGGCGACCGGACGGGCCACTGCGGCGGATGTATGAAAGCCAGATTCGCCAGGAGTTCTTGCAGGCGGCGTTCGCTCGCTCCGGCGAAGCCTTGCACTTCCTCTCCGCGGAGCTTTCAGAAGCCTCCTGCAAGGTTCTACTGCGTAAGTTGGAACGCGTGGCCGGGGAATTCCGCGACCTGGCGGAGCTCGATCGCGCCTTGCCGCCCAGGGACAAGCGCAGTATGGCGGCCCTGATGGCCGTCCGACCCTGGGTATTCTCGATGTTCAAGGGGTTGAAAGCATTACCGGCGTCGGCGCAGCGGATGCGCAACCGCTGACGCCCTTCACCCTGGCACTGAGCGGAGGTGCGTCCGCTACTGGCCCTCTCTGGTTCGCCGCACATTTTGCAACGAGGCGAATTGAGTGTTCGAATGATGCAAGCGCCGCCTTGGTGTAAGGCTTCGCTTTGGCGTTCGCGAGCCAGATGAGAAACGGATTGATGTCGGTTGCGACTCCAATTTTGCCGCGATAGGCGGCGCACAGCGCCGTGGTTCCAGTCCCTGAAAAGGGATCGAAGACAACTTCGGCTCGATCTCCGAAATCCTCCAGGATTTGCTCAACCAGGCGCACAGAATACACCGGTGTGAGCCGAAGCCAGCCGTGTCGGCCATGGTGCCGATTCTGTTTGAAGGTCAGATCGGCGCGCGGCCGCAGAACGCGGCCTCTTTCTCTGGTCACAATTTCCTGCTAGATACTAACGGTCGGTAAAAATCGACGCAAACGAACGAACACAAACAAACGCTAGAGAGGGATACTCATGAAGCATTTGTCATGGATTGCCTGCTGCACGTTGCTCACAGGACTGGGGTCAGGGACTTTGGCCGCACAGCCCATCAGTGTGCAAATCACCGGGCATCTCATCGGATGGCAGGACAACTCAGGCCTGCTGGGTCCATACCTGCCGGTGCCGCTGCCCGTCACTGCAACCTACACCTACGATCCGAGCGGACCGGTAACTCCGAGCGGTCCCAATCAATATTCCCTGTCCTCGAGCTCTGCCAGCATCGTTGTGAGTGCAGGACCGTTTACTTTTCAAACGGGTCCGGCATCGATCCTGCAAGCCCGGGTCAGCCAGGGCGTGCCGGGCAGCACCTGGGGTGAGGTGACACTCCAGGGGTTTCAAAACCCTCCGCTGCCGAACGGTGTTAACGTTGGCTTCATTGGAGTCACCTTCCTGGACTCGACCGCCCAATGGCCTACTTCCGCCTTCCTGCCGACCGGCGCCCCGAACCTGACGGACTTCACCAATTCTCAAATTGCCATATCAGGCGCCGATCCCACGAATGCCTTCTTTCAAATCACGATCCAGATTGACTCGGCCCAGCTCGTACCGCCGCAAATTGAGGTGTCACCCCAGACGGGAAGCTTCATTCCTCAGCAGCACTTCGATGCGGCGGTTTTGTTGCCGCTCGGGGCTGCTCAGGTGGCAACAGCGCAGGCCAGCATCGGCGGAAACCCACTGCCTCTCAACTATCCCGGAACTTGCCAACTCGCCACGCCGACCAACTCGGGTCGCGCTGCGCTCTTGTGCCCTGGAGCCGATGCCGCACTGGTTTCAATACAAGGCATCACTCAAATCGACTGGCGGGTCACACTGACTGATGGAAGCGCCTTCACGCAATCCGTTCAATGGAACTTGATTCGCTGAAAGTCTCGTTCTGATGACATCGGGCCCCGCCGTGGGGCCCGATGCTGTCTGATCGCCTGCGGACTTCCGCTTCACTGATTTCGTCTCGACGCTGGCAATCCAACAAGGAATGCAGCTCGACCGGTACCAATACTCTACCACTCAGTCATCGCCAACACTCTCCCCTTCGGAGTCATGCAACGTCTCGACTCTGATACGCAGATCGGCAAGCTGACAGTGTGATGGCATCGAGCGTTTTGTGCATCTAACGTGCGGTCTTGACCATTTCTCGTAACTGGTCGTGCCGAGCAGGGCAACCATCTGACGATAGGCCGGCAACAAATCGTTCATAGCCTTCGTGTTGTTGTAGTCAATCATCTTCGCAAAATCAGGCTTCCGTTCGTCAGTTAACTTCCGTCGCTCGGCCGGACTCATGCCCTCGGATTCCTCCATAAGGCGACCCCAGGCTAAACCGGCCTTGTCAGTGATGTATTCACGCAAGTGAGCTTCCGCTTTGGTCTCAGCTCGCAGTGCAAGCAAAGGTGCATAAAATTCGGCAAGTTGCTTCTCACAAAACTCCAACTGCCGCTTACGACGTTCTCGTGCTGAGGTGAATCCCGCCGTAACCAATGAAGCAGCCAAACCACCGGTGAAGCCGGCAAGCGCCCCGATGAATCCACGAGCTCGATCGCGGACAAATTGCGACGGGAGAGTTTACGCCTCAGGCAAATGCAGGACATCGCCGGATGCCGAGTAATTGTTGGCGATGTTCTGAAACAGGATGAAGTTGTGAAGTGTCTGACGAAAGCGTTTGCGGATACGTCAGTGGTCGACCGCCGCGTAACTCCGAGCTACGGTTATCGAGCCGTGCACGTGATTGTGTACAAGCACAGTATTCCAGTGGAAGTTCAGGTTCGCACCGAGTTGGAACACAGCTGGGCGCAGCTTTCGGAGAAGTTGTCAGACGTCGTGGGTCCGAGCGTCAAGTATGGAGGCGGCCCTGAGCAACTAAAATCGAAGCTTCTTCGTCTCTCCGAAATAGTCGGAAAAGCGGAGGCAGTGGAAAGTAGATTGCTGGCGATGGAAAGTCCGGCGGATCATCGCAAATTAACCAATCAAGCGGCGGCGCAGTTCGTGGAAGCCAAGCAGCAACTCAAGGATCTTCTCAATGAGATGATCGAGCAGGGCGTTTTGTGGCAGGATGCGTAACATGTTGTTCCTAATCCAATATGATCGCCGCGGCGGTCGCATCGTCAGACTGGAAAGGTTCACGGACGATCAGCGGCTCGTGGCGGGAAAAGCCCGCTTGGATCTGGAAATAGAGCTTCAGCGCCGCGGCCAGAACCACGAAGTGGTCGTGCTCGAGGCGGCCAGCGAGGAGGCGCTGCGCAAGACGCACGGTCGTTACTTTGACGACGTTGAGCACCTTTTAGCAGCGGCACTGGCCGTTTGAGCTCGCTTGCGCGTCGCCGCCAGCCCCAAATCTCTACCACCCTGGCCTGAACGCCGATACCCATCAAGGGTAATTCTCAGTAGAATCAAAGCGTCGCGCCCGTAGCTCAGATGGATAGAGTGGCAGCCTCCGAAGCTGCAGGTCGTTGGTTCGAATCCAATCGGGCGCGCCATTTAAAACAATGGCTTAGGTCGCCACGGCGGCAACCGGAAGCCGGGCAGGCCCCTCCCGCGGCCGCTATGAAAACCGCGAGCGCATGAACTCCACGTATTGCTGATCGGGCAACTCCCGCAGTGCCTTCATGATCCCCCGGCTGTCGTCACCGACCGGGTAGCGGAGCTGGGCGGTGCCGTCCGTGGTGGCGGCGTAGATCACCTGGGCCACGTCATCGGCGCTCATCATGCGGGCCTGGCGCAGGCCGTTGAAGATCTCGTTGGTGCGCGCGACGAAGGGGCCATAGTCCTTCAGCAAGTCGTCCTTCAGCGAATCATCAGGCAGGTACTCACTAGCGGACCGCTCAGAGAAGCGCGTGCTGCTCACCCCCCATGCGGCTCGACAATCTTCACGCCGATGTTCTGTGAGGCGAGCTCGTACGCCAGGGCTTCGGAGAACCCCTCCAGCGCGAATTTGCTGGCGCAGTAGAGCGAGATCATGGGCAACGTGAACAGGCCGGCGCCGGAGCTGACATTTACGATCACGCCGCCTTTGTTCTTGCGGAAATGAGGCAATACGGCGCGCGCGACGGCCATGACGCCAAACACGTTGACGTCAAACTGCTGCTGGATCTTTTCCGGGGGCGTGGCTTCGAACAGGCCAAACAATCCGAAGCCGGCGTTGTTGATCAATGCGTCGATGTTGCCGAAGCGGTGAATGCCGGATTCGATCGCTCGGGTGATGCTCTGCGGATCTTGGACATCGAGTCGGGTCACTATGACACCGTCGATGGCGGCCAGATCTTTTGCCGCTGTGCCGTCGGCCTCGCGCAGGGTTGCGATGACGTTCCAGCCGTTCCGGGCAAACACGGTTGCGACGGCCCTGCCGATGCCGGATGAGCAACCGGTAATGAGAGCGGTTTTGGCCGTTCCGGAAGCGAAGCCGGTGGCGACGGCCTGCGTGCCCGCTGCGGACCGATGAGCGGCAACGGGGGTGGCCCGGTCTGTTCCGGGCTGATGGTCGGTGATGGATGCGGTGTCAGTTTTGCGCATGGCGCACTCCTGTTGGGTGAACGCCGGCAGGAATAGGGTCTACAATTGCTGCAATAATCCCATCAATTCCGCATGCCTTGATGCAGGCTTTCGCACAATGAAGCGCACCGGTCTTCTCGAGCTGAACGCGGTCATCGCGGTGTCGGCCCATAAAAGCTTCCGCAGCGCCGCGGCGGAATTGGGGCTTTCACCTTCCGCGCTGAGCCATGCCATTGCGACGCTGGAACAGCGAATCGGAGTCAGACTCTTCAACCGCACGACACGCAGCGTCTCGCTTTCGGAAGCAGGCGAACAGTTCATCGCGCGTGTCAGGCCGGCCCTGGTGGAAATCTCCGCGGCGATGGAGGAGGTGGACAAGTTCCGCGCGACACCAACCGGCACGTTGCGAATCAACACCTCGGCAGATGCGGCACGTTTGCTGTTGACTCCGTTTGTGCTGGAGTTTCTGCGGCGTTATCCGGACATGCAGGTCGACCTGGTGACGGAAGGCAGGCTCGTTGACATTGTCGCTGACGGACTTGACGCCGGCGTACGGCTGCAGGAAGCCGTGCCGCAGGACATGATCGCCGTGCCTTGCAGTCCACCGTTTCGGATGGCGGTGGTGGGCGCACGGAGCTACTTCAAGAACCGTCCGCGTCCCGTTGTGCCCGGCGATCTACATCGTCATAGCTGCATTCGCACTCGCTTGCCCAGCGGGACACTGTGGCGGTGGGAGTTTGAGAAACGTGGTGAGGAGATTGCGGTGGAGGTCGCGGGGCCGTTGACTCTCGACAACCACGACCTGATGTTGCAGGCGGCTTTGAAGGGAGCGGGGCTCGCCTAGCGGCCTGTTTGGCTGTCACGACTGCTGTTTGCAGTCTGTGTATCGCTTCGTGATCCATTGTTGTCACCGATAACGCGCCAGGATCTTCTCCATCCCTTTCGCACCGGGCGAAAGCTTCTCGTAGGGAATGCTGTTGAGAGGTGCATCCGGAGTTCCATTCAACGCATGGAACTCGTTTTGTGACGGCTCGACGAACAGCAGCCCGGTCAGGTACTCACCTTCCTTCATCCGCTCCTGGATGTAAACCTGAGCAGCACTGCGGTGGGTGGGATCGTAGCCGTCCTCGCATTTGCGCAGCACGATTCGGCTGCCGTCGTGCATTACGACGGGAAGGGCCTCGCCCGGGCCATAGCTGGCGGTAATCTCGCGCTCGAGGGGAACGAAGTCAGCGTGCACGGCGGGTTCATAGTGCTCGCGAGTGTAGGCGTAGCTCTTCGTCGAGCCTTCGTGATCATTGAAAGTCACGCACGGGGACAACACGTCGATCAGTGCGAATCCGTTGTGATTGAGCCCTGCCTCGATGAGGGGGACGAGTTGCTCCTTGTCACCGGAGAAACTGCGCGCCACGAAGGACGCTCCCAGGGTCATCGCCAGCAGCACCGGATCGATCGGCGGCTGGAAGTTGGTCTCGCCTTTCTTCGCCTTGGTGCCGACATCGGCAGAGGCAGAGAACTGGCCTTTCGTCAGTCCGTACACACCGTTGTTCTCGATGATGTACAACATGTTGAGATTACGGCGGATCGCGTGGCAGAACTGGCCGAGTCCGATTGAGAGCGTATCGCCGTCGCCGGATACGCCGATGTATTTCAACTGACGATTGGCAGCGTTGGCGCCCATGGCAATGGAGGGCATGCGACCGTGAACGGAGTTGAAACCATGGCCACCGCTGACGAAGTAGGCGGTTGTCTTGGAGGAGCAGCCGATGCCCGAGAGTTTGACGAGGTTCTGGGGCTCGAGCGACAGCTCCCACGCGGCCTCGACGATGGCGGCGGTGATCGAGTCGTGGCCGCAGCCGGCGCACAGCGTCGACAGGGCGCCCTCGTAGTCGCGGCGCGTGAAGCCGATGCCGTTTTTGGGCAGCGACGGGTGGGCGATTTTGGGTTTGGCTATGAAAGTCATGTGCGTACCTCAGTCGCGGCGTCGATCACGGGCGGCGCGGCCGGCGTGGGCGCGGCTTGGGAGTGAGTCATGGATGGCGCCCTTGGGCTGCCCGGCCGATCCAGCGGCATTGCCGCGATGGCGCGCCGAGCTGCCAGCCATGAGCAGCGCCGTTGGACTGAATGGCCGGCGGGCCGCGGCGTGCGAGTTAGCCATGCGCGGCACCCTTCGGCTGCAGGGTCGGCACGGGCTGCTGCTTCGGCCGGGGTCGCACCTCTGCGAGGACGCCCTCCACAATAAAAGCCGATGAGATCGGCAAACCATCGTAGCTGAGCAGCGAGCGTAACTTAGATTTCTCAACAGCTGTTTCGAGCGTCAGCAGCGACTTGAATTGCGCATCGCGGTTCTGCTCCACGATGAACAACAGCTTGTGCGCGCTGAGAAACCGCTCAACATCTTCGCTGAATGGGAATGCGCGCACGCGCATGTAGTCCACAGCAACCCCCTCAGCCGCCAGCACGCCCATCGCCTCGTTGATGGCCCCATCGCAACTGCCGATGGAAACGAGCCCGATATCACTGCCCGCCCGAGCATCGATAACGGCACGGGGCACGAGTTTTTTGGCCGTCTCCCACTTCTTCAGCAGCCGGTCCAACACGATCTGGTATTCGACTGAATCCTCGGTGTAGGTGCCGTACTGCGTATGGCCCGAGCCCCGGGTGAAGTACGCCGCTTTCGGATGGACACCGGGCAAAGTGCGATAGCCGATGCCATCGCCGTCCTTGTCCATGTAACGGTAGAACTTCTCGAGCTTCAGGATCTCGTCCTTGCCGAGCATCTTGCCGCGATCGGGCTGATAGGTGTCATCCCACTTCAGATCGCGGCACATCCAGTCGTTCATGCCGATATCGATATCGGACAGAACCATCACGGGTGTCTGCAGGCGCTCGGTGAGATCAAACGCCTGGGCCGCCATGTAGAAGCATTCTTCAGGGTTGGCGGGGTACAAACAAACGTGGCGCGTGTCGCCGTGGGAAGCGTAGGCGCACTCCATGAGGTCGCACTGTTGGGTCCGTGTGGGCATGCCGGTCGAGGGACCCACACGCTGGATGTCGAATATCACGGCGGGGACTTCGGCGTAGTACGCAAGTCCCAGAAACTCGTTCATCAGGGAAATGCCCGGGCCGGACGTTGCGGTGAAGGCGCGGGTGCCATTCCAGGCAGCGCCGATGACCATGCCGATGGCGGCCAATTCGTCTTCGGCCTGGATGAACGCGAAGTTCTTCCGCCCGGTGTCGGGATCGACGCGCAGCCGATCGCAGAAGGACTTGTAGGCATCCATGAGCGACGTCGAGGGTGTGATCGGATACCAGGCGGCGACTGTTGCGCCTGCGTAGACGCAGCCTAGTGCGGCCGCTGTGTTGCCATCGATCATGATGTAGCCGGCCGTCGCGTCCATTTTCTCCACATGGAGCGGCAACGGGCAGGTGAAATTCTGCCGCGCGTAGTCGTAGCCCAGCTGAATCGCCTGCATGTTGCTGTCGACGAGTTGCGGCTTCTTCGCATAAGTCTGCGCAAGCAACTCGCGGATGCGTTCCACATCCAGGTTCAGCAGTGCCGCCAGCACTCCGGCATAGCAGATGTTCTTCATCAGAATGCGGGTTCGCACGCCGTTGAAGTTTTCATTGCACAGGCGCGCCAGCGGCACACCGATCACCGTAATGTCTTCCCGCTTGAGAAGTGCCGGTCGCGGCCACGTCGAGTCGTAGACCAGGTAGCCGCCCGGAGCAACTTCCGTCACGTCCCGCGCATACGTCTCGGCATTCATGGCGACCATGATGTCGACACGACCGGAACGGGCAACGTGTCCGTCCCTGGTTACCCGGATTTCATACCAGGTGGGCAGACCCTGGATGTTGGAGGGGAAGTAGTTTTTCCCCATGACCGGAATGCCGCTGCGGAAAATGGATTTCATCAGCAGCGTGTTCGCGCTGGCTGAGCCCGTGCCATTGACCGTGGCGATCTTGATGACAAAGTCGTTGACGCGTGCAGCCATATTCGAATCAACCATAGTCGAACCTTCCCCTCAACGGCTCTTCAGGCGATCTTCGGTTCCTTCGCCTGCAGATCCCGCGATTCATCCTCAGCCTGCGGCCAGCGAACGTAGGACTTCTGCATGTCCCAGGCTGCGGTCGGACAACGCTCCGCACACAACCCGCAGTGAACACACAGGTCCTCGTCCTTCACCATGACACGCCCGGTTTGCGGCAGAGCCGGGGAAATCAACAGGGGCTGGGTCAGGTTCTCGGCCGGGGCTTTCAAACGTGTGCGCAGGTCGGCTTCCGAGCCGTTCTGCGTGATGGTCAGACAGTCCACCGGGCAGATATCGATGCAGGCATCGCACTCGATACACAGCTTGGCGCTGAAGACCGTCTGCACGTCGCAGTTCAGGCAGCGCTGCACTTCCTGGGCCGCTTGCTCTGCGGTGAACCCCAGCTCCACCTCGATGTTCAGCTTCTTGAAGCGCTCCTTGAGCGACACATGCGGCATCAGGCGGCGTTCTACGGGCGCATAGTCGTTGGAGTACGACCATTCGTGCATACCCATTTTCCGACTCTGCAGGTTTACGCCGGGCGGCAGGCGGTCCGCCACCGACAGCCCCTCGCAGTGCCGGTGAATGGAGATCGCGGCTTGGTGGCCGTGCTCGACGGCCCAGATGATGTTCTTGGGACCGAACGCGGCATCGCCCCCGAAAAACACGCCCGGGCGGGTGGACTGGAAGGTCACCTTGTCGACAGTGGGAACATCCCACTTGTCGAACTCGATCCCCAGATTCCGCTCGATCCAGGGGAAGGCGTTCTCCTGGCCGATCGCCAGGATGACATCGTCCGCCGGCAGGAATTCCTCGCCGAGGTTGCGCTCGCTGGTGATGCGCCCCTGCGCATCGACGTCATACTCCATCTTGTCGAACATCATCCCGGCCAGCTTGCCCGTTCCTGATGATCCAGAGGCGATGACGAACGCCTTCGGCGAGCGGTTGATGACGATCTCGACGCTTTCCTCTTCGGCATCCTCCAGCTCCCATTCGGAGGCTTTGAAGAAGCCGCGCGGCTTGCGCGCCATCACTTTCACGCTCTTCGCACCGAGCCGCAGGCTGGTCCGGCAGCAGTCCATCGCCGTGTTGCCCACGCCAATGATGAGCACCCGCTCGCCGATCTTGTCGATGTGGCCGAAGGCCACCGACTCGAGCCACGCAATGCCGATGTGAACATTGGCGGCGCCCGCCTCGCGACCCGGGAGTTTCAACTCCTTGCCCTTGGGCGCGCCGGAGCCGACAAACACAGCGTCGAAGCCGCCCGTGGACAGCAGCTCGCGCATGCTTTTGATGGGGTGGTTCAGCTTCAGGTCCACGCCCATGTTCGTGATCATCGCGATTTCTTCGTTGAGCACGCTGTGCGGCAGCCGGAATGACGGGATGTTGGTCCGCATCAGACCGCCGGGCTCGCCGTACTGCTCGAAGATCGTCACCTGGTAGCCGAGCGGCATGAGGTCGTTGGCGACGGTCAGCGACGCGCAACCCGCGCCGACGAGAGCCACCTTGCGGCCATTCTTGATCTTGGGAATCTTGGGCAGCAGGGCCGTCACATCGTCCCGGTGATCCGCCGCCACTCGTTTGAGCCGGCAGATGGCCACGGGCTTCGCTTCGACGCGCCCCCGGCGACAGGCCGGCTCGCAGGGTCGATCGCAGACACGTCCCAGGATCCCCGGAAATACATTCGAATGCCGGTTCACCATGAAAGCCTCGGTGAAGCGGCCTTGGGCGATCAGCCGGATGTACTCGGGGACATCGGTGTGGGCCGGGCAGGCCCACTGGCAATCCACGACCTTATGATAGTAGTCGGGATGCGAGGTATCAGTTGGTTCCATTCAGTGCCGCGGACTGGCGGAGGCCCCCAAATGACGCAAGATAGTGCGGGGTGCTGAGTATAGGCGGGCATTGCGGAATGTCACCATGAGTGACCAGAAGTGCCCGGAATTTGAACAGCTTATCGTTCCTCGAATGAGTCTAACACGCATTTGAGGTTGCCGAACCCGGCGGCACACCGCTCATGCGGAACCGGGTCCGGCCCCCATTTCGCAGCGGCGCAACAGAACGCTCTGAAGGATGGTGGCCGCGCTACGGAGGGGACTCGGTGGCATCACGCGGGTGCTCCCGCCAGCCTCCACGCCCTCCGACATGGACCGATGCCGCCTTCCGGGGTGGCAGCTTTTCGGCTGAATACATCGTACGTCAAGCAATCTACACTTCAGACTAGACTAAAGTCCCAACGGAGCGCATCGTTCACCACGCAGTGGACACCCAAGTCCAAGCTCAGGCTGCCCGGGTATGCTCGCGCAGGAGGTTGGCGATCAATGTGCGCAGCCGAGCAGGATTCAGTGGTTTATGCAGGATGGGTAACCCGCTCGCCTCGGCATCCCTCAACCTGTCCGGCGCCGTGTCCCCCGTAACCAACAGCGCTGGAATATCGACGTTGAATTCGTTGCGCAGCAACTCGACCACCTGAATGCCGTTCTCGGTTCCACGCAAGCGGTAGTCAGATACGATCAGGTCAGGGAGACGTTCCACCGCCACCAGCTTGCCCATCATCTCCGCGCCAGAACCCGCTGTCAGGACATCGCACTTCCATTTGCGCAACAGTGCCGCCATCCCTTCCTGCACTGCAGCCTCGTCATCGATGACCAGCACCAGCGCATGGGACAGATTAAACGCGGAGGACTCGGGGCTGCTTTCGGCCGGAGAGTATTCTTCCCGGCGCCCGCGGGGCAGCGTGATCGAAAACATCGATCCTTTGCCCACGGTGGAGCGCAACTCCACTCGATAGCTCAACAGCTTGGCCAGGCGTTTGACGATGGCGAGCCCCAGTCCCAGACCTTTGCGCCGGTCGCGCTCCGGATTGTCGAGCTGATAGAACTCGCGAAACACCTCGTCGTGCCGGTCGGCGGGAATGCCCTTGCCGGTATCCCAAACCTCAATACGAACCTCGTTGCCTGAGCGTCGACACCCGATGACCACTCCTCCGGAATCGGTGTAGCGAACGGCGTTGGAAAGCAGATTGCGAATCAGGCGCGCCAGCAGCGAAGGGTCGCTTTGCACGAGCAGTGACGTCTTCATGACTTTCAGTGACAAACGCTTCTGACGGGCTATCGGACCGTACTCGAACCGAACTCTGTCGAACACCGCCGCGAGCGGGATGGTTGTTATGTGAGGCTGAACAACTCCAGCGTCGAGCCGTGAGATATCAAGAAGGGCGTTGAACAGCTCCTCCATGGCATCAACCGACCTGCGGATGTTGCCGATGACCTGACGCTCGCGTGTCGCCAGTGGCGTTTCCTGCAGCGCCTGAACGAACAGGCCGAGTGCATGCAGGGGCTGGCGCAAATCGTGGCTGGCTGCAGCGAGAAAGCGTGATTTGGCAATGTTCGCATCTTCCGCCGCGTCTTTCTGCTCGCGCAGCTCGCCAATCAGGCCGAGATTCTCAAACCGCAACTTGATGGACTCATCAATCAGGCGGTACACGCGCAGCGCAAACGGTGTCATCAGCGACAAGTAAACGAGCATCAGCACGCCGGTTATGAAATGGATCGTATCGCGCTCGCGCAAAAACAGGACCGCCGGCAGCAGGATGCTCGGGTAGAAATAAGCAAAAAACGACGGCATGACTGACGCCGACGCATACACGCAGCCGGCGCCCATCCCAACCAGGCCCATCACGAGAAACAACTGATATGCCAGGCCGTTAGGTACGTACAGGACGATCGCCCCGACACCCCAGATCAGACCGGCGATGGCGGAGCCACCGATGCCGAGCCGGCGCCACAGGAGCATGTCTGCAGGCGAGGGGTTGATTCTGTTGAATGCGCGCCACTGGATCACGCGCGCAATGACCCACAGGTACACAACAGCCACCCAGGCGATGGTTTTCTCGATACCGGCGCCGGTGAGCAGCGCGAATCCCATCAGACTGCAAATCACTGCGCTTCCAACGAAGGCAGTGGGCATATTCCGGTACTGAATGCGGACTTTTTCAGCCGCAATCAGCTGTGCGCGATCCGGCTGCGGCCCGGATACGCCCTTGTCCGTTTGGATGTCCTGGGAAGACATATGTTCGATCCTACACCCAACCGCTGCATGCAGCCCGTGACGCCCGCTGAGCCTGCAGTCAGTCATCTGCCAACCTGTCGCACTGGCGCAGCGGCGGTAAATTGCGACATGTCTCAATACCGACAAATAAGTCGCGCGCGCCCGGGAATCTCCTCCAGCAGACAGGTGCGCCGGATGTATATTCAAGCTGGAGGCGATCCTCATGGCGCAACAGCAGCAACACGCGCAAGCTGAGAATCATGAAAGTGGGACCAAGGTCCACTTGGCGTGACGCTTCATGGCCCGCAGACTGACTGACTGAACTCGCCAGAAAAATGACTCTGAAAGTACTTGTCATCGACGATCATCCTCTCGTGCAAGAGGGTGTCTCAGCAGCTCTCGAATCCCTCGCGGATGACGTCACCGTCATGTCTGCGCGTGATGGTGAGCAGGGCCTGGCTACGGCCGCTGAGAATCCGGACCTCGACCTGGTGTTGCTGGATCTGGCACTGCCGGGTATGAGTGGATTCAACCTCATCGGGAAACTGCACGAGCGGCTGCCATCGCTGCCGGTCGTCGTGCTGTCAGCTCTCGAAGAACCCGAGAACGTACGCCACGCAATCAATGCGGGCGCCATGGGGTTCGTCCCGAAGTCAGCTGCGACGCGCGTGCTGATCGAAGTTCTCCAGCAGGTGCTGGAGGGCAACGTTACTGTGCCGCTCGCCTTGCAGTCTTCGGGACCGCCTGTCTCGCACGCGTTGCCCGGTGCAATCGGCGATTCGCCGTCAGCTACAGAGCCTGACGTGGCGCTGCTCACGTTGCGCCAGCTCGAAGTGCTGTCGCGCGTGTGCCAGGGTAAGACAAACAAACAGATTGCCACTGAGCTGGGCCTTTCCGAAAAGACAGTCAAAGCTCACGTCACCGCCATCTTCAAGGTGCTGGGCGTGGTGAACAGGACCCAAGCCGTCCTCGTCGCCCGACGAGTTGGCATGATCACGAGCTAATATCGTTTACTAGCGCGGCACTGGCCGCGCAGAACCCGGGTTCTTTTCCGCCGTCAAAAAGCGTGGTTTTTGACGTCTGCTCCAGTAGGCCTCAGCTCGCACGCCGCGTCCTTTCCTGCTCATCGATCCGCAGCAGATTCGCAATCAACGTCCGCAGCCGCGCGGGATTCAGCGGCTTCTGCAGCACTGGTAATCCCGCAACTTCCTGATCGCGGCCCGAGCGCTCGATTCCCGTATCGCCAGTCAACAACACTGCTGGAATCTCAGTGTTGAACTCGCCCCGAAGCATGTCGATGGCCGCCAACGTGGGCCCCGCACCCAGAGTCGCCGGTGCCCGCGGCCTGTAGTCAGAAATGATCAGGCTGGGTACGCGCCTCACCAACGGCAGCTTGTCCTTCATCTGCGCACCAGAGGCGGCAGTGATGACCTCACCGTTCCACTTGCCGAGCAATGCCTCCATCGCCTGTCGCACGGCGGGCTCCGAATCGATGACCAGTATCAGCACCCCGGTCAGATCGAACGCAGTCGTATGCTCCACGGCAGTGTTGGCGATCACATCCTCTTCGCGGCCACGTGGAATGGCGACGGAAAATACCGACCCCTTTCCGGGAACCGAGCGTAGCCGGACCTCATGATCGAGCAGCTTCGACAGCCGCTCCACGATGGCCAGCCCAAGGCCCAGTCCCTTATGCGGATCGCGATTCGCGGCATCGAGTTGGGCAAACTCGCGGAAAATCTCACGGTGCTTGTCAGCGGGAATGCCCCGGCCCGTATCCCACACTTCGATTCTGAGTCCGCCTCCCTGTCGGCGACACCCGAGTAGCAAGCCACCGCGGTCGGTGTAGCGGATGGCATTCGAAACGAGGTTGCGCACGATCCGCTCTACCAACGACGGATCGCTGCAGATGTACACAGACGTCTTCATGACGCTCAGCGACAGGCCCTTCTGCTTCGCGACCGGGCCAAACTCGAAATTCAAACGGTCGAACAGTGTTGCCAGCCCGAACGTTTCGAAGCGGGGCCTTACGATGCCGGCGTCGAGTCGTGAGATGTCGAGAAGCGCATCGAACAGGTCTTCCATCGCATCCACCGAACGGCGGATATTGCCGACGAGATGCCGTTCGTGCGCTGCGATGGATGACTCCTGCAATGCCTGAACGAAAAGGCCGAGCGCATGCAGCGGCTGCCGCAAGTCGTGACTCGCCACTGCGAGGAAGCGTGATTTGGCAATGTTCGCTTCCTCAGCTGCATCCTTTTGCTGGCGCAGCTCCGCCATGAGATCGGAGTTCTGCAAGCGCACGTTCACCGAGTCGAGAAACGTGCGGGATACGCGGGTCGCGAACTGAATGACGATCGGCAACAGCACCAGAATGCTGATGCCGATTGCGACGTGGACGCGATCACCGTCCAGAAGAAATGGGATGGCTGACAACAGAAAGCTCGGACAAACGTAAGCAAGAAATGCCGGCAACAGCGGTGCCGTCATAAAAGTTGAGGTAAAGCCCAGTCCCGTCGTCGCCACCAGCACGAACAACTGATGCGACAGGCTCGTACGATCGTGCAGCACGATGCCGCCGATTCCCCACAGCACACCGGACATGGTGCCTGCGGCGATCGCAAGGCGTCCCCAGCGCCTGATTCGGGATGTGGGTGGGTTGGCGGTCTTGAACCAACGCCACAAAACAAAGCGTGCCACCGACAGCAGGTAGACCGCGAGCAACCACGGCAATAGCACGTTGAGATTCAACCGGTCGCACAGCATCGCCACGACCAGAGTTGCAACGATTGCCGAGCCGATGAAGGCGCCGGGCATAATCCGGAACTGGGCCCGAATCTGCTCAGCCCGGATCAGCAGCGATCGGTCGAGTGCGGCGGTCGCCGGGTGCGGAAGAGAACTGACATCCAGTGTCTGCATGGCGCGCGATCCTATCAGCAGCGGCCCATAGGCTACAGACCTGGGCCTATACTAGGGGACATATGTCTGACCCCCTCGCGACTGAAATCAAGGTACGCAGCAAATCCCGGCTGCTGGAAGTGAGTTTTGCGGACGGCAGCCGGTTCGAGCTGCCCTTCGAATACCTGCGTGTGCATTCGCCCTCCGCGGAAGTCAAAGGACACGGGCCGGGACAAGAGGTGCTGGTGCTCGGTAAGGAGACTGTCGGTGTCCGCGCTGTCGAGCCGATCGGACAATATGCCGTGAAAATCGTTTTCGACGACGGGCACGACACCGGCCTGTTCACCTGGCGGTATTTGTACGAGCTGGGACGCGATCAGGCCGCCAATTGGGACCGTTACCAGGAACGACGGTCGAGCGCCGTCAGCCGGTAGTTTTTTTGACTCTAGTCGAACCTCTCGCATCGCCGCACACCTCGCTCATCAGGCCAGGTCACATTGAGCTGAATCAGGCTGCCCGGGTCCGCTCCCGGCGCAAATTCGCTATTAACGCTCGCAACCGGGAGGGATTCAGAGGTTTGTGGAGAACGTGCAGGCCGCTCTCCTCGGCTTCTCGTAGCTGTTCCATCCCAGTATCGCCGGTGATCAGCAAAGCTGGGACTTGAGCGTTGAATTCCTCGCGCAGGCGCGCGACAACTTCGATTCCATTCTCGCCGCCCTTCAATCGGTAGTCCGAAACGATGAGGTCGGGCATCCGTTTCACCGAAATGAGTTTCCCCAGCATCTCGTCGCACGATTCGGCGGCAATGACTTCGCAACGCCATTTTCCCAGCAGCGCCATCATGCTGTCGCGCACATCGGGCTCATCGTCAACCACCAGAATCAACGAGTTGGCCACGTCGCGATCAACGACGATCTGACCATCTGCCTCGCCCGGCACGAAGTCCTCACGTCGCCCCCGCGGCACCGTGACGGCAAACATCGACCCTTGTCCGAGCCACGAGCGCAGCTCGAGGGGGTGATTGAGGAGCTTCACCAGGCGCTCGACAATGGCGAGTCCGAGGCCCAACCCCTTGCGGCGATCACGCTGGGGATTATCGAGCTGGCGAAACTCCTGAAAAATTTCCCGATGCTTGTCTTTTGGAATACCCCGCCCGGAATCCCAGACTTCAATTCGCACGGCTGTCGCGTTGCGACGGGCGCCGAGAATGATCTTGCCCCGGTCGGTGTAGCGAACTGAGTTGGCAACCAGGTTGCGCATGATTCGCTCCAGCAGCACGGGATCGCTGCGTACAAAGAGCGAGTTATGCGCGACACGGAGCGCAAGCTCCTTCTGAGTCGCCGCGGGTTCGTACTCGACGCGAACCCGTTCCATCAGGGGCGCCAACGCGATGGTCGCTATGCGCGGACGGACGATCCCCGCGTCGAGCCGCGAGACATCGAGGAGCGAGTTGAAAAGGTCTTCCATGGCGTCGACGGAGCGCCGGATGTTACTGACAACCGCGCGTCCATCGGCGGGCAGCGATTGCTCCTGAAGCGCGTCGACAAAAAAGCCGAGGGCATGCAGAGGCTGCCGCAGATCGTGACCCGCCGCCGCCAGGAATCGCGATTTGGCGACGTTGGCCTCCTCCGCCGTCTCACGAGCTAGTTCGGCAACCAGGGTCTGTGCACGCAACTCGTGAATGAGATCAATGTTTTCAAAGCGCAGCGCTATGGCGCGCGCGATCGTCCGCGAGATGCCGTAGGTGAAGTGAGTGGCAGCCGCCACGAATACGAAGAGCATCGCGCCAAGCGTTACGTGTACCGAATCGCCTTCGAGGAAAAATGGCACTGATGACAGAAGTACGCTTGGAAGCAGGTAGGCCATGGCGGCAGTGAACGCGGGCGCCGACGCGTATGCGGCCCCTGCGCCCATCCCGAATTGCGTGATGAGGAGCAGGAACTGACTCGCAGGGCTATGAGGCGCGTACAACACGATGCCACCCACGCCCCAGATGAACCCGGTTACGCCAGAACCGAAAAAAGCGATCCGGCGCCACAGCTGGGTACTGGCGTCGCTCAGCGTGGCCGAATGGAATCCGCGCCAGAGGAAATAGCGGGTACCCGCAACGGCGTACACCGCGGCCAGCCACCATCCGAGACGCTCGAGTGAGACGGTCTCCTTGAGGGCGAGGCACAGCAGCCCGGCGATGATGGCGTTGACCGCCACGGCGGTGGGGATGTTGCGGTATTGGGCGCGAACCAGCTCGGCAGCGACCAACCCAGCTCTCCCGGGGGTACCCGTTGGCTCGCTCCCACTGTGCACAGACGGCTCAGTGTCACCATTCCGCATGGACCGATGCTATCAGTGTGTCTGGAAACAGACATGAAAAACAGGTTCTATGTGCCGTTACCGGTACGCTCGCGCCCTAGCCCGACACCTCGGATGCTCACCCGGTACGCTGGCCCGAAGCTCCCGTGTCGGCTGTCCCGCCCGGCAAAAAAACCCGAGCCTTCGCGGGTCGGCTGTCTCACCCGCCAGAAAGCCCTAGCCTTCGCGTATCGGCTGTCCTACCCGGGCTAGGCGCCCCCGCAAAAACCACGCTTTTTGCCGGGCGCCCAACGAAGCTACTCCCGTTGAGTCCGCGAAAACGACCGCAGGCAGTTTTCGCCCATGAAAAAGAAAAAAGGCCGGGCTGTTTAGGCCCGGCCTTCTTCCGTTTAAGACCCCCGTATCCGCCCTGATTCTGCCCAGCGCTGCTTCAAAAAAGCAACATAAAAAAGCAACATGGGGTTAATTATCGATCCGAAAGGTGAGGACGGGGCGCAACGGCGGCCTGGAGAGGCTCCCCGGGTGCCATAATGTGGTCGGCCTCGTTGATCGACGAGAGCGGGTTACAGCGAGCCAAAGAGACAGACAAGTGGCGGACGACGGATCTACAGACTTCGGCTTTGAGCGCGTTCCCATGGGGGACAAGGCCCGTCGGGTGCGGGGTGTGTTCGACTCGGTCGCGGGCAACTACGACCTGATGAACGACCTCATGTCCGGGGGCGCACACCGTCTGTGGAAACAATTCACCCTTTCCCTGGCGAATCTGCGCCCGGGGCAAAGCGCCCTGGATGTCGCTGGCGGCACGGGCGACCTCGCCGCGGGACTAGCGAAGCAAGTCGGCCAGAAGGGCACGGTCGTCCTCACCGACATCAATGCGGCCATGCTCGGCCGGGGGCGGGAGCGGCTCCTCGACGCGGGGTTCGCCGGCAACCTGCGTTATGTGCAGGCGAATGCCGAACGGCTGCCGTTTGCAGACTCGAGTTTCGACTGCATTACAATCGGCTTTGGACTGCGCAACGTCACGGACAAGGCGGCCGCGCTCGCTTCGATGCGCCGGGTGTTGAAGCCGGGCGGTCAACTGCTGGTGCTGGAATTTTCGCGCCCGGTGGTCCCGGCCCTGAAGCCGTTATATGACACATACTCGTTCCGCGTGCTGCCGCTGCTCGGCAAACTGATCGCGCGGGATGAAGCCAGCTACCGCTATCTTGCAGAGTCGATCCGCATGCATCCGGGCCAGCAGGCATTGCTGGAAATGCTGCAATCCGCGGGTCTCGAAGGCTGCAGGTACCACAACCTCTCCGGCGGCATCGTCGCCGTCCACCGCGGCTACAAAGCCTGACTGACTGTCCCCTGATTTGATACTTATGGCCGACACTGTACGGCTTACGTCCCGGGACGACGTGTCGAAAATAACAGCGCTGCGGCGGCCGCCTGAGGCAATGAGACTTGTGACCGTGACGGGGAGATTAGCGAACGCTACGCTTAGCCACGCGAGCGAATATCGTTCGACGGCGTTTCATTGTTATATTTGTCACCGGGTCACCGCGAGCCTGCAACCGACCGCGAAATGAAAGAGGTAATCCTTCTTCTCGACGACGATCTCACGACGCTCACGGTCCTGGAGCGCGCGCTCGGGGGTGCCGGGTTCAACTGCATCAGCAGCGCAGACCCCAAGCAGGCACTGTCGATCGTCGGCGCAAAAAGTGAAATCGCCGTAGTGGTGACCGATCTTTACATGCCCCACATGAGCGGCCTGCAATTCGCGAAGGCCTTGAGCGAGACTCCGCTCGGCCGCCCCACGCCACGCGTGCTGTTGCTCACCGCGCAACCGTCTCTCGAGTCGGCGATCGGCGCGCTGCGCGGGGGCGCCTGTGATTTTCTGGTGAAGCCGGTCAGCACGGCGGAGCTGGTGGCCGCTGTGACCAAGGCGCTCGATCGGGCCCGCCAGGATCGCCTGATCCACCGGGGCCGCGCGCCGGATATCGCTCACGACGGGATACCTTCGTCGGACATCGAGTCAACCGGGCGCAGAAAGGTGCCCGTGCTCGATACGATCGAGAAACTGCGGCGGCTGCGCAGCCGCTATGACGAGCATAAGCTGGATGATGTTGCGTGGGAGCTGCTGCTGGAGCTGCTGCGTACCGAGCAGGGCGAGCACAAGCTGTCCGTATCGGCGCTGACCATCTCGATTCCAGGTGTGTCAGCAACAACCTCGCTGCGGCGGATCGGTGAGCTCACCGCACGAGGCTATGTTGACCGGGTGCCCGACGCGCGCGATGGACGGCGCGACTTCGTGGCGCTCACCTTGAAGGCGCACGATCTGCTGAAAGATTATCTCGCGGACGTCGACCGCTACCTGACCGACATTCATTCCAGTGGCCCGGCTGCACCGTCGGCGCCGTAGCCGCATCGGAAGCTTGGAATTCCGACCCAGGGACGAGTTGGCGCTAGCATGAAACAAGGACAGTTCCCCTATGCGTGTTGAGCATGGAGCCGCCGAGGAGGCGATCTCTGTCGATCCGTGGGTCGGCATTTCGGAGGACGTCATCCGCCGCTTCTTCGATGTGCTGTGCATCGAACGCGGGATGCCGAAGGGCATGTTGTCGGCCTACCGGGCCGATCTGTATGCATTCGACCGCTGGCTCATTGAGGCCAAGCAGAAAACCTTGATCAGCGCGACGAAGCAGGACGTGAGTGAGTACCTCACGAGCTCCACGGCGTCCATCAAGGCGTTTTACGGCTTCCTGGTGAATTCGGGGTGCCGTGACGACGATCCCACCAAGACGGCTCGTAAACCGCGCAAACGCCGCCGATAGAATGGCGGACTGGTCGGGCGGGCCTTTATGATGCCGCCCCATGCTCACTGCCACCCTGGAAAATGTGCTGAATCGCGGCCTGCCGCGCTCCCCGCGGGCGCAGCAGCTGTGTGCTGAGCTGGCAGGGCGCCGCGTGGCTGTCGCCATTTCGGGTAGCCCTCGCCAGGTGCTCGTTGAATCGACCGGGCTCTCGCTGAAATTGAGCGCGGTCGAGGCCGGGGTCGCAGCGGACGCCACCATCAGCGGTGGTCCGTTCAGCCTGCTCGCACTCTCGGGAGCTGCACCCGAAGCCGTGCTGCAGCGAGGCGATGTCCGGATCGATGGCGATGCGGAGCTTGCGCAGAAATTTCGTGAGCTGGCTTTATTGTTGCGGCCGGATCTGGAAGACGAGTTGTCTCTCGTGGTGGGAGATGTTCCCGCCCATCAGCTCGGGCGATTCGCGCGCGCGGCATTCGGATGGACGCGTAAGGCCGCTGCGACAACCGTGCGCAATGCCGCCGAGTACCTTGCCCACGAGCGCCGCGATCTCGTGCCGCGCAGTGAGGCGGAGCAATTTCTCCAGGGCGTGGACACACTTCGCGAGGACGTGGACCGTCTAGCCGTGCGCATCGATCTTCTGACTCGCTCGTGAAGCTCCGTGTTCTCGCCCGCCTGATTCAGATTCAACGTGTTCTCCTGAAGCACGGGCTGGATGAATTCGTCCGCGCTACGCACCTGTACCGGCCGTTACGGTTTCTGTTCTTTCTATCACCCGATGTCTGGTTTGAGCGGCGACGCTCGGCCAACCGCGGCCAGCGGCTGCGGCTGGCGCTGCAGGAGCTGGGCCCGATCTTCGTGAAGTTCGGACAGGCAGTGTCCACGCGGCGCGATCTTCTGCCCGTGGATATCGCGGAGGAGTTGGCGAAATTACAGGACCGGGTACCGCCCTTTCCGGGTGAGGTCGCGCGCGCGACCGTTGAGAAGGCGTTAGGGCGAGCAGTCACGGAGACGTTCGCGGCGTTTGATGAGACGCCGCTCGCTGCCGCGTCCATTGCGCAGGTTCACGCAGCCAGACTTCACGACGGGACCGAAGTTGTAGTGAAGGTGTTGCGACCGGGCATGACCGAGGTCATCAAGCGCGACCTCGAAGTGTTGTATGCGCTGGCACGGCTGACGGAGCGCTATTGGAGTGAAAGTCGCCGGTTGCGGCCGGTCGAAGTCGTCGGCGAATACGAGAAAACCATTCTCGACGAGCTCGACCTGATGCGCGAAGCCGCCAATGCGTCCCAGCTCAAGCGCAACTTCGCCGGCTCCGACCTGCTGTATGTCCCCGAAATCTACTGGGACTACTGCCGCATCAATGTGATGGTGCTGGAACGCATTCATGGCGTGCCGATCAGCGACATGGAGAAGCTGCGCTCCGTAGGAGCCAACATCCCGCTGCTGGCGGAAAACGGGGTGCGTATCTTCTTCACCCAGGTATTCCGGCACAACTTCTTCCACGCCGACATGCACCCGGGAAACATCTTCGTGACGGTCGACGATCCGCGCAATCCACGTTACGCGGCGGTGGACTTCGGCATCATGGGTACGCTCGATCCGCGCGACCAGAACTACCTGGCGGAGAATTTCCTGGCGGTGTTTGATCGCGACTACCGGCGGGTCGCCCTGCTTCATGTTGAGTCAGGATGGGTGCCACCGGATACGCGGGTGGACGAAATGGAATCGGCCATCCGCACCGTGTTGGAGCCGATCTTCGACCGTCCGCTCGAGGACGTCTCGTTCGGCAACATCCTGGTCCGGCTGTTTGAGATTTCGCGGCGCTTCAACATGCAGATTCAGCCACAGTTGATTCTGCTGCAAAAGACGCTCCTGAACGTTGAAGGGTTGGGCCGCGACCTGTACCCGCAACTGGATATCTGGAAGACGGCCAGCCCGATCCTGCGCGAGTGGATGCACGAGCGGGTCGGGGTGCGGCAGGTTTTGCGTAATTTCAGGACGCAGATGCCGGAGCTGCTGGAAGCGGCGCGAGCGCTGCCGTCGCTGCT
>Ga0137415_10001321_pt1 | contig 24369 bp, 12 predicted proteins | sample CZODoug3_1_1_16f_FD_183082 | JGI IMG/M metagenome (GOLD analysis project Ga0137415, IMG submission 183082) | Vadose zone soil fungal communities from Angelo Coast Range Reserve, California, USA - CZODoug3_1_1_16fungal (Hybrid Assembly) | ecosystem: Environmental > Terrestrial > Soil > Vadose...
TCGACTCGTTAAAGTCGTTTTTCCCCCAATAAGAAACCCCAAGGAAGAAATTGACCTCCGGATATCGCGGGTCGTTGTCCAGTACATGCTTGAACAGCAGAATGGAATCGTCGAATTTAAGTTCCGTCTGCTCCAGAATCCCCAAGCGCTTCAGGCTCTCAAGGCTTTCAGGAGCGAGCGCCAGGGCTTGCTTGTAGATGCGCTTCGCAGCGGCGTAGTCTCCCGCATTTTCTTCTCCGCGTGCTTTTTCGAGCAGGGTTTCCACGTTACTTTGTGTCTGTGCTGCCCAGGCCATTGTCGTGGTGATCGCGCCGAAAGCAGCGAACAACAGGTAGTACGCAACCCTGCGCAATGCGCGATGCCGAGCGAAGGCAGGGCCCCGTACTGAGTTCGTCGATACTGCTAAAAGCTGACCGGACAAGTTTTTGTCTTTCACTTTTGTGAGAAATCCTAAAAATAACGAATTGTCCACAAAAGTATAGCAAGCTGCACCAAGCAAGGCTTAGAAAAGACAGAACGCTCAGGACTCCGCCACCCACTTCTGCCTGTGAACTTGCCTGTATGAGTAGCTTTACAACGTACGCTTTTCGGCGGCACGTTCTAGGTGGATGGACTTGCCGGCAGAGCGTCCTCCCGAGCGCTGTCTTCCGTAGAAAGTAGGGAGTGGCCATGAATCAGGCCCGGTTCGAATTGCTAGCGTATTCGACGGACGGCGACAAGGGTCGTGGAATTCGGCGCCCCGGAAACTGTGCGGGACCGAATGAGAGCCTCAAACCAGATATTCTGAGAGATGGTATCCGAGGCAGAAATGCCGAGCGCGCTCATGAGTTGTCGCCGATTTTCCTCGTCCGCAAGGAACCGGCCCGCTGCTTCTGTTCCCTCCTGCTGAAGGCCTTGGAATGCGAGCACGCTTCCGTCATGAGTCGCATTTGGAAGAAGGGAAATGGTAGCGTAATCTTCCCCCATCGTTCCTGTCCACCTCAGTCCTTCATACTGTGGCTGCTCACCGGCTATAGGGTTCTTGTTCAGAAATACTTTGGCGCTCTTACCGACGACGGCCTCACTCTCACGGAAGTTGAGCTTGTCCTGTAGAAGCGTCACCCAGGGATTAGAGCCAGGGCTTCCTATAAAAATGTAATTGTTGTGGTCCAGGTCGCGCATCCTCAGGTCCCGCGGATACCGCACGTAGACCTGCGATTGCAGTGCACCTGCCATTTTGAAAAGGGAGACGACGTCCGCTACATCCGCGAATGAAGTGAGCGTCGAGTTCGAAATATACTCACTCAGTCGAGAATCAGCTTCACCAATCTTGCTGACCGTCGGGCTCCGCAGAAAATCCCGGCGGAGATACTGGTCGAGAGATCCTGGCTGACTGGTGAGGATACGAGACATCCCATAGTTGCTGTCGGCCACCACAATGATTGTCTGGTGCCGAGCATCGAATATCTGAGAAAACGGCCAAGGAAGAGAACCGGTGCCCACAACTGCGCCGGCCGTCCGGTGCGAGATGACGCGGTACGACAACCCTGCGCACAGCATGGCCAGAATGCCGCATATGGCCCAAGGAACCATCGCTCGGCGGCGCCAAGCCACGACTGGAATCACCGTAGATGCTATTGCCGCGGGGAGGTCGGCAGTTTTCAGAACCGTCCTGAATACGGGGGCGTAGGAGCCTTTGGGTATGTCCAGTATGACCGGCTCCGTACGACCTTCTTCGTTGAAATACTCGTGAAGTTTCAGGCGCAACTGCCGAGCGTGCACGCGTACGGAGCTGTCCTCCAGGGGGCTGTAATCGGAAGGTTTGTGGAACAGCGCGTTGCCGATGTGTTGCTCGGTTAATTCGTGCGCATTCCCGTGAATGGTCCGCTCGGTGACGAACTGCAACAAATCTCTGAGCCGCGTGCTCTTCTGAAAGGGTGGACTGGACACTATCCGCTGCACGAGCTGCCAGCGCTTATCAGTAAGGAGGTCGTCAGTCGTTATTGGCTGTGGAAACGAGGTTTGCGGTGAGGCCATACTGTATCGATTCGTTCAATTGAATCAATTGAACGAACGGATTTTATCACAGACCCTTTTCAAGTCAAGCACCTAACCCGTTTCCTTCCAATGTGTTTGCTCGATTGTAGGGGCGTCGCATGGATGCCAACCAATGTGAATCACAATGGAATCACGTGTGAGACCCTTTCCTTGGAACGTCAAGAGGTCAACTATCCGCTCGCGCTATTTGGATAGTACAAGGACGCTAGATTGAATTGCAGACATAAATATCGGCTCGCTTGGTGTCGTAGTGGGGCCTAATAAAACGAGATATGCATTTTGGATATGATTCCGAGAGGCGACGCCGGAGATCGCACTTCCGTTGAAGCGCCTCTTAGTTTTGCCGCTGTCCTAAGAAACGGGGTTTTGACTCTCCAATTGACAAGGAGAACTAAGAAAGTATGGCCTACAGAATCGTCTCGCGTCGCCATTTCATCGAGGAGTCAATCACGGGTAGTCTAGCCTTCGGTCTAGGGTCGGGGTGCGGACCGCTAGGAGCCGTCCCCTTCGCAATAACACCTGGCACTGACGGGTTGACGATAAGAGTTACTGGAGACGCCAAGCATGGCTACGGTGTCGCTCTTCTTTTCAATGGCCAGCCCTTTGCGCAGCACAATCGGGGCGGCGAATTTTCGGCATCCTTCAAGAACGAAGAACGCAGCGTGGAAGATCGTGTGAATGACTGGAGGGCGACCACATGGGCGGGCAACCATACACACGTGATGCTCGATGGTGAGTGCAAGCTCAAGAATCTGAACACTACCGTGCTCGCGCACGTGGACTATGAACTGATTACTCCTCACGTCGTGCGAAAGAAGATCCGGTTACACCAAGCCGATATGTTCATGCTGTTCTACCAGTTGAGCAATCGCTTGGAGGTTGAGGAGAGCCCCGTGAAGTTTTGGAGTTTTGATCAGTTGGACTGGCAAGGCGGGGCGTTGCACGAATATTTTCCAGCCGCCGGGTTTCGCACGAAGAATGGTTTGTGCGTCGGCCTACTGACTGACTCCGGCTATCGTAACCAGTGGACGCGAATCATCCGCCGGGACGGCAGACCTGTGAAGCCCGCGCCGCGCCGAATTCCGGATCCCAATCTGTATTCCGGTTCGCGTGCGGAGGAACGCAGCAAGGGCGATTTTTTCGTTCAGCAGACGTTCGGTGAAGTTATGGAGCAAGTAGCCGGAGAGAAGAACGCTCAAGCCATTGCCCTGCCGAACATTTCGTCATGGAAGAAACAAGGCGAGGTGACTCTGGACGAGCGCGATGGTGTGGCGACCCTGTCCACACAGAGTTCCGAAGACGGGGTGATCATTCCCTTTGCGGCCGAAGGCACCGAGGTTTACTCGGTGCATGTGGAGTATCGTTCGGCTGTTCCGGTGGCAATTGAGATTTGGAGTGTAGATGAGCGGTTGCGGAAGGTGGGCGACATCACTCTGTACAACGATGGAGTGCCTGAATCGCCCGGAGCGTGGTCCGATTTTCGAACGACGGTGTTTGTATCGGGATTGCAAGGACATGGCTGCGCTGTCTTCATTTCCGTTGCGCCATCGGAGCAAGCTCAAAGAGTGGAGGCACCGGCACGTTTCGCGAAAATCGAGGTGCGCGGACTGCAAATTCGCCGCGTCGCCACTCGCAGTGAACCATACCATCGCCTGGAGATGGGTCGGCCCGCGGAGAAAACGGTTTTCGTATTTGCGGATGAAAAGGTACCTGACACGGTTCGAGGTCATCGGGTAGCCAGTCAGCTTTATCTGGCTGACGGACTCGGATTCAAGGGTGGAGAGACCGAAAAGGCCGTTTACGCCGACTTCATGATGCTTTGTTGGATCGCGGGACCGGAGAGCTTTCGGCCGATTTGCGCACCGAGCATTTGGTATTCGGCCGCCGGTGAGATGTATCTTCGCGACAGTTTCTTCGCGCTAAATGGCATTCACAATCGCGAATTGAACGAGAACGTTTTCAATTTGTGGGCTGAAAATCAGGGGACCGATGGGGCAATCAACACGTTAGTGGAAGCGAATCTCGCCAATGTGGAGCGCAAGTCGAACGATTCGACGCCCCTTTGGCTGATGTGGGCATTTCTGAATCGTCGCCGGTTCGGCACTAAGTTGCCGATGGAAAAGGTACGGAAAGCCGCGGAATATTGTCTTCGAACTTACGATCCCCATCGCGAGGGCCTTTGCTGGGCGCAGTTCGTGATGGGCCAGCTCGACGTCATCCGATACCCGGAGGGCACGTCCGCCATATGTGAAAACCAGGGAATGTTGGCCGTCACATTGCGAGTGATCAAGGAATTGCAGATTCCCGGTGTAAGTGAAACGATTTCCGAGGAGTATCTTGGCGAGGCAGAAGAACTCTATCGTAGCTATTATGATCCCGCGAGAAAGTTCCTGCGCCCGGCGCGTGACATCACGGATGCCATCGGGTTTGCAGAAATCTTCCCGGAATATCTTTCTCTTTGGCTGTTTGGCCGAAAAATACTCACGGACGAGATCGTCGTGAACCATCTCGATCGCATACCGGCGATGATGCCGCGAAAAGACTGCCCGCATCCTGAAGCCGGTGGCACGGTGCGGCCGATCCTCATCGGACTTCCAGAAGGCGGTAAGGGGTGGACCTACTTCAATGAGAGCTGGCACCCGATGGTCAGTAATTCATTCGCGGCTAGCTACGCAAGTCACGGCATGGACGGAATCTATTACAACGGTGGCAGTTGGATGCGGATTGAAGTCTGCGGTTACGTTACCGGAAAGCTCCACGGATGGAGCGCCGCCGGGAAGGCCATCGCAAACCGGCTATGGGCGGAACTCAATATTGCCTCTGACTTTCCGACCAGCCAGGAATACCTTGCCACCGACGCGGCGCACCCGTTTTTTGGCTACCATCGCGTCTTTGCCTGGAATTCGTTCATCCTTCAAGCGCTGGAGCAGGCAGCCTTGCGGACGCCAGATATGGATCCTGACAGTTTCACAAAATGAATTCCTGAGGCGATCGATGCATTCGTCTCGCCGCGCAAGTTGGACGACATAGATTGCTGCGGACAGGGCGAACTCGAGCCTCTTGGAAACAAGTACCTAACCAACATCTTTTCTATGGCTTGGCGTGATTAAGGAGCGCTTTACGGATGTTCGTCCTTGTGAATCACAATGAATTCACGTGTTAGACCCTTTCCTTTCAATTTCAAGAGGTGAACTATGCGCTCACAGCGCCAGCATAGTATAAAAGTACTAGTTCGTACGGCAGGTTTCAATTTCAGGTCATTTGGGGTGTTCAGTTTTGGGTGTGAGAGCTCAATTTCGCTATATCAACTTTTACGCCCTTTCTAGAGTTTTCTCAGAGTGGTAAGGGGAGAAAATCGGTGAAAAGACTTCTCTGTACTCTTGCGTTTATCCTTTTGGCATCAGCGTTATCTCTTAATGCCCAGACTACGAATGGCAGCATTCAGGGCACAGTAACCGATCCGAGTGGTGCAGCAATCGGCAGAGCCATCGTGACGGGTCGGAACCTGGATACCGGGCTTACGATTACAACTGTGACCACCGATGCGGGGCTTTATGTATTGGCGAACCTGCCGCCCGGCCGGTACTCCGTTACCGTGGAGGGGCCGAGCCTGAAAAAATACGCGCGGGAAGGCGTCACGGTGCATACGGATGCTACTGTTGCCTTGGACGTCCAGATGGAGCTTGGCGCGGTCACCGAGAATGTGACGGTTATTGCCGACGCCGGCCAGCTGGAAACCGCAACCTCTGATATCGGGGCAACCGTGGAGAGAAGCTTGGTTGCGAACCTGCCGCTGGAGGTCTCCGGTACTATCCGCAACCCCGTGCAGTTCATTACGCTGGTTCCAGGATTCGTAGGAAATGTGGGGAACGACCCAGGCAGCAATTCAACGGACGACTTCAAGGTGAACGGAGGCCAGGAGGGCGGCACTGACGTGCTCGTCGACGGCGTGTCGATTTCTTTGGTTTCGCCCAATACACAATGGAATAAGGGCGTCTCGACGGAAGCGGTTCAAGAATTCAAAGTGTTGCAGAGCAATTTCTCGCCTGAGTATGGGGAATCCGGCGACGGGATCGTGAGTCTCACGCTAAAATCAGGAACCAACGAACTCCATGCGTCTGCTTATGATTTTCTGCGTAACCGCGCGCTGGACGCCAACAGTTGGAAAAACAACACTCTTGGTCTGCCCAAGTCGGTGAACACACAAAACGACTTCGGATTTACGGGCGGCGGTCCCGTTTGGGTTCCACATCTCTATAACGGAAGAGACAAAACCTTCTTTTTCTTTTCCTATGAGGGCTTTCGATTTAGAAACGGGGGCACCGGCACACCCTCCGTGCCTACGGAAGCTTTTCGCAAGGGAGACTTTTCCGCTCTCTTGCCTGGTACACAACTTTACGATCCCACCACGCATGCGGCTATCCCTGGTAATATCCTGACAAATGATCCGAATTTCACGCCGAGCGCGGTAATGACCAAGGTATTTGCGTTACTTCCTCCCACAAACGGCAACCTCCAAAAAAACGTAGTCGACCATACTCTCTCGAGTACGCGCGCGAATTTATTTGATGTCAAGATCGATCACATAATCTCGACGAAGCAGCGGATCTCCGGCGGTTTTGACTACGACAACACGAAGACGGGAAGTATTTCCAGCCTGACACCCATCTTTGGGTCGAGCTTGCCGCAGAACACTCGGTATGCGCGATTCAGCCACAATTACATTTTCGGGCCGTCGGTCGTCAACCAATTCCTGCTCGGATTTAGCCGCCGCTTCCGCGGTGAAGTCGCCAACAGCCTCGGCCAGGGATACCCGGCAAAGATCGGGCTCACCGGGGTGCAGAACACCACCTTCCCATGCATTAAATTTACCGCCAGCCCTTTCGATTACGAAAGCCTGTTGAACAACTGCGGCGATTCAGAATTTGTAGACAACGTATACCAACTGAATGATTCTGTAAGCTGGATCAAGGGCAAGCACAACTTAAAGTTTGGCGGAGGGGTCCGCTTGCTCCAATTTAACGTGCGGAGGCTGACTCAGTCCTCCGGCGAATTCGATTTTAACGCCGCCGAGACAAGCAGCACCGGCACCTCGATTGGAACGGGTGGAGATCCGGTGGCCAGCTCACTCTTTGGCCGTGTAAACACGGCGACACTGAACTACGGAGCCTTTAGCGGTGTGCGATACAAGGATTACTACTTTTATGCACAGGACTCGTACAAGTTGAGGCCTCGCCTAACTTTGAATTATGGCTTGCGCTACGATCTGGACCTGCCGGCCTCCGAAGCGTTCGATCGGTTTTCAGCCGTCGACCCGAACCTTGCCAACCCGGGTGCCGGAAATATCCTCGGGGCTTACACTTATTTCGGAACGGGATCCGGGCGAAACGGACGGAAACGTCCGCAAGATACTTACAAGAAAGCATTCGGCCCGCGCGTAGGCTTTGCTTACAGCATCAACGACAAAACAGTGCTTCGCGGCGGTTATGGCATCTTCTACGAGCCATTGAAAGAGGGATCGTTTGCCGACCAAGACGGCCTGGGATTCTTCAACCGGCAGACAATTACGCCAACGAATGGCGGTCCAACCCAAATAGATAACGGCGTGACACGTATTTTCCCCTCATCAGGACCCTTTACGCCCAGCGCCCAGAACGGCAGCAACGGAGTGATTCTCGTTCCCGCAAGCAGCGGACGCCCTGCCGACATCCAGACTTGGAATCTCGACATACAACGCCAGATCACCACGAACATGGTCGTAAGCGTGGCCTACGTCGGATCCAAGGGCACTCACTTGCCGGCCTTGAACATTGTTCCCAATCAAGTGAATCCATCGTTCCTCTCGCTTGGAAGCGACTTGACGAAGAATGTCACGTGTCTTACGAATGGGAGCTGTCCCAATGCCATCAATGCGGGTGTCAAATTGCCTTACCCCGGCTTCACTGGAAACATCAACCAAGCGCTTCGGCCCTTCCCCCAGTATGGCAACTTCAACCAGGAAGATAACTCCTTTACTCCAGATCGCACCGGCAATTCCACCTATCACGCGATGCAAATGCAGGTGGACAAGCGCTTTGCCCAGGGATTGAGCTTCCTTGTGTCTTATACCGTCTCGAAGAACATTACCGACGCTGACTCTGCAGGACCCGGCGTTTCCGGTTTCATCGGCACAAATAGCTTTGTCGGACAAAATTCCTACAATCGCGGAGCTGAGAAGGCCGTCAGCCAGCTCGATACGCCGCAAAGTCTTGTGGCTAGCTTCTTCTATGAATTGCCAGTCGGCCATGGCAAGCGCTACTTGCATGAGGGTGGGGCGGTAGACCGTATTGTTGGAGGCTGGTACGTTTCCGGCGTCGGTTCCTACAAGTCCGGAACTCCTACGACGGTATATGGACCTTGTAACGGCACCGCGGGAGATGTCTTGTTTGGCGGGTGCGAATCTGCGAATACGGGAATTGCCCGAGTCAATGTCGTGCCCGGGGTGCCCGAAACGAATAAGAGTTCGAATTTCAATACGGCGACGACTTCATTTTACAATTCTGCCGCTTTCACACTCGCAGCTCCACTGACGTTTGGCAACGAACCCCGCTCCCTCTCTCACGCTCGAACCTTCGGTGGCCGGAACGAGGACATCTCGCTGGGTAAGAAAACTCGCCTCTACGGCGAAAAGGCAACCATTGACTTTCGTGCGGAGTTCTTCAACATCTTCAATCGGCACATCTACCAGGCACCTGGCGGATTCGACTCTGGCCTGAACAGCCCATTTGTTCCGGTTGGCGGTACCTTTCCCGACGGTAAAACAAAATGCAATGGTCCTTTTGCCTGCGGATTCGGTGCTATTTCCAACTCGTCCGGACCGCGAACCATTCAATTTGGTCTAAAGATTGCGTATTGATATCGGGGAGCTCTGCCCGGAAAGCAAACTGGGCAGAGCTGTACCCACTTCTCTAACGCCGGAGTAACAGCTATATGAGCCAGTTCAATCGGCGTCGCTTCATGAAGACGCTGCTCGTTACCGCTGTAGGTGCCGCCCCGGCTTATGCGGGTTCACCCGCAAGAATCGCTCTGCCATCCTTCGAATCAGATCTCCCCTCGCTTTCCACAAATCTTGAAAACGGATCCCAGCAACTCCGCATATCCCCAACCGGCTCGCCGCTCGCCTTTCAGAACTTCCTGCGAATCGGTGACGAGTGGAAACCTGCAACGTTGGCTAACAATCCGTTCATCGTCGGCGCTTCCTTTCCGCTGGTTACCTCGCATGTTCGCCGGGAGGGTTCGAGTGTTCTCTGTCAAGGGGAGGGCAAGGCGGAAGGCGCGAACGGCAAAGCTGTGTCCTACGGCTGGGAGTCGGAAATCAGCGCTCTGAGCTACAGTGCTGACGCGCCCTGGTTTCGGTTTCGAACCAAACTCCACCTCCCTGCGCCGGTCAGGCTGCGCCAGGACAGCCACATTGAACCACAGATCATCACCTGGTTGAGTTCCTCTTCCACTCTGATGGAAGGCCAGTCAGGCAGTTGGAGGCGCGTGCTGCTGCAACAGCCTACACGGAACTCCCTGGGCACCTACGGCAACGATCTTCCAGCAGTTTATCTTCTGGACCAGACCGTTGGCGTCGAGACTCTGATGTACTTCGATGTGAGCGATATGAGTTGGATGTCGACTGAAAATCTTCCGCGCTTTCTGGTTTATCGTTGCTCCAGTATTTCACGCATCGAACGCGAGGGTACCCAGCGCCTCGGCGTGGGGTTGCTAGCAGATCAGGCCACGGGCAACGTGCTGCCGGCGGGTGAGGTCAACTTCACTTATTGGCTCCTTCAACGGCCCATGACTCGCTTGCTCACGGAACAGGAGTCCGTGACAAGGTGGATGCAAGCGCTGCTGCCCCTGTTTGACGAAAAACTTACCTGGCCGGCTTGCGCTACTTCCTGGAAAGAATTCGCCACAGGTACGGTGGAAGATTTGCAGGACAAGAGCGCAGCGCAGATCGAGGCTAAGGGGCATACCGGGTTGCGCGCCTACGTAAAGGCCAGTTCCCAGCTTTGGAACGATTCCGCCGACAACTTCGAGCTGATGACCGTCGCGGATGTCCTCTGGCCCTCGCTTCTTTACCTTCGGCTACACCCTTCGCCGAATTTTGAACACGAATGCAACGATCTTCTCGCGGATCTTCCTGCTTTCTACCGTGCCGACACCCACAGCATTGGCAACGATTTCAAGCGTCCACTGGATGAGAGGGCCGATTCGTGGTACCCCTTTGAAAACGCCCTCATCAAGTATCCAATGATCGCTTCTCTGGCGGGATCAAGGGAAGTCATTGATCATTTCCTTGACGCCTTCCATACCGCCCAGAGGATGGCTCAGCAGTACGATTATCTTTTCCCGATTTATTACCGGGTCGCCACTCTTCGCGCTGAAGGTGCCGGCACAAATTACGCCGTCGGTGGCCTGTATGCCTGGGCAGCGGTCCTGGCCAACAAATTGACTGGAGAACAGCACTATCTCGAAGAAGCCCGGCGCGCCATCCGGGTTTTGGATACCGTTCCCGCAGAACGCCTCTTCCACGAGCCCCAGGAACTTGCCTACGGTGCACTCGCGGCTGCGGAACTAGGTATGCCGGAAGAGGCGAAATACTTGCTCTACGAACAGCTCCGGATGTTTTATTGGTATTCCGATCCGAGCCAGAAGTCTCACGATGTACGCGGCATGGTCCAGGCCGCGGCCTCCATCCTCTATCCAGCGTTCAAGGAGAATGTCGAGGCTGTTCTGCCTTGGACCGGCATCCTGAAACGCGGGATCGCATTTGAGGGTCTGCTCCGTTTTATGGATCAGCAACGTCGCAACAATTTTTATTTCTTCCAGGATTGCACCGGGAAGCGCCAGCATCCCTCCATGGCGTTTATTCCCTTCGAGAATCTCGGCACTCTCGAACTTGGCGGCCAAACCGGAAATGTAGGCAAGGAAATCTACGGTGCTGGGGAGTCATTATGGATGTACCTGATGTATGAGGCCCTTGGTCGAGTTAGCGACCGGGAACTCATGCTGGCAAATCTCGATCTGCTTGATGCGTTTAACGCGAAACTGTTCCCCCCTCGCCAGCTCAATTTTATTTTGTATAACCCAACAGCAGAACGGCGCTCCGCTTCCATCTCGATTCCGCCGGCGCAGGGACACGAGGTCCGACTCAGTCGGGATGGACAATCAATTGGCGGCACAGTGCAGGTCCCCGGACAGGCGTGGGTTCGGCTGCTCGCGGAGTATTGAATCGCATTTCGCTTGTTCTTGAACGGAAGAAAATCGGTGTTGAAGTCTTGGTATCGCCCAGCTCCATTCTCAGAAGGGGAATGAACACAATGCGAGAAGACTCGAATTCCATGGCTTGCTTAACAAAACGATCTACGTTGCCGCTGCTTGTGTTATCTGCTGTCGCAGCGATCGCTGCCCCGCCGCTTGCGCCGCCCTTCGGAAACTGGACGCGGCTCTCCCCTGATCCCATCGTGTCTCCACGAGGTGACGGATTCGAATCCGCAGGAACGTTCAACCCTGCGGTCGTAAAAGAGGGCGGGAAGTTTGTGATGCTCTATCGTGCCCAAGACCATAACGGCACCTCATCGCTAGGCTATGCCACGAGCGATGACGGCATTCACTTCGTTCGTCGACCGGAACCGGTATTGATATCGGAGACGCCGTATGAGAAGGGCGGTGGAGTCGAAGACCCCAGGTTGGTCAAATTTGGCGATACGTTTTATCTGACATATACGGGATACAACAACGTAGATGGAATTGGTGCCGATAAAAAGGATGCCCAGCTCTGTCTTGCCACCTCCACCGACTTGGTCCACTGGCAGCGGCAAGGCATTATCCTTCCCGCCTACAAGGGCAAGTGGAATGTGAAATGGACGAAATCCGGCGCAATCGTCCCCAAAAAGATTAATGGTAAATATTGGATGTATTTTCTCGCGGACGCGCGTGGCCAGGACACCCAAATGGGCCTCGCTTACTCCGAAGACTTGCTCCATTGGACGGAAGCCCTTGATCATCCGGTTCTCTCCAGCCGCCCCGGCTCGTTTGATTCCCAGGTTGTCGAACCAGGCCCTCCGCCCGTCTTGACGTCTGAAGGCATTTTCCTGATCTACAACGGCGCCGACGACAAGAACATTTACTCGACTGGCTGGGTCCTGTTCGACAAAAATGACCCGACGAAGGTCCTCGCGCGCGCTCAGGCGCCCATTTTTTCTCCAGGGCCCGAATGGGAAAAAGTCGGACAAGTACCTAATGTCGTGTTTGTGGAGGGACTCGTGCGCGATGGAGGGCGCTGGCTTTTTTACTACGGTGGCGCGGACAAGAACGTGGGTGTGGCCACTGCTCTGGCACGCTGACCGATATCTTCACATGTCACTCGAATTCACACAGTGCAGCAGCGCCAGCAATCCCGGCGTCTTCCCCATAGCGAGCGAGTACCAGTGGGATTTCCATCGGCGCCGGATTAAGGCACGCTCCTTGCCAGCGTTCACGAATCTCATTCAAAAAAGGTGCGAGCATCGTCGAAACACCCCCCCCAATCACGATGACCTCGGGTTCCAGGAGATCGATAATGCTTCCAAGCCAATAGGCCAGCAAATCCAGGGTTTCCCGGATCACTTCTACGGCAGCCGGGTCTCTCGCAGCATAGGCCCTCGCAACCATCTCGCTGCTCACGGCATTTGCATTTTCGCTGGCCAACTCGCGCAGCAGCGACTTCGGATATTTAGAGAGTTTCTGACCGGCACGCCGCCCGATGGCCGGTCCTGCTGCCAAGGTTTCAATGCAGCCGCGCTTCCCACAGTTACACGTTGGTCCGTTGCTGTCGATTCCGATGTGGCCGCCTTCCGCAGCCGCGCCGGTCCTCCCATGGTAGATACGCCCGTCAAAAATAATCCCCGTGCCGATGCCGGTTCCAATGGTCGCATAAAATATATTTCGATAGCCGCGCCCCGCGCCCCACTTTGCTTCTGCCAGGGCTGCCGCGTTAGCGTCATTGTCGATTTTCACATTCACGTTGTAGAGACGGCGCATTTCCTCAGCCAACGGATAGTTATGCCAGATAGCAAGATTCGGCGGGTTAATGATGATGCCCGTAACAGGATTCAGCGGCCCAGGAGCACAGATTCCGATCGCTTCAATTCGCGGTCGTTCAGTGATATCCGAGAACAACGCCTGAATCGCGGCAGACACCGCGGCGAGGCCTTTCGAAGCCTCACCGGCTGTGATCATCGGCGTCCTACTGCGCACATGAATTTCTCCGCGAGCATCTACCAAACCTGCGGCAACCTTCGTTCCTCCGATATCTATTCCGATGACGAGCTTGGTTGTCGGCTCCATTTTTTCAGGATCCTTCTTTGCAGGGGTGGCCCGGTGCGTCAATCCGTCCTAAGCCTTGAGGCACGTGAATTATATATGCCCCCCAAGAAGAATGCTTCTTCGCCAACCCGGATTGGTTTGGTTTGGCAGCAGTCTATCGCATCCCCGCACTCCACGTTTCATCTGCGAAGTCTGCCAGCATCCTCCAGTCAGGCGTTCTTCCTCGTACCAATTCTCCCGCAATTTCTTGCCACCGCGGGTCCACCTGTTGCGAATATGACGATTGGGGGAATCACGCTGGTTCTTAGAAAGGCGATATGAAACTTAATCTCTATCTCTTGAAAAGCACTGTGGTTGCAGCCCTGGGGGGATTACTCTTCGGATTTGACACTGCCGTCATCGCTGGCACAACGCATGCGCTCACGGACACCTTTAAACTCTCTCCGGCCGCATTGGGGCTGACAGTTTCTGTTGCGCTGTGGGGGACGATCCTCGGATCCATGTTTGCCGGGATTCCCGGAGACAAAATTGGACGCCGTGACAGTCTGCGGGCCATGGCCGTGCTATACCTCGTCTCAGCTCTAGGCTGCGCCTTTGCGTGGAACTGGTTTGCTCTCGTACTTTTCCGATTCATCGGAGGGCTCGGCATTGGTGGCTCCTCCGTTCTTGGCCCGATGTATATTGCGGAGGTTGCGCCCGCCAAGTGGCGAGGCCGTCTCGTGGGTTTGTTTCAGTTCAACATTGTCTTCGGAATTCTGCTCGCCTATTTCTCAAACTACATTGTGGGAACGATGCAGCTTGGGGCTGCTGAATGGCGGTGGAAGCTGGGCGTTCCTGCGGTACCGGCCGTCCTGTTTCTTCTGCTTCTCTTCGGCATCCCTCGCAGTCCGCGCTGGCTGGTCAAAAAGCAAAGAGTGGCCGAGGCGCGCGATGTACTCCGTATGACGGGCGAAGAAAATTACGAGCAGGAACTCCAAGATATCATTGTGTCTATTGATGCGGAGCACGTCGCCAACGATCCGCTGTTCTCGTGGAAATACCGGCTGCCAATTTTCCTAGCCGTCTCCATCGGAATGTTTAACCAACTCTCCGGCATCAACGCCATCCTCTACTACCTCAACGATATCTTCGCGTATGCGGGTTTTAATAAGGTTTCTTCAGATCTTCAGGCCGTGGCGATCGGCGCCACGAACCTGGTATTCACCATGCTCGCCATGTCGGTCATTGATCGAATCGGCCGCAAAACTCTGCTTCTGATCGGTTCTGTGGGCACCGCGGCATGCCTCGGAGGAGTTGCGGCAATATTCTTTTCCGGACGCCACCAAGATTTCCTGGTCTGGCTGCTGATAGGTTACATCGCGTTTTTTGCATTTTCGCAAGGCGCCGTAATCTGGGTCTTCCTTAGTGAAGTCTTCCCAAATCGGGTGCGGGCCAAGGGGCAGAGTCTTGGAAGTTTCTCGCACTGGTTTATGAATGCGCTCATCTCCGGAATCTTCCCCTTGTTAGCTGCGTCTTCCGGCGGGTATCCCTTCGTGTTCTTTGCTGTGATGATGGGGATTCAATTTCTTGTTGTTCTCTTCTTTTATCCGGAGACCAAAGGAGTCTCTCTCGAAGAGATGCAGAGAAAGCTAGGCATCGCCTGAGACCGTCCCCCAGGCCAGAGGGACATCGTTTACATGACTGTGTAAAAGGCTAGCTGTGAGGTGGATCAAGAAACGAACTCACAAGTTGGGGAATTCGTGACCTGGCAAAGAATGGGGGGAAGGACTGCGAACGAAACGCTAAGCCCTGCTGTGATGCCAGAGGTGGCATTCAGTGCTACTAGCTTTGCTACTGCTCCGGACCGATTTGTGGTGATTTGGGACGCGCATAAAACGTGGGGATTTCCCCAAATCGAAAGGGCGTGTTGAAATCAAGAGACATTGCAACGCTCACTTACCTCTCATCTTACTTGCACCAATTGGGGCAACAAACCCTCAGTCTCCGGCAGAGTTTCCTCAACGCTTGGGTGTATGAAACCAGAGCACTCGGCTGTTAACAGAGAACTTCAAATCCGATAACTCGTTTCTCTGGCGTCAGTTAGCAGCCTCGGGACCATCCCGGGCCATGGTCGAGTCGCTGCATCCCCATGGGAGAAACGTTGATGCGGTTGTTGACGGCGGGGTTCGCGTACCGTTCCTGACTCATCATTATTACTTTGGCGGGCCGACGACCTTGGACGGTGGAGGGCCGGTTGACTCTCGCGCGACCAGCTCTGGCTCGATCAATATCTGGCGCGGAAGTCTCGTGCCTTTTTGGACGCGTTGCAACAGAGTCTCGGCGGCGATTTCTCCCATCTTGCGGAGTGGCTGGTGAATGGTCGTCAGACTCGGCATCTGATAGGCAGCGTCCCGGATGTCATCAAAACCCACCACGGAAATGTCTCCCGGAACGCGCAGACCGGCCTCGCGGATTGCGCGCATCGCCCCAATGGCCGAAATGTCGTTATAGGCAAACAACGCTGTAAAACGGCGTCTTGAGAGCAGTACTTTCGTGAACCGACATCCCATCCCGGGGGAAGGATCATTGGAATCCAGTTCCACTGCCAGTTCAGGATGGATGCTGATCCCCAGTTCCCCCGCCGCGACGCAAATAGACCTCCATCGATCATTGGCGTCGGGACTGAAGGAGTGACCACGCAAGACAGCAATGTCGCGATGCCCTAGTTCGAATAGATGACTCAATGCCAGGTGCGCCGCACGGTCATGGTCGAGCGTGATGTTCGTTACGCCCTTGAGAAGACGGTGCCCCGAGACGCACACGGTTGGTACCGGCAGGGGATGTTCCAGGATCGTATCGGCGGTGATGACTCCTTCGACCCCCCTGGATAGCAAAAAGGCAATGTACTGATCCAAATTGTGAAGATCACGCCGGTGCGTCGCGGTAACAAAGAAGTGCTTGTAGCGGGTGAGCACCGCTTCGACCCCGCTGATGACGAGGGCGCTGTAAGCATCGCCAATTTCCGCAGTGATGACACCGACGGCAAAAGCGCGCCTTGCGCGCAAATTGCTGGCAAAGAAATCGGGGCGATAGTTGAGTTTTCGCGCCGCGGCGTAAACCCGGTCCTTCGTGCGCTGAGGGATTGTCCTCGCTACGTGCGAATTGTTCAAGATGGCCGAAACTGTTCCCTTGGTCAGCCGCAGGTGTTCGGCTAATTGTTGCAGGGTGATCTTCCCAGTTGCAGGCCGGAGTCTTGTCTGCTGTTTGTGCATACGCGGTGTTGAGATTGCCGGGAAGAAAGCAACTCGCTCAGGGCAATAAGCATTGTAAATTCATTTTAGCCGAAGTTGTTTTTTTTCTTGACATGGGCCTCTCTGGGTGCTAAATACGCCCAACAATACCGGTATTGTTGAGATCTGGATGGATTCCCTGGCCGGCTCCGTGAAACCCCATCACCCCGGCATTCAGGGATAGGCGCGGAGAAGGGTGCATCTCCGGGCTTTGCGAGTTGAGTCCATGTCGAATATCGAAACGTGCCCCGAGCACTTTCCGCCACCTCAGGTTACATCTGTGAGCCATTCTGGGCGGCTGGCAGTGACGCTGCTCTGTGTGCTTTCCACGATCAGTTGTGGCGCCGCGGCCTCGTCTAGCGGATCGGCCCCGCCACCCGCATGGACTCTACAGTGGAGTGACGAGTTCGACGGTACGGAGGGTTCTTCGCCCGATTCCACCAAGTGGGCCTTCGACACAGGTGGCAACGGCTGGGGCAACAAGGAACTCGAATACTACACCGCTCGACCACAAAACGCGCAATTGCAAAATGGCAATCTCGTGATCACGGCTATCCGGGAGGCCTATACAGGCCCGGATGGGGTCACTCGCAACTACACAGCAGCGCGCCTAAAGACCGCTGGTTTGTTCTCCCAAGCTTATGGACGCTTTGAGGCGCGCATCAAGATTCCTTGGGGACAAGGCGTTTGGCCTGCGTTCTGGATTCTGGGCAACAACATTCCGACCAGTGGATGGCCCGCCTGCGGCGAAATCGACATCATGGAGAATCTCGGATCCGAGCGTTCAACGGTACACGGGAGCATGCACGGGCCGGGATACTCTGGTGGCAGTGCCCTCACCGCGAGCTACGTCCTTGCGAGCGGGAATTTCAGTGACGATTTTCATGTTTTTGCTGTCGAGTGGGAGACTAACGCAGTTCGCTTTTATGTCGACGGCACGCTGTACGAGACCCGAACACCGAGCGATCTGCCATCCGGGGCTTCCTGGGTCTTTGATCATCCTTTTTTCATTTTGTTGAACGTGGCGGTTGGAGGGAACTGGCCGGGCAGTCCTGACCAGTCCACGGTCTTTCCTCAAACGATGCTTGTGGATTATGTGCGCGTATACGGGCGCAAATGACAAAGGCGAGGGGGATGGGTGATTCGTTGCAGACAAGAAATGGATCAGACCAACAGAAGCTTCCTGATTCCCCGTCCGCATTCCACCGGGGTGGGTGTGGACGGCATGGGTGTCGGGGGACGTTCGTTCTGTAACCAAACGTGGTGAAGTGGATTTCGACAGATTGCAATTTCGTTTGGAGGTGCAGTCATGAAGTGGAGAATTAAGGTTCTCGTGGTTGCAGTGCTGTTCCTAGCTGGAGTTGCGCTGGCGCAGTCAGATCGCGCAACCATTAATGGCGTGGTGACGGATGCCTCGGGCGCAGTTGTGCCCGGCGTCGAGGTGAAGGCTAGAAACCTCGACACCAATGATGTGCAGAGGGTAGTGACCAACGAGAGCGGACTGTACTACGTCCGGAATCTCCCGATTGGAACCTACACTCTGACTTTCTCGAAACCGGGGTTCAAAAGCCTGGAGCGCAAAGGCCTCACTCTCCAGGTGAGTCAAATCGCAGAAATTGACGTTGTGCTCGCGGTGGGCACGACGAGCGAAACGGTGCTCGTGAACGAGGCTACGCCGCTATTACAAACCCAGACGGCCGCGGTTAGCACGAACCTGACCAATGACGCGGTTACCGAACTGCCCCTCAACGTGCAAGGCGGCCGCAACCTGAGTTCGTTTATTTTCAACTATGTCCCCGGCGTGGAAGGGTCTGATTACGATTCGCACATCAACGGTAGTCTGTCCAAAACCAAGGAAGTGATGATTGACGGCACCTCCGGTGTTGCGCAACTTGGCGGCTTCATCAGCGAGTCACAGCCACCAATGGAGGCAGTCCGGGAATTTGAGGCAGAAACCAGCGGCATCCGCTCTGATGAAGGGCGCACCGGCGGCGGTGTGTTCCGCTACGAAATGAAGTCGGGCACCAATCAATACCACGGCAGCGCGTTCGGTTTTTTGCACAATGCTGTGCTGGACGCCAATAGTGCCGCCAACAAACTCAGCATGACAACCGACCCTACGCGCGCATACCTCTATGTCCGACCATCAGACAGCCTATCCGACTGGGGAGTCAGCGTAGGCGGCCCGATTCTCAAGGACAAGCTGTTCTTTTACGGCGCGTATGAGCGCTATATGTTCAGTAATTGGGGCCTGGGCGGCCAAGGCGGCACTGTTCCTACAACGGCCATGCTGAACGGAGACTTGAGCGCGCTGCTCAACACCAGCGTGAACTATGGACAGGATGGTGCCGGTAACACCATCTACCAGGGCGCCATCTTTGACCCCACAACTGGCAACGTTTTCGTCAACAACCAGATCCCCACGACGCGCTTCAGCGCCGCTTCGCAACCAATTGTTGCACTGTACAAGAAGTACTATCAGCCGGAATCAGCCAACCGGCAGAACAACGCCATGCCAGCCACCGTGTTGCCCTGGCAGCACAACAATGAAGTTAGCGCTAAGATTGACTACAACCGCTCCGACCGGCATCACATCAACGGCTCGTACATCTACATGGCCGAGCCGCGCATTCTCGCCGATCAGGGCGGTATCTGGTCTCCGAATGCCTTGGATGGCGGACCCCTCGCTAACGCCTATAATCACAACACCCATGCACCGGCGGTTCGCCTCAGCGATTCTTACACGTTCACGCCAAATGTTCTGCAGACTTTCCGTTTCACTCTGAACCGTTTCTACAACCCTAGCGTGGCCGTTTCCCAAGCGGGTAATTGGCCGAAGACTTTGGGCTTAGGCGCTTACACCGGCAATTTCCCGAAGATCGGCTTCAACGGATCCAACTACGCAAACGCTTGGAATGTCAGCGGACTGGGAAGCCAGTTCAACGATTTTTATGCTGCAAATACCATCATCTTTAACGATGAGGTCTCGTGGGTGAAAGGCCACCACAGCTTCAAGTTCGGCGGCGAATTTCGCGCCATGCAGTTCAACAGCCATCCCGATACAGGTGTTGTGAACGTCACCTTCGATCCGGCGCAGACTGGCAACCCCACGGCCTCTTACAGCCAAAATGTGGGTTCTTCTTGGGCCAGCTTCCTGCTTGGCGACGTCAACAGCGCTTCGGTCGGAACGCCCATCGCTGTTTACGGCCGGCGCAAGGCGCTTTCGCTCTACGCTTCGGACGACTTTAAGGTCACCAGCAAGCTGGTTTTGAACATCGATTTGCGCTGGGACTTCAACAGCCGCTACAAGGAAAAGTATGGCCACTGGTCGGAATTTGATCCGACGCTGATTGATCCAGTCAATGGCGCCAAAGGTGCGCTCAGCTTTCTCACCAGCGGCGATCAGTCCTTTGAAAAGAGGCAGGCGTGGCTGAACTTCGCTCCGCACATCGGCGCCGCGTATCAATTGACACCTAGAACAGTTGTTCGCGGAAGCTTTGCGATCTTCTATGTTCCACTAAACCTGAACACTTGGGGAGCTGTGCCGTACAGCTTTAACCCCGGCTACGGTTATGATAACGAGATCCGTCCAACCGGTCAGCGCGCCGCGGCCTTCAACTGGGATAGTGGTTATCCAGGGCAGCCGGTTGCCGTTGGCAAGGATCCCAGTTTCACCAAGTGGGGCATGGTCACGATCGATCCCCACGCTCTTCTTCCCGGCAACACCCAGCAGTGGAACGTGGGCGTGCAGCGTGAAATCGCCAAAAACACGAAGGTGGAAGTGAGCGTCATCGGAAGCCACAGTTACCATTTGCAGAGCGGCTTCCTGGCCGGAAACCAGCCCAAACCGGCGGACTTCCAGGCGCTCATTGCGCGCGGCGGCCCCGGTGCCCTGTGGCCCTGGGTAAGCGATCCGGCTTCCGCCGCCGCTGCCGGTGTGCCCTATCCCTACCCTGGTTTTGCCGGGAACGCTTGGATGGCCATTACTCCTTACCCGCAAGTTGCAGCGACTTGGGGACCGCAGTTTGTTGTCGGCGATCCGCTCGGAAACGCCAACTACAAAGCCATGCAGATCAGCGTCACCAAGCGCACCAGTCATGGATTGGCGGTTCAGGGTAGCTATGTGCTGTCGGCGACCCATGGTAATACCGACACCGCCTTCGAAGAGCTTTGGTGGACGGGTTCGATTCAGAACCTCTACGATCTGCAGCAGGAACGCAATGGAATCTCTTCGTTTGACACCACTCACGTCATCAAGGGGTATGTCATCTATGACCTGCCCGTTGGCCGCCACAGGGCTCTATTGTCGCACGCCAACAGCGTGGTGGACGCCGTGGCCGGTGGCTGGACTCTCAACTTTGGTTACCATTACTCTAGCGGCACGCCCGTCTCGCTGCACTCGACCAATTGGTATCCGGGATTCAACTCGGTGTACGTCAACTTGAAACCCGGTTGCAATCTCACCACCGGAGTCCAGGCTCTCAACCAAGCGTATCTGAATACTTCCTGCTTCTCGAACCCCGCCTTCGGCCAACTCGGCAATGGCGGGAATTTCCTTTCCGACGTGAGGTATCCATGGCTCCACTCCGAGGATCTTGGAATACTCAAGAACTTCGTTTTTGGACCTGCGGAGCGGTTCCACCTTACAGCTCGCGGCGAGTTCTTCAATGTGTTCAACCGTTCGCGAGTGGATAACCTCATCACGAACCTCAACGATCCGCGCTTCGGACAATTCATCGGCAGAGGCGGAATCGGCCCGCGCATAGGCCAAGTCGGATTGCGCTTGACTTTCTGATATTTATGACCTGGGGCAGCCGGAAACGGCTGCCCCAAATTACTAAGTTCTAGAAGCAAGAAGTGCCCACTGTGGCCGGTTGGGCTGCCCTGCTGCGGACTGCTCGACCACCGCAGTTTCTGCGCTTTCAGGCGAACTAGACCCGGGGTAACCATAAGATTTTGCGGGTACAGGAGCAAGTCAAAATGGAAATGACGCGCCGACAATTCGCCGTGTCTCTTGCAGCTGCTAGCTTCCTGCGGTCCTCCTTGTTTGAACCCCTTTCCCCATTAGGAGTTCCGCGCGGCGTCGTTCCCGGCCGAGTCACTTGGGCGCACGATTCGGCAGCAGTGAAGTGGGATGGCACAGGTTCATGGTGGACTGATGCTAACAATGACCAGTCTGCGATAGACCGCATGGTTGCCCGCTCCATTCGCGGTCTTACAAATGAAAAAAGCGATGCCCAGGCATGGAGCTCCATCTTTCACTACTTCAATCAAACTCATGGTCGCGGCAACGCCGGGTACAGGGCCGGCGAGAAGATCGCCATCAAGGCGAACCTGAACAACACAACGGATCATGGCACGATCGAACGCCTGAACTCGTCGCCACATTTGCTCCTTTCGCTCGTCCGGCAGTTGACTGGTCCAGGACGAGTGCCGCAATCATCGATCACCATCTTCGATTCCAGCCGGTTCATTCCGGGCAATCTCTACGACAAGATTCAGCATGAATTTCCCGGCGTCACGTTTGTGGACCATATCGGAGGCGATGGACGAGTAAAGGCCGAGTTCAAACCCAACGCGATCCCTTTCTCAGTTGAAAACAACAACGCTAAGGGGCTCGATACCACGGTCGTTGAGGCCGCCTATTTAATTGATGCTGCGGTGTTACGAGCGCATGTGAGCTCAGGTGTGACGCTTTGCGCGAAGAATTTATTTGGTGCGACGAGTATCAACACTGACTGGCGCAAGAACGCCCACGACGGTTTCCATCACAACCGCGATGGTTCGGCAAGTTACTCCGCATTCACCGATTTCTTGGGACACAAGGATCTCGGTGAGAAAACCATTCTTTTTATTATTGATGGGCTCTATGGAAACGACAACGTGGATGGTCCACCTCACCGCAAGTGGAAAATGGCGCCCTTCAACGATGCTTGGCCGAATAGCATTTTTACGTCGTTTGACGGCGTAGCGATCGATTCCGTCGGCTTCGATTTTCTCACTTCGGAATGGCCCGATCTTCCGGATATCGCGAATGCCGATAACTACCTGCGCGAATCTGCCCTGGCGAATGACCCACCTTCGAAGACGTTCTATGATCCTGAACGCGACGCCATCCGATGCCGCAGCCTTGGCGTACATGAACATTGGAACAATGGGACGGAGAAGAAGTACTCGCGCAATCTCGGAAAAGAGCACGGGATCGAACTTTACTCTGTTTCCTGAGTCTCAAGGAGACGGGTAGAGTTAGTTGTCGGCCCTGCGATGGGCAAGTTTGGTTGGTGGGCCTGAATAGCGCGTAAGCTAACTAGCGGGAGGTGATTGCACGTGGGTGGTTCTTCGCGCGCGGTAGAAGGTGCGCTGCTAGCTATTGGCGCACTCATTTTTGCTGCCGCAGTCCATCGGCCGGCCGCGAAACATGAAATAGCTGCTCGCAAGATGCTCTACCCTCAAAGAGAGTGGAGCGAGTGGCAGATGTACCCAGTTCGTACGGTTCAAGATATCCAGCCTATACCGAAAGAGGTTGCTCTCGACCGATTCGGTGGGCGCCGCGATAAAAGCTACGAGGCTTCAGGGTTCTACTACACTCGGAAAATCCGAGACCGTTGGTGGCTCTTTGATCCAGACGGCCATCCTTTCCTGAACGCTGGAGTAGTCGCTGTTGCGCTTGCTCACTCGCCCGCGTCCGCCAAGGCATTCGCAAGAACTTTTGGAACACCTGATGAGTGGATGAGGAAGACCCGCGAACTTCTACTTGTGAACGGATTCAACGGTGCTGGAGCATGGTCCGACGTGCGTCTTCTTCGTGCCTCGTCCGCGCAATCCGGTCAATCTCTGTCTTACACAATTAACCTCGACGTCATGAGCGCCTACGGCGTTAAGCGCGGAGGAACTTACGATGTCCCTGGGCACAAGGGTTACCCCGAAAACACCATATTTGTTTTCGATCCATCGTTTGAGAGCTTCGCCGATCAATACGTCGCCTCCCTCACAGGCCCTTACCGCAACGACGCTAACCTCATGGGTTATTTCCCCATCACCTGCCTCGTTGAGAAGCTTTTCGTCTGACGCCGTGTATACCGGCACCGACAAGAGTTTCGACACGGTCTCTTCGACATTCTTGAAGGAAGCAGATTCTTTTTGCGCGCGATTTTGAGCAACAGTTGCAAAACTGAGCGAGTGGGTGAGGGCAGCAACAAGGAAAAACGGCAAAACAACCGGCAGGACCGACATCGAACGCATCCGCACATTCATTGAGACACCTCCGTCAGGAGTTTGGTTCCCTCATCACGCGAGTGCGCGTGCTTCGTTGCAGGGCGTAAGACCCACGACCGAACGGAATCTATTACGATTCGCCAGCGTACCATCTGGTAAGTGGCGAAGCCGTCCATTTGACCGGCCAGCTTTCGCTACAGATTCCACTTGTCCGCGATCGCTGTTATACGTCCGAGTGAATCATTTCAGAGTGCGCCTTGATACGGGCAAAATCACGAGAGGTGAAGTCAGTCGGCGGCAAAGGAGGTCCTTCTACGCGTACCCCACTACATGACGAGTGGCCCCAGGAGCACAAGTCCGTCGGACTCATTTTCTTGGAGGCCCTTCATAAATCATTTCGCCTGGTGCCATGCCTTTAATTTCGGGGCCTTCCTGCACACGCGCGCCGGGTATTCATGCGGCTCCCTGTATTTCCAACGGGAATACGGTGTCCATAATCGAAGCGCCTCCA
>Ga0137415_10001322_pt1 | contig 24365 bp, 18 predicted proteins | sample CZODoug3_1_1_16f_FD_183082 | JGI IMG/M metagenome (GOLD analysis project Ga0137415, IMG submission 183082) | Vadose zone soil fungal communities from Angelo Coast Range Reserve, California, USA - CZODoug3_1_1_16fungal (Hybrid Assembly) | ecosystem: Environmental > Terrestrial > Soil > Vadose...
GTGGTGTCCTTCAGCACGGATACCCAGGCGCTCCCGCGCAGCCCGCTGGCCAGGATGAACAGCTCGGAGATGGCGAACGCGACGAGGTAGGCCACCCCGAGCCCGATCACCCCGTAGCTGACGCTGGCGACCACGGTGCCCATGCCGGTGATCTGCAGCTGGATGTAGGGCAGCAGGAAGACCGTGGCCACGACCGCGACCACCGCGCCGAGCCAGGGCGTGGCGAACCGGTGCGCGACCAGGTCGCTGATGTTGTGCAGGCCGTGCCGGTGCGCGTATCCCCACAGCAGCGGGCCGACCAGGTAGCTGACCGCCATCCCGATGCTGAGGTAGGCGACCACATACAGGCCGGAGACGCCATAGGTGTACGACCAGCCGGCCGCGCCGAGGTAGCTGAACGATGTGTACGTCTCGCCGGCCATCAGCACCAGGGTCATCACGAGGCCCAGGCTGCGCCCGCCGATGGACCACTCGGTGAGATCGGCCTTGTCCTGGCCGCGCGCGGCGCGGATGCCCAGCACGACGGCGGCGACGAGGAACACCGCCAGGATGCTCACCGACACTACGGCGTTGCCGCTCATCCGCGCTCCTCGCCGGCCGTCTTCTCGTCAGCCCGCTGCCGCTCGGCGCGCCGGGCGGCAGCCCACACGGGGTCGCCCTTGGCCGCGAGCCAGACGAACAGCGGGGATACCAGGGTGGCCAGCAACATCCAGAACATCATGAACGGCAGGCCGAGCACGATCGGCTCGACCCGGTTGACCAGCGGTAACACGGCTAGATAAACCACCGGCGGGCCGAGTAGCCACCAGAGCGACCTGCGGTTCGTCAACATGCTGGCTCCTCGCTGCCGCGGGACTGCTCGGACGTCGTCTGGCCCCTGCCGCGGCGGCGGGAGGCCGCGGCGCGGGAGCCCCTCGGCTCCAGGCTTAACACTATGGATGAGCCGTGACCATTGTGTTACCCCGATTGTCCGAACACGAACTTTCCGCAATCGGCGACGGGGCCGGGCTTGCGGCACCGCATTTCCTATAGCATCCTGCGTCCGTTGGCGGTCGATCCTATAGGATCTTTGCGAGGTGGTTCGGATGACGCGGATCGTGAAAGCGGACGCCTACCTGGTGGACATCGAGGTCGAGACCGTCCGGACCGACGCGATGCAGAGCTTCCTCAAGCAGGAGACGATCTTCGTCGAGCTGGCCACCTCGGACGGGCTGACCGGCACCGGCTACTCGTACACGATCGGCACCGGGGGCCGGGCGGTGCTGTCCATGCTGCGCGAGCACCTGCTGCCGGTCCTGGTCGGCCGGGATGCCCGGAACGTCGAGGCGGCGTGGCGGGCGCTCTACGACTCCACCAGGGCTACCAGCGTCGGGGTGCTCACCGCGCTCGCCCTGGCCGCCGCCGACCTCGCACTCTGGGACCTGCGCTGCCTGCGCGCCGGCGAACCGCTGTGGCGCCTGGCCGGCGGGTTTCGAGGCTCGGTGCCGCTCTACGACACCGAGGGCGGCTGGCTGCACCTGGACCAGGACGAGCTGGTGGCCGGTGCGCTGGAGTCGCGCGGCAAGGGGTGGCCGGGCGTCAAGCTGAAGGTCGGCAAGCCCAGCGGGGTCGAGGACGCCGAGCGCATCCGCGCGGTGCGCGAGGCGGTCGGCCCCGGCATGGACATCATGGTCGACGCCAACCAGTCGATGACCGCGCCCGAGGCAATTCGGCGCGCCGCGCTGCTGGAGCCCTACGACCTGTCCTGGTTCGAGGAGCCACTGCCGGCCGAGGACGTGGCCGGCCACGAGCGGCTCGCCGCCGCCACCCGGATCCCGGTCGCGGTGGGGGAGTCGATGTACTCGGTCGGCCACTTCCGCGAGTACCTGCAGCGCGGCGCCGCCGGGATCGTGCAGGTGGACGTGTCCCGGATCGGCGGCATCACGCCGTGGCTGAAGGTGGCGCACCTGGCCGAGGCGTTCAACGTCGTGGTCTGCCCGCACTTCCTGATGGAGATCCACGTCAGCCTCGTCGCGGCGATCCCCAACGGGCGCTACGTGGAGCACATCCCGCAGCTGCGCGCGATCACCACCGAGCAGCTGAGCATCGAGAACGGTCACGCGGTAGCCCCGGAGCGCCCGGGCCTCGGCATCGCCTGGGACTCCGACCAGGTCGACAACCGCCGCGTCGGCTGACCCGGACGCGGCACACGCGTCGCCGACGCGGCACACGGGGTGTCGACGCGGCACACGCGTTAGAACTCGTGTGTGGCGTCCACGGGCGGTGTGTCAGGACCAGTGGCTGTGTGTGCCCGGTGGCGCACGGGTTGTGGCGGTGGCACACAGCCGGTGGTTGTCGCACACGGGGCGTCGACGCGGCACACGCGTTAGAACTCGTGTGTGGCCTCCACAGGCAGTGTGTCAGGGACCGGAGGGGTCCGGGTGAACAGCGTGCGGCGCGGTGATCGGGGCCAAGACCCTGATGGTGCTCGGCTCCTGGCGGCGGTGAATGGCCCGTCCGCTAGCGGTGTTCGCGTATTCGGCCGGTCAGCGTTGCGCGGCGAGCGACAGCAGACAGAATGCCAGCAATGCAACCGAGGCGCCGATGCCGACCCACCCGATGACGATTCCCGCGAGGGCCAGACCGCGGCCGCCCCGGCCATTTTCGGCGATCTGTTTTCGCGCCCGGTAACCGAAGTACAACGCAAGAATGCCGCCGATCAGCCACAGCACGGTGATGCCGAGCAGCGCGCAGACCAGCGAGGCCACCGCCAGCCCGTTCGTCCCCCCTCGGCGCACCGGGGTGGGCACCGGATAGCCGGGGGGATACGCCTGCGGTGGATAGGCGTCGGTCGGAAAACCGGGGGGAGTGCGGGCCCGGTGCGACCCGCTGCCCGGCGCGCCACCGGGCGATGCTCCTCGGGGTGGGTGCGATTCGGTCATCTGGCACTCCTGGTGTGGTCCGAGGCTGCGCAGAGAATATGGGTCGGGAGCCTAGCCCGCTATGTTTCACCTGATGATTCGACGCACCGAGGAGGTCGGTCGGCAATGCGCGAATTCGCCTTCTCGAATTACATTCCGACCGGGATTCGTCCGAGTCCGCCCCGATCGGTGGCGAGGTGGCCGGAATCCGCTGGCGGTCGGACCGCGCGGCAGTGGACGATGGAGGCCTCCCGACCCGGGCTTGACACGGGCCGTGACGACGGCGTTTTCTTATGGCAGCCGTCACATGGAACGTTCCATGTAGCAGCCCGGCGACCGCTTGTTCGCCGTCCGGCACTCCCCGGAGGAGACAACTGCATGAGCATCGACCAGCGAGTTGCCGGCGCCCCGATCTCCTGGGGAGTGTGCGAGGTGCCCGGCTGGGGGTACCAGATCGCGCCAGAGCGGGTCTTCACCGAGATGCGCGAGGTCGGCCTGGCGGCCACCGAGGCGGGGCCGGAGGACTTCCTGCCGTGGGCCGGTGGCGGGGTCCGGCCGTTCCTCGCTGAGCGCGGCCTCGGGCTGGTCGGTGGCTTCGTGCCGGCCGTGCTGCACCGGGACCGGGACGCCGCGCTGGCCGACGTGCGGGCCGCCGCGACGCGCCTGGTCGGGGCGGGTGGCGACGTCGTCGTGCTGGCCGCGGCGACCGGGGCCCAGGGCTACGACGGCCGGCCCGAGCTGTCCGCCGCCGAGTGGGACGTGCTGACCGGCACCCTGGACGCCGCGGTGGAAGTCGGCGCGGAGCTCGGTGCCCGGGTCGTGCTGCACCCGCACATGGGCACGGTCGTCGAGGGCGCCGACGAGGTGGCGCGGGTGCTGGAGGGCTCGGCGATCCCGCTCTGCGTCGACACGGGGCACCTGCTGATCGGCGGCGTCGACCCCTACGAGCTGGTCCGCGACGCCACCGCGCGGGTGACCCACGTGCACCTCAAGGACGTCGACGCCGCACTGGCCGCCCGGGTCCAGGCCGGCGAGCTGTCCTACACCACGGCGATCACCCAGGGGCTCTACCGGGCACTGGGCGCGGGGGACGTCGACGTGGCCGGCATCGTGACCACCCTGGAGCACGACGGCTACACCGGTTGGTACGTGCTCGAGCAGGACCTGGTGCTCGACGAGGAGCCACCGGCCGGCGCCGGCCCGGTGCTCGACGTACGGGCCAGCCGGGACTTCCTGCTCGAGGTCGGCGCCCGCGTCGCGGCGAAGCAGGGGTAGCGGCCATGCGGATCACGAGGCTGCACGTGCTGCTCGCGCCGCTGCTGGTCGCGCTGCTCGCGCTGGCCGGCTGCCAGGGCGGCCAGGGCAAGGCGGCCGACAGCGCCTCCCCCCGGGCCGGGATCAAGATCATCATGGTCACGCACGGGCAGGCCGGCGACCCGTACTGGTCGGTGGTCAAGCACGGCGCGGACGACGCGGCGCGCGACCTCGGCGTGAGCGTGTCGTACCAGGCGCCGCAGTCCTACGACATCTTCGCGATGCAGAAGCTGCTGGAGGGCGCCATCGCGCAGCACCCGGCCGGCATCGCGGTATCCATCCCGGACGCGGACGCGCTCGGCCCGCTGGTCAAGAAGGCGGTGGCGGCCGGCATCCCGGTGGTCTCGCTGGACTCCGGCGACCGCGAGGCCGCCCAGTTGGGCGTGCTCACCCACGTCGGGGCCAGCGAGTTCGACGCGGCCAAGCTCGCCGGCGAGCGGTTCGGTGCAGAGGGTGTCAAGAAGCTGGCGTGTCTGAACCACGAGCAGGGCAACGTGTCGCTCGACGTGCGCTGCGAGGGGCTGCGGGCCGGGCTGGCCGAGTCCGGCGGCACCGCGACCAACCTGGCCATCAACGGCAAGGACCCGACCGACTCCCGGCAGCGGCTCAGCACCGCGTTCAAGAGCGGCTCCTACGACGCGGCGATCTCGCTCGGCCCGGTCGGCGTCGGCCCGATGCTCGCCGCCGCCAAGGACACCGGGTTCACCGGCAAGCTCGCTTCGTTCGACCTCTCGCCGGAGATCCTGCAGGCTATCGACGTCGGCACCGCCGAGTTCGCGATCGACTTTCAGCAGTACCTGATGGGCTACCTGCCGGTGCTCTACCTGGTCCAGCACGCCCAGTACCAGCTCGCGCCGAGCCAGCCGATCACCCCGACCGGCCCGGCGTTCGTCACCAAGGAGAATGCGTCCAAGATCCTGAAGCTGACCCAACAGGGAGTGCGCTGATGAGTTCGGTGTCGCCGCCGGCGCCGGCCCCGCCGACCCGGCGCCCCGGTGCGCAGGACCGGATCCGGCCGCTCAGTCCGGTGCAGCGGCTGCTGCGCCGCCCGGACCTCGGCGCGGTGCTCGGCGTGCTGGTCTCCTGGGGCCTGTTCGCCGTGCTGGGCGGCGCCGCGTTCAGCACCGCCGACGGCGCCGCCAGCTACCTGTCCGACGCCGCCGGGCTGGGCATCCTGGCCGCCACGGTGGCGCTGCTGATGATCGCCGGCCAGTTCGACCTCTCGGTCGGCTCGATGATCGGCGCGGCGGGCATGCTGTTGGCCATCCTGGTCGCCGAGTACGGCTGGCCGCTGTGGCTGGCGGTGCTCGTTGCGCTGGGGTTCGGCGCCGGCTTCGGGGCGCTGAACGGCTGGCTCGTGGTGCGGACCGGGCTGCCGTCGTTCATCGTCACCCTGGCCGGGCTGTTCGTGCTGCGCGGCCTGACCATCGCGCTGACCCGGCTGATCACCGGGCGGACCCAGGTCGGCGGGCTGGCCGAGGCCGACGCCGGCAGCTTTGTGGACACCCTGTTCGCGGCGCGGATCGGGCCGTTCAGCGCCTCGGTGCTCTGGTGGCTGGCGATCACGGCGGTCTGCGCGCTGGTGCTGTCCCAGACCACGTTCGGCAACTGGCTGGCGGCCACCGGCGGCAACGAGGACGCCGCCCGCAACAGCGGGGTGCCGATCAACCGGGTCAAGATCGTGGCGTTCGTGCTGACCGGGCTGGCGGCCGCGCTGGTCGGGGTCATCCAGGTGCTCGAGGCCGGCAGCGCCGACACGCTGCGCGGCCAGATGAAGGAGTTCGAGGCGGTCATCGCGGTGGTCATCGGCGGCACGCTGCTGACCGGCGGCTACGGGTCGGTGATCGGCGCCGCGCTCGGCGCGCTGACCTTCGGCATCGTCCGCCAGGGCATCTTCTTCACCGGCGCGGACACCGACTGGTTCCAGGTTGTGCTCGGGGTGTTCCTGATGGTCGCGGTGCTGGTGAACAGCTGGCTGCGGACCCGCGCACTGAAGGCGAGGTGACGCCGGTGACGGGCGATCCGCTGGTCCGGCTGACCAACATCTGCAAGTACTTCCTCGGGGTGACCGCGCTGGAGGACATCAACTTCCCGGTCTACCCGGGCGAGGTGATGTGCCTGCTCGGCGACAACGGCGCCGGCAAGTCGACCCTGATCAAGATTCTGTCCGGGGTGCACCAGCAGGACCGGGGCACCTACTGGTTCGACGGCCAGGCGCGCCGGTTCGGCTCGCCGAGGGAGGCGAAGGCCTGCGGGATCGCCACCGTCTACCAGGACCTGTCGATGATCCCGCTGATGAGCATCGCGCGGAACTTCTTCCTCGGCTCCGAGCCGACCAGGGGACTCGGCCCGCTGCGCTTCTTCGACGGGCCGACCGCGCGCCGGGTGGCCAGGGCGGAGCTGGCCCGGATCGGCATCCAGATCAGGGACGCCGACCAGCTCGTCGGCACGCTGTCCGGCGGCGAACGGCAGTGCGTGGCGATCGCGCGGGCCAAGTACTTCGGCGCCAAGCTGCTGATCCTGGACGAGCCGACCTCCGCGCTCGGCGTGCGGGAGGCCCGCCGGGTGCTGCGCTACGTGCGGCAGGCCCGCGACGAGGGGCTCGGCGTCGTGCTCATCACGCACAACGTCAACCACGCCTACCCCGTCGGGGACCGGTTCACCATCCTCGGCCACGGGCACAGCCTCGGCACGTTCCGCAAGGACGAGGTCAGCCGCGAGGACGTGCTGGAGCTGATGGCCGGTGGCGAGGACCTGCTCGACCTCGACGCCCCCGGTGACGGCGATCCGGGCGGCGGCGACGCCTCAACTGCACATGCCAGGGCGGCGCGGGCCGCCGAGCTGGCCGCCGACCTCGCTGAGGAGCTGGCCGGAGACCCCGCCGAAGCTCTGCCGGCCGACACCCGGCCCGCCGAGCTAGCCCGGGAGCTGGACCGTGGCTGAGCCGCAGGCCGACCGGAGCTCCTCGCCGCGCCGCCGCGCCGGCCGCGCGCCCACGATCATCGACGTGGCCGCCAAGGCTGGGGTGTCCAAGTCGCTGGTCAGCCTCGTGCTGCGGGGCAAGGGGCCGCCGTTGGTCAGCGCCGCGCGGCGCGAGCTGGTGCTGCAGGCCGTCGCCGAGCTCGGCTACCGGCCGAACGGGATGGCCCGCGGCCTGGCCCGGCAGCGCACCGGCCTGCTCGGCGTACTCGTGTCGGACCTGCGCAACCCGTTCTTCGCCGAGCTCGCCGAGGCGGTGGACGCGGAAGCGGCCCGGCGCGGCTACCGGGCGGTGCTGGCCGCCGGGCACCGGCTCGCCGAACGCGAGCAGCTCGTGGTCAACGACTTCCTGGAGTCCCGGGTGGAGGCGATCGTGCTGCTCTCCCCGGCGTTGTCCGCCGCCGCGATCACCCGCAGCATCGGCGTCCCGGTCGTCGTCGAGGGCCGCCCGACGTTCCGCTCCGCCCGGGTGGACCTGGTCGGCACGGACGACGCGCTCGGCGCCGAGCTCGCGGTCCGCCACCTCGTCGAGCTCGGCCACCGCAACATTGCGCACGTCGCCGGCAGTGCGCCCGGCGCGGAGGCCAGGCGCAAGGGCTACGAGCGGGCCATGCGCTCGCACCGGCGCGGCCAGTACATCCAGGTGGTGGACAGCGACGAGACCGACAGCGGCGGCTACGAGGTGGCCCGGCGGCTGCTCGAGGGCCCGAACCGGCCCAGCGCGGTGTTCGCGGTGAACGACGTCGTGGCGCTGAGCGCGCTGGCCGCCGCCGAGGACCTGGAGATCGAGGTACCCGAGGCGCTGTCCGTGGTGGGTTTCGACGACACCTACCTGGCCGGGCTGCGCGGCGTCGGGCTGACCACGGTGGCGCAGCCGGTCGATCTGATCGCCGCCACCATGGTCGACGCGCTGCTGGAGCGCATCGAGGGCAGTGGCAACCGGCCGGCCGTGCGCCAGTGGCTGCCGCCGACGCTCACCGTGCGCCGCACCACCGCTGAGGTGCCGAAGCGCTGAGGTGCCGAAGCGCTGAACACCGGCACAGAACAGCGGTACCGAACCACACCCGACCGAGGGGGACACAGCATGCCGGACTCGCCCGTCCGACTGGGCATCGTGGGGCTCGGGGCAGTCGCCCAGCTCGTCTACGAGCCCATCCTGGCGCGCCGGCGGGACCTGTTCGAGATCGTCGGCGTCGCCGAGCTGTCCGCCGGGGTGCGGCACGCGGTCGGTGGCCGCCTCGGGGTGCCGCCGACCGGCCGGCACAGCTCGGTGCGCGAGCTGCTCGCCGCCGGCGGGCTGGACGCGGCGCTGGTGCTCAGCTCGGGTTCGCACGGCGCGGTGGTCGACGCGGTGACCGCCGAGGGCATCCCGGTGCTGGTGGAGAAGCCGCTGGCCTGGACCCACGCCGAGCTGGACGGGCTCGCCGACCGGGCCGCACTGGTCCAGGTTGGCTACATGAAACGGTTCGACCCCGCCTACCGGCGGATCGCCGAGCTGCTGATGGGGGGCGGCTCGGCGATCCGCGCGGTGGAGGTGACCGTGCTGCACCCGTCCGACGCGCGGCAGATCGCCTGGCGGGGCGGCGGGCTGGCCAGGGCCGGCGATGTGCCGGCGCAGCGGCTCGCCGACGGCGCCGCGGAGTCCGAGGCCCTGTGTGCGCGGGCGCTCGGGCCGGCCGCCGAGACCCTCGGCTGGGTCTACTCCGACGTGCTGCTGGGCAGCCTGATCCACGACCTGGCCATCCTGCGCCCGCTGGTCGGCGACCCGCTGGAGATCGGCTGGGCGCGGTTGTGGCCCGACGGGTGGCACCCGGAACGGCTGTCCGTTGGGGTGGACGCCGGGCTGGCCGGCGGTGCCCAGCTGAGCCTGCGCTGGCACTACCTGCCCGACTACCCGAGCTACACCGAGACGGTCCGGGTGCACACCGAGACCGGCAGCTACGAGCTCACGTTCCCGGCGCCGTACCTGCTGCACGCGCCGACCGAGCTGACCGTGCGCACCGCCCGGGGCGATACCACCGAGCTCACCAGCACCACCTCCCACGTGGAGGCCTTCGAGGCGCAGCTGGAGAGCTGGCACGCCGGGGTGACCGAGGGCCGCCCGCCGGCCATCGGGATCGCCGAGGCCCGCGCCGACGTCACGACGTGCCAGCGCATCGCCGCCGCGCTGGCCGGCGGGCTCGGCCTGCCGGTCGGGGGCGAGGCGGCGGCGGTCGGGGCTGAGCTGAGGGTGAGCTGAGGGTGAGCTGAACGACTCTCGCCGGCCCGCCGGCTAACCGCTTCACGGGGTTAGATTGATGTTGTGCAGGAACTCTGGGAACCGGTCGAGCCCGAAGATCCGGACTTCGCCGCACTGCTGCTCACCAGCCACCTGAAGGTGGTCGGGGTGCCGCTCGCGGCGGAGCACCTCACCGAGGACCTCCCGCCGAGGGAGCTCGCCCGCTGGCTCTACCGCGACGCCCCGTTCGTACTGCTGGCCCACCGGCTGACCGCCGACCCCACGTTCTGCTACGCGAACCTGGCCGGTCAGCGCTGCTTCGGCTACAGCTGGGCCGAGTTCAGCGGCCTGCCGTCCCGCTACTCGGCGGCCGCCCCGGACCGGGCGGAGCGCGACCGACTGTTCGAGCAGGTCAACGCGCACGGCTACATCGACGACTACCGGGGCCTGCGGATCGCCAAGTCGGGCGCGCAGTTCTGGATCGAGCGCGCCACGGTGTGGAACCTGGTGGACGGCGCGGGCCGGCTGCACGGCCAGGCCGCCGCGTTCACCCCGCCCGACCCGCCGCCGTCGCCAGCCCCGACCGATTCTCCGTGATCATCAGGACATCTGGGTTGGTTCGAGCGCGCTGAAACCGCCCCGGTGTCCTGATGATCACCGTCGGTGGGGCTGGGTCAGCTCGGGTCCGACGGATGGGCTTCGGTGGCGCGCCAGGCGTCGAGTACGCGCCGTTCCCGCTTGGTCGGCCGGCCGGTACCCCGGTCCCGCCGGGCGACCGGCAGCAGCGGCTGGGGCGGCGGCGGGGGCGTGTGGTCGATGAAGCACGCCGCGGCCTGGGGCGCGCCGACCCGTTTCTGGATCACGCGGACGACCTCGACGATCCGGGTCGTCTGGTTCACCCTGGCCCGCACCTGGTCGCCGGGGGAGACCATGGTCGCCGGTTTCGCGGGCTGGTCGTTGACCTTGACGTGGCCACCTCGGCAGGCGGCCGCCGCGTCGGGGCGGGTCTTGGTCAGCCGCACCGCCCACAGCCAGCGATCTACTCGGGTCGACTCCACCCGGCCAGTATGGCGAACCGACACCGCGCCGATACGCTCCCAGTCATGGCGCTGCGCAGCTACCTGGTAGGCGAGGTTGCCGAGGACTTCACGGACGGGTTGCTCACGCGGCGGGAGGCGTTACGCCGGCTCGGGCTGCTCGGGCTGGGGCTGGGCTCGGCCAGCGCGCTGCTCGCCGCCTGCGGTGAACCGGCCACGCCGGGCACCGCGACCCCGGGCGCCACCGCCCCCGGATCCGCCACGCCGAGGGTGCCGGCCGGGCCGCCGCCCGGTCGGGGGCCCGGAGTCGGCCGGGGCGCCGACGTCCGGTTCGCCGGGCCGGCGGGCGAACTGCGTGGCGCCTGGGCCGCCCCGTCCACCGGCACGCCGAAGGGTGCGCTGCTGGTGGTGCACGAGAACCGGGGGCTGACCGAGCACTTCTACGACCTGGTCGGCCGGTTCGCCGGCGTGGGCTACGGCACGCTGTGTGTGGACCTACTTTCCGCGCAGGGCGGCACGGCCGCGCTGACCGACCCCGCGCAGGCGCCGACCGCGCTGGCCAACGCCTCGGCCGACGCGCTGCTCGCCGACCTGCGGGCCGGCATCGACGAGCTGGGTCGGCGGGTGTCGGGGGCGAAGGTCGGCGCGGTCGGGTTCTGCTTCGGCGGCGGCATGGTGTGGCAGCTGCTGAACGCGGGGGAGGCGCGGCTGGCGGCCGCCGTGCCGTTCTACGGTCCGGCGCCGGAGCAGCCGAACTTCTCCCGGGCGAAGGCGGCCGTGCTGGCGGTCTACGGCGCGCTGGACGCCAGGGTGGACGCGACCGCGGGCCGCGCCGAGGCCGCGTTGCGGGCCGCCGGGCTCACCTACCAGGTGCGCACCTTCGGCGGCGCGGACCACGCGTTCTTCAACGACACCGGGCCGAGGTACGTGCCGGACGCCGCGCGCGAGGCATGGTCGGTGACGGTGGGCTGGTTGGGCCGGTACCTGGCCGCCTGAGCCGCCGGCCTGAAACCGCCGGCCGGCCGAGGGGGAGGACGCGCTGAGCACCGCCGTAGCGGCCGCCGTGGCCGATGCGTTCCGCGCGGAGTGGGGCCGGGTCGTCGCCACGCTGATCCGGGTGACCGGCGACTGGGACCTGGCCGAGGAGTGCGCGCAGGACGCGTTCACGCTGGCGCTGCGCAGGTGGGCGGCGGACGGCGTGCCCGAGCGGCCCGGCGCCTGGCTGACCACGGTGGCCCGCAACCGCGCGATCGACCGGCTCCGCCGGGCGGCGATTGGCGCGGCGAAGCTGCGGGAGGTCGCCGCCATGGCGGTGGCGGACCAGGGTCCCGAACCCACCCTGGACGAGCGGGACGGCGTGCCGGACGACCGGCTCCGGCTGATGTTCACCTGCTGCCACCCGGCGCTCGCCCTCGAGTCACAGGTGGCACTCACGCTGCGGACGCTCGCCGGGCTGAGCACCTCGGAGATCGGCCGGGCGTTCCTGGTGGCCTCGCCGGCAATGGCGAAACGCCTGGTCCGCGCCAAGCAGAAGATCCGCGACGCCGCCATCCCGTACCGAGTGCCGCCGGCGCACCTGCTGTCGGAACGCACGCCGGCGGTGCTGGCCGTGCTCTACCTGCTGTTCAACGAGGGGTACTCGGCGAGCGCCGGCGCCGACCCGATCCGGCGCAACCTGACCGACGAGGCGTTGCGGCTGGCCCGGGTGCTCGTCGCGCTGCTGCCGGACGAGCCGGAGGCGGCAGGGCTGCTCGCGCTGATGCTGCTGCACGACGCCCGCCGCGCCACTCGGCTGGACGATGCCGGCGACCTGGTCACCCTCGAGCAGCAGGACCGCAGCGGGTGGGACGCCGCCGAGATCGCCGAGGGGGTCGAGCTGCTGGAGGGTGCCCTGCATCGCGGCCGACCCGGCCCGTACCAGGTACAGGCCGCGATCGCCGCCTGCCATGCGACCTCGCCCGCCCCTGCTGACACCGACTGGGCGCAGATCGCCGGGCTGTACGGCCACCTGGCCACATTCGTGCCCACGCCGGTGATCGCGCTGAACCGGGCCGTCGCGGTCGGCATGGCCGACGGGCCGGCCGCCGGACTGGCCATGGTCGACGAGCTGGCCAAGTCCGGCGAGCTGTCCGGCTACTACCTGCTGGCGGCCACCAGGGCCGACCTGCTGCGCCGGCTGGACCGGTCCACCGAGGCGGCGGCGGCCTACCGGCAGGCCCTCGAGCTGGCCCCGACCGAGGCGGAGCGGCGCTTCCTGCGCCGCCGACTCACCGCGACCGAGCCCGCGACCGAGATCGAGCCCGCGACCGACTAGGTCGTGCGGGCGGTGGCTGCCGCGCGCCGGGTCGGCTCGAAGTCGGTGCCCGGCACCGCGGCCACGACAAGGTTGGTCGCTCCGGTGTCCGCGTAGCGGGCGATGCCGCGCGCGATCCCGGCGCTGTCCCCGAGCAGGCACAGCTCGTCGACGAACTCCTCGCTGATCGTCAGCTCCTGGGCCGCCTGGTCTCGGCCGTGGGGTTGCCGATCCGCTGGCCGTGCCAGTCGCCCATCGTCACGCGGTGGCCGACGCCGAGGCCCAGCTGCCAGCAGTTGATCGACTCGTAGCCGAGCGAGTCCGCCAGCCGCGCGTGAGCCAGGGTCTGCTCGAAGGGACCTTCCAGGGCGAGCTGACAGCTCAGGTGCCTGGTGGAGACTCCCGGTGGACCGCCCCCGCCGTCCGCGGGAGCCTCGCGTCCGTCACCCGACAACCTTTCGAACCATTCGGTCCATAATGCCAGGGGAACGCAAGCACCGGCGTCAGCGTTGCCCGACCCGGGCCTGGCCGGTCCGCCGGGAGCTCGCCACCAGCGGCCCGGCGTAGCCGGTCATCCGCCGCTGGTACTCCGCGACGGCCGCCCCTAGCGGGGCACCCGAGGCGGTGGCATCGGACAGGAGCGTGGCCAGTTCGCCCGCGTCGCGAATCGCGGTGTTGGCGCCCATCGCCAGCACCGGGCTCATGGCGTGCACCGCGTCGCCGAGCAGCGTGACGGGCCCCGGCGGCAACGCCGGCACGGACCCCGCTGTGGAGATCCGCAGCGGGAACAGCGACTCGGTCCGCCACTGGCCGAGCAGCCGGTGCACGTCCGGGTGCCAGTCGTCGCCGAGCAGCCGCCCGGCCAGCTCGCGCAGCGCCCCGCCGTCGAGTCCGCGCAGCCGGGCGAAGCTCGGCATGGCCGGGTGGTCAGCCGGCGCGCCGACCATGAAGGCCAGGTAGTCCGGGGTGACGGGCAGGGCGATCGGCGGCTCATGGGCGAGGCCGGCCAGCTCCGGCGGCCGACCGAACCGTACCGGGCCGAGGCCGACGTGCGGCTGGCCAGGACCGGCGGCGAGCACGGTGAACAGGGCATCGAACACCCAGCCGGGCAGGTCGGCGGCAGCCGACCCGTCCAGCGGGATCTTGCCGTAGATCAGCCGCAGCCCGGCGTCGGAGACCATGGCGTGCGGCAGCAGCAGCCGGCGCACCGTCGAGCCCACCCCGTCGGCGCCGACGAGCAGGTCGGCGGTCGCGGCGCGGCCGTCGGCGAAATGGGCCGTCACCTGACCGGCCGAGGTCAGCTCGTAGCCGCGCAGCGCGGCGCCGTGGTGCACGGCCGCACCGAGGCCGGCCAGCAGGATCTGGCGCAGGGTCGGCCGGTCGAACGCTCTTGGTAGCGGCGCCGGACCGGTGGGCGTCTGATCCGCCGCCGCCCGGTCGGCCACCCGCCGCAGCCGGCGGTCCCGCACGGACACCCGGGCCGGCGGCGCGCCCGAGGTGGCCAGGCAAAGCCGCAGCAGGTGCTCCGGCAGACACCGCCGCAGGCCGGAAAGGCCGGGTTCGTCGAGCTGGATGCGGTAGCCCTGCGGCCGGGCGCCCGGGTGGGGGTCCCGCTCGTACACGGCGACGTCGAAGCCGCGGTGGCGCAGGCCGTGGGCGAGTGTCAGGCCGCCGAGGCCGGCGCCGACGATGGTGACTCGAGATGTGGACACAGCTCCGCCTTCGTTTCGATCACGAAGGAAGCACCGGATTCCACGAGGGGAATGACGCCACGACCGTGGCGCGGCTCCGAAACACCATCCGGAGCCAGATTTTTTGCGCGTTCCGTTCTTACCTGTCTCAGCTTAGTCCCTCGCCCGCCGGCGGTGCGACACACACCACCGGCGGGCCCTCGGTACGGCGTTCAGGAGACCAGCGCGTCGAGCTCCCGCCGGGTGGTGGCCAGCCCGATCCCGGCGGGGCGCCAGCGCATCGCCGGCGCCTGGGGCTGCCCGAGCGAGGTCAGCGGCGAGAGGTCGCTGCCCCACAGCTCGTGCACCACGTGCCGGTCGCGCCACGCCTCGGGCGGTTCCAGTCGCCAGTCGTGCCCGTACACGCCGAACTGGTGCCCGTCGACGGACGGGGAGTGCGGCACCCTGGTCAGGTTGAGGTAGGCCATCCACGGCTGCCAGAGCTCGGGGTTGGCGACCGCCACGTAGGACCAGGCCAGGTCCGGCTCGCCCAGGTACCCGCCCAGCATGCGCACCTGCATCAGGTCCATCACCGGGGACGGCCGCATGTAGCAGGCCGGGTAGATCAGGTGCCGGGCCACCGAGATGTGGTCACCGGACCGCACCGGCGCGGTCCGCTGCGTGTGCTCCCAGGCGGCCGCGACCACCGGGTCGGACTCGATCTCCAGGTCGCGCCGCTTGCGCAGCTTCAACCAGGACATGAACGCCACCGGGGAACCGGTTGCCCGGTGCCGGTAGACCGAGAACGCCGACGGTTGGCGCCGCATCCAGAACTCGACGATCCGCGCCGACTCCGGCCCCTCGGTGGACGCGGCCATCGCGAGCACCGCGGCCCGGTCGCTCGGCCGCAGCCGGGACTCCTCCGCCGCGCTCTCGCCGTGCGCGGTCAGGTACTGGGTGGGCACCCCGCTGTGCCGCAGCAGGTGGCGCACCGAGCGCATGCTCGCCACGGTGGCCGCTCCGTCGGTGCCGCGCGCGCTGAGTCCGTCCAGCACGTGCATCCGGATGCCGCGGTGGATGGACTCGTACGCGGCGGGATCGCGCCAGCGCAGGTCGGCGTCCAGCACGTCACGGACGATGTCGTGCGGGTACAGGCCGGCCGGGCCGGACTCGATGAACGGCTGCACCCGCAGCCAGCTGAACAGCTCGGCCGCGTCGTAGCCAGGCATGATCACCCGCAGCAGCTCCTGGGTGGTCACGTAGGCGTGCGCGCAGACGTGCAGCGCGAACCGGTGCGTCGGCGACGGCACCGCGCCGACCAGCTGGTTGAGCAGCGTCTCGATGATGTCCTGGTTCGGCGACCACGTGGTGGCCCTGGGGTCGCTGTGCCGCGCCACCTCGGCCGCCAACGACAGCGCGAGCGGGTAGCCGCCGACCCGGGACAGCACCGACTCCCGGGCTTGCACGGGCACCCCGCGCGAGTGCAGCAAGGTGTTCGCGTCCGCCTGCGACAGGTCGCCGAGCGCGCGGCACAGCAGCGCTCCGGACCAGGACGGGTCGGCCCGCCACGCCGAGCTCGGGGCGTGCCGGCCGGCCAGCACGACAACGGTGCCGTCAGCCAGCTTCGGCAGGAACTCGTCCCGCAGCCAGGTCTCCAGCTCGGCGCAGCGCTCGAACGTGTCGATCAGCAACACCGCGTTGGCGTCGCCCAGCACGGGCGCCGCGGCCTGCTCGAACGAGGTCACCGAGCCCTCCACGGTACGGCCGTCGACCCGGACCACGGTGCGCCCGGCGCTCGCCGCGTCATCGGCGAACCGGTGCAGCAGCGTCGACTTGCCGACTCCGCCGGGGCCGTGCAGGAACAGCGCGACGAACATCTGCCGGTTGCCCTCGAGAGCGGCCGCGAACAGCGCCCGCTCCGCCGCGCGCCCCACGAAACACCGGCGGCGCGCGGCCTGCAGCCGCTCCGCGAGCAACCCAGGGCGCCCGACCGGCGAGAGCGTCGGCGCGGACTGGGCCGAACCCGAGAACCCGGCCCGCGCGCGGGCCGGGTTCTCGGTGGGCACGGCGGTGGGTGAGTGGTCGGTCCCGCCGACGCGACTGGGCGCACCGAGGCTGACCAACTCCGGGACGTCGGCCCGCTCGGTCGGCCCCACGCGCGCGGTCGGGTCGGCGACCAGGTCCAGGCAGCCGTCGGCGCGCAGGATCTGCTGGTGCAGCGCACGCAGCTCCGGCCCGGGCTCGATGCCCAGCTCACGGTGCAGCAGCTCGCGGACGCCCCGGTAGACCTGCAGTGCGTCGGCCTGTCGGGCACACCGGTACAGAGCCAGCATGTGCAGCTCGCGCAGCCGTTCCTCGAGCGGGTGCACGGCGGACAGGCTGGCCACCTCGGGGAGTACCTCGGTATGCCGGCCGAGGGCGAGGTCCAGGGCGATCCGCTCCTCGCTGGCGGCCAGCCGGAGCTGTTCCAGCCGCTCGCGCTCGGCGCTGACGAACTCCGCCCTGGCGCCGGCCAGCGCGGTGCCTTGCCAGAGCGAGAGCGCCTCGCGCAGCTGCTGCCCGGCCAGGCCGAGGTTGCCATCGTCGCGGCTGGCGCGGCTGGTCCGCAGCAGGTTGTCGAACCTGGCCAGGTCGAGCGCCTCCGGCGACACGAGCAGTACGTAGCCGCCTCGGCCGGACTGGATACCGGGGTGCAGCTCGTCGCCGGGCAGTAGCCGGCGCAGCCGGGACACATAGGTGCGCACGGTGGGTCGGCCCGCGGCCGGCGCGGACTCGCCCCAGAGCTTCTCCACGAGCTGCTCGATGGTCACCGGCCGCCCCTGGGCGAGCAGCAGGAGCGCCAGCACCGCACACTGCTGCGGCGAGCCCGGATCCAGCTCGTGGTCACCCGACCACACGCGAACCGGACCTAGCAGGCTGTAGCGATAAGCCACAGCGATCACCCCACTCAGATTCGTTGCACTCTAGAGTGGCAGACCGCATACAGTATGCACCACGACGGTTGGATCACAGCTGCCCCCCAGGTGCTCGCGTTCTCAGATTCGGATAACGGCCCGAACCGATTCGGTCGCCGCAATCCGCCCCACTCTCGAGCTGACTCACCAGCTAGTAGCGAGGGCAACGATATTCGGTCCGGTCACTCGGAGCACATTCGCTTGCTGAGAACAACGGCCCGTACAGGCCACTCAATCCATGCGCGGACCACTACATATCACCGTCCGTAACCAAGGCGCGTGACGCTCATCTCAGGCCATCGAGCCGACCGGGGGCGCGGCCCGGCAAACGCCATTCGCCGGCAAGTTTTGGAGATCGGAAACACCCCCGCCACGGGGACAAAACACGTTCATCTGAAGTCCATCTGACGTTAATGTTCGGTGGCGTTTCCGCATTTCACGGACCACCGCCCCGGCCGGGTCACCCGCACCGGCGCGCGGAGCCGCAAATCGTATATCGATGGCGCCTGATTTCGCCGTCGACCGCCGGCGCATTGATATGAATTCGCAGGTAACTGTGTGTTCGACCGCGGCTTGCTGAGGGCTCGACCCGCCGCCCCGGCCTCGCCGGCCGGCGTGACCGACCGCGTAGACCGGGCTGACCATCCGTTGTCTACCGTTCATCCACGGTCCTGCTATGGCGCGATGGGATACCTAGTGCCATGGAGAATGTCGACGCGCTGCTCGAGTGCGCGGTGGAGATGGGCCACGTCGGCGGAGTGGCCGTGATGGCCTCGGCGCACGGCTGCGACGACTATTCCGCCGCGTACGGGCGGAGCTCCATCGACGACACCACAAAGATGTCCATCGACACCATTTTCCAGGTCTCCTCGATGATCCGTCCCATCATGGCCGTCGCCGCGCTCAGCCTGGTGGACGCCGGGCGACTGAACCTCGACGAGCCGCTGGGCAGCGTGCTGCCGCTGCTGCACGCGCCGAAGCGACAGTCGGGCTTCGCGCCGAACGGTCGGCCCGGCCTGCGCGCCGCGCGTGGCAAGCTCACCCTGCGCACCCTGCTCAACCACACTGCCGGCGTGACCGGCAGGCACAGCGAGCAGTCCGCCGCCACCGACTGGCCGGACCGCCCGACGCCGCCGCCACTGCTGTTCGACCCGGGCACCCGCTGGCACTACGGCGGCGATCTCGGCCTGGTCGCGGCCGCGATCGAACGGGTCACCGGCGGTCCGGTCGCGGACTATCTGCGGTCCGCGATATTCGAGGTCCTAGGTATGCGCGACACCGGATTCCAGGTGGAGTACAGCTCGCGCCGGCGAGTGGCCGGTGGCTGGCAGGGACTCGTCGGCGCCCCGGGGGAGACCGCGTTCTACTCGACGCCGAGGGACTACTTCGCATTTACCGAGGCATTGCTCTGGCGGCACCGTTCGCTGTTGTCCGAGGAGTCGTTCGAATTGGTCCGGACCAACCAGGTCGGTGCCCTCACCGTGCCGAGGGTGCTGGAGCTGGACTCGGTGCGGGTGCCCGATGAGATCAATTTCTACCCCGAGATCCGGCTGTACCCGACCATCGAGCGCAAGTGGAGCCTCGGCTTCATGGTCAACGATGCGCCGATCCCGGGCGGCCCCAGGGCCGGCAGCCTGACCTGCGCGGCGCCGGCCAGGGCCTACTGCTGGATCGACCACGAGGCCGGGGTCGCCGGCGTGCTGTTCGCCCGGCGCACCCCGACCTATCCCGACCTGGTCGACTCGCTGTTCAGCGACCTGCAGCGGTCGATCTACCTCAGCCAGGCCGTCCGAATGAACCACGAACCGCGCCGGCGGAGCGTCATGGAGCGCCTGTTCGAGGGCTGGACCAAGGAGTCGTGGTCGATGTGGTGGCCCATGTGAACGCGGTTCGAGCAGGCCTGTGACTACCGCGCAATTGCAATACGCGCGGGAGAGATGAGAGGCATGTGGGTGAATTCTGTGAAGATTCCCCCAGCTAGGTCTCGATTCGGCATCTTCCTGAAACGCTCTTAGGTTTGCGAGCGTCATCCCCCACAGATCGACCGGCGGCCCCGCCGGCTGGTTGCGTGAGGGGGATACACCATGCGAGTCCGCACACTGCTCGCCGGGACTCTGTTGGCATTGCTCGCCCTGGCCTGGACGGCACCGATCGCGCTGGCCGCCGACAGCGGTGACGGCAACGACCCGACGCCGCCGAGCTCGGCGGCACCTCGGCAGCCGGCGCTCAAGCAGCAGACGGCCAAGGAGGACGACCAGAACGGCGGCGGGAGCTCCGGCGGCAACAGCGGCAAGCCGGTCGAGCCGGTCGAGCCGTCGAAGCCACCGGTGAAGCCGGTCGAGCCACCGAAGCCTCCGAAGCCGGTCGAGCCGTCGACCGACAACACGCCGGGGGCCGCGGTGGTCCAGCCGAACCTCCCGGCCGACCCGACGGCGTCGCTGTCCCTGGCCCCGGGCTCGGTGAAGCCCGGCGGCACGTTCACGGCCATTGTGAACTGCGGCAACAGCACGCAGAAGTCGCTGTCGGGGGACGGCGTGACCTTCAGCGGCAACACCGGCACGGTCATCCGGAACGCCTCCGAGGGCAACCACACGGTGACCGTGGTGTGCGCCAACGCGACCAAGCGCGCCACCGCGGCGGCCTCGCTGCAGGTGATCAAGGACGACCAGAACGAGCCGGACCCGCACCTCAACTTCGCCGTGTCACCGAGGCAGGTCAGCCCCGGTGACGAGATCGACTTCGTGGGCGGCTGCCCGAGCGGGTGGCAGGAGTCGATCAACGCGGACGGGGTCGACGTGCGCGGCCGGAGTGGCCGGGTGCGCGACGACGCCCGCGAGGGTGGCCACAACGCGACCCTGGTCTGCCTGCGGACCGACAAGCGGGTCACCGCGAACGCCGCGTTCTTCGTGATCACCAAGGGCGGCCCGGGCGGGGACACGCTCTCGGTGTCGCCGAAGCGGGTCAAGCAGGGCGAGCGGATCGACTTCAACGGGTCCTGCCGCGACGGCCGCCAGCAGTACCTGACCGCCGACGATGTGGATATCTCCGGCCACTCCGGCACGGTGCGCGACAACGCCCGCCTCGGCGACCACGAGGCGCGGCGGTCCTGCTTCCACGGCAACGTCACAGAGGTCGTCACCGACCACTTCGACGTGATCCCAGGCGACAACAACGGTTCCGGCGACGGGCCGAGGGACTTCTGGCTGAGCGACCGGTCCGGCTACCGAGGCGACTCGGTGGACGTGTCGGTGCGCTGCCGGGACGACCGCGCCCAGCTGGACTCCGACGCGCTCGACGACATCACGCTGCGCCGGGACGGGTTCCGGCTGACCGGCACCACGCACGTGGTCAACCACGGCGGCAACGGCTGGCACCGCGTGACCGTGAGCTGCGACGGACGCAGCATCAGCCGCGGTTTCCTGGTGCTGTCCGACCGCCGCGACCACGACGAGTACCTGAGCGTGGACCCCGGCTACGGTGAGCGCGGCGACGAGGTGGACATCCGGGTCGGCTGTGACTGGTCGGTGGGCCGGGTGGAGTCCGACGCGCTGGACGACATCGACGTGGACCACGACGGGCGGCCGTGGCGCTACAGCGGCAGCACGCACGTCAGCGACGACGCGGACTCCGGCGAGCACACCGTCCGGGTGCGCTGCGGCGACCACACGCTGGAGGAGTCGTTCTTCGTCAAGGGTGACCACGGTGGCGGCGGCCGTTCGGACGGCGATGGCAACGAGGGCGCGCCGGACGGTGGCGAGCAGGTCTCGGTGTATCCGCTGGGTGCCCCAGAGACCGGCGGAGGCCCGCTGACCGGCGGCGCCTCGGGTGGTTCCTCGGCGCTGGTGGCGCTCGGCCTGCTCGGCGGCACCGGCGCGGCGGCGGCCGGGGTCGGTTCCGCGCTGGCGCGGCGGGAGGCCCGGCGATGAGCCCGGCGGCGGCCCAGGAGGAGGGCAGGGTGACCATGTCGGCCCTGAATAGGACACTTAATTCCACGCTCGGTCGGCTGCCACTCAGGTTGGCCGTGACGCTGGGTGCCGGGGTCCTGCTCGCCGGCCTGGCCGGCTGCGGGGTGGCGGCCGGGCCCTGGGCGACCGGGGACGGCCCCAACCTGAGCTCTCCGCTGGTCACGGGCGCCCCGGTGGCACCGGTGGCACCTCTGCTCGCGGCCACGCCGACCGAGCTGCGGATCGACGCGATCAACGCGGCGTCCAGCCTGGTGCCGCTGGGCCTGAACCCGGACCGCACGGTCGCCGTACCGCCGGTCGGCACGCCGATGCAGGCGAGCTGGTACCGACTCGGCCCGACGCCGGGCGCGCCCGGGCCGGCGGTCATCCTCGGCCACGTGAACGGGGACGGCAAGGAGGGCATCTTCGCCCGGCTCAACCAGGTCAAGCCCGGCGACCAGGTCAAGGTGACCAGGGCGGACGGCAAGACCGCCGTGTTCACCGTGACCAAGCTGCAGCAGGTCGCCAAGGCCGCCTTCCCGACCGCGGCGGTGTACGGGGACACCTCGGCCGCCGAGCTGCGGCTGGTCACCTGCGGCGGCGGGTTCGACGCCACCAGGCACAGCTACGCGGACAGCATCATCGCCTTCGCCACGCTCACCTCGGTTGCCTGAGCCGGGCCCGGAGGCCGGGGCCCGACCCCGGCTCCGGCTCCGGCTGTCTCAGCTGCCGACGTACGCGGCGAGATGCTCGGCGGTGAGGGTGGAGCGAGCGGCGACGAGGTCGGCGGGGGTGCCCTCGAAGACGATCCGGCCGCCGTCGTGGCCGGCGCCGGGGCCGAGGTCGATGATCCGGTCGGCGTGCGCCATGACCGCCTGGTGGTGCTCGATCACGATGACCGACTTGCCGGAGTCGACGAGCCGGTCCAGCAGGCCGAGCAGCTGCTCCACGTCGGCGAGGTGCAGACCGGTGGTCGGCTCGTCGAGGACGTAGACATCGGCTCGCGAATCGGCTCGGCCCTTCTCGGCCATCCGGGTGGCCAGCTTGAGTCGCTGCCGCTCGCCGCCGGACAGCGTGGTGAGCGGCTGACCGATGGTGAGGTAACCGAGCCCGACGTCGGCGAGGTGCGTGAGGATCGCGTGCGCGGCCGGCGTGCGCGCCTCGCCGGCGCCGAAGAATGCCTGCGCCTCGGCCACCGACATCGCGAGCACCTCGCTGATGTCCTTGCTGTTGTCCGAGCCGCCGAGGTGGTACTCCAGCACCGCCGCGTCGAACCGCTTGCCCTCGCACAGCTCGCAGGTGGTGGCGACGCCGGCCATCATCGCCAGGTCGGTGTAGATCACGCCGGCGCCGTTGCAGGTCGGGCAGGCGCCCTCGGAGTTGGCACTGAACAGCGCTGGCTTGACGCCGTGGGCCTTCGCGAACGCCTTGCGGATCGGGTCGAGCAACCCGGTGTAGGTGGCCGGGTTGCTCCGCCGCGAGCCGCGGATCGCGCCCTGATCGATCGCCACCACCCCGTCCCGGCCGGCCACCGAGCCGTGGCTGATCCTGCCCTTCGCTCCGCAAGCTTCGCGAACGAGCGAGCTCTTGCCCGAGCCCGCCACGCCGGTCACCACGACCAGCACGCCGAGCGGGATGTCGATGTCCACGTCGCGCAGGTTGTGGGTGCTGGCGCCGCGCACCTGCAGTACCCCCGACGGCGTCCGCACCGACGGCTTGAGTGCGGCGCGGTCGTCGAGGTGTCGCCCGGTGAGCGTGCCGCTGGCCCGCAGTCCCTCGACGGTGCCCTCGAACACGACCTCGCCACCGCCCGCGCCGGCGAGCGGGCCGAGGTCGACGACGTGGTCGGCGATCGCGATCGCCTCCGGCTTGTGCTCGACGACCAGCACCGTGTTGCCCTTGTCGCGCAGCCGCAGCAGCAGCTCGTTCATGCGCTGGATGTCGTGGGGGTGCAGCCCGATCGTCGGCTCGTCGAAGACGTAGGTGACGTCGGTGAGCGACGACCCGAGGTGGCGGATCATCTTGGTCCGCTGTGCCTCGCCGCCCGACAGCGTCCCCGACGACCGGTCGAGGCTCAGGTAGCCGAGGCCGATCTCCACGAACGAGTCGAGCGTGTGCCGCAGCTTGCCCAGCAGCGGCGCGACGGACGGCTCGTCGAGGTTGCTCGCCCACGCGGCGAGGTCGCTGATCTGCATCGCGCAGGCGTCCGCGATGCTGATCCCGTTGATCTTCGAGGAGCGGGCCGCCTCGGTGAGTCGGGTGCCCTCGCACGCGGGGCAGGTGGTGAAGGTGACCGCCCGCTCCACGAAGGCGCGGATGTGTGGCTGCAGCGAGTCGACGTCCTTGGCGAGCATCGACTTCTGGATCTTCGGGATCAGGCCCTCGTAGGTCAGGTTGACGCCGTCAACCTTGATCCTGGTCGGCCCCTTGTGGAGCAGGTCGTGGAGCTGCTTCTCGGTGAACGTGGCGATCGGCTTGTCCGGATCGAAGAAGCCGCAGCCGCCGAAGATGCGGCCGTACCAGCCCTCCATGCTGTAGCCGGGGATGGTGAGCGCACCCTCGTTCAGCGACAAGCTGGCGTCGTACAGCGCGGTCAGGTCGATGTCATTGACCGAGCCCCGGCCCTCGCACCGAGGACACATGCCGCCGGTGATGCTGAAGCTGCGCCGCTCCTTCACCGTCTTGCCGCCCTTCTCCATGGTCACCGCGCCCGCGCCGCTGATCGAGGCAACGTTGAAGGAGAACGCCTGGGGCGAGCCGATGCGTGGCTGCCCGAGCCGGCTGAACAGGATGCGCAGCATCGCGTTGGCGTCGGTGGCGGTGCCGACCGTGGAGCGGGGGTCGGTGCCCATCCGCTGCTGGTCGACGATGATCGCGGTGGTCAGCCCGTCGAGGACGTCGACGTCGGGCCGGGCCAGCGTCGGCATGAATCCCTGCACGAAGGCGCTGTACGTCTCGTTGATCATCCGCTGCGACTCGGCGGCGATCGTGTGGAACACCAGCGAGCTCTTGCCCGAGCCGGAGACGCCGGTGAACACCGTCAGCCGGCGCTTCGG
>Ga0137415_10001323_pt1 | contig 24336 bp, 21 predicted proteins | sample CZODoug3_1_1_16f_FD_183082 | JGI IMG/M metagenome (GOLD analysis project Ga0137415, IMG submission 183082) | Vadose zone soil fungal communities from Angelo Coast Range Reserve, California, USA - CZODoug3_1_1_16fungal (Hybrid Assembly) | ecosystem: Environmental > Terrestrial > Soil > Vadose...
CTTCGACATCGACGACGGCCGCGGCGGGCCGCGGGCACGCTCACCCCTTGATCACTATGCGCCGGCACCGGGCCGACGGTAGTGACACAACCTCGATCAGGCCGGATTGAAACGCATCTGGGCCAACATCAATGGCAACGGACAGAAGAACCTTCAGTCACGCTGAACTCACGGAAGAAGTCTCGTCAAGTGATCCGGCCCCACCGGTCGTCACCAGTTTGGCTCCAGTGGCGGTCGCGCTCGGATTGAGTGCCAGGGGTCGGGGCCGACGTTCACCCCGGCAGGGGGCCGAGTTCGGTCGCGCCCCAGCTGTGGACTGGGACATCGCGCAGGTGGACGCTGAGTTCCCAGAGGTAGCCTTCGGGGTCGGCCACGATCGCTTGGCGTAGGCCCCACGGCTGATCGGTCGCGTCGTCGACCAGGCTGCCGCCGCCGTGCAGCGCCCGCTGCACGGCCTGGTCGACGTTTTCGACGAACACGAGGGTCATGGTGCGCAAGCTTTGGCGCGAGACCGGTTGGGTCGGTGCCGGCGCTTGGGCCGCGAGCCCGAGGGAGACCACCGCGTTGCCGATCACGAGCTCGGCGTGACCTATGCGTCCGTCGGGCAGGGTCAGTCGCAGTGCCTCCCGAGCTCCCAGTACCTCGCTCAACCACCGCAGCGCGGCCGGTGGGTCGGTGTAGCGCAGGTAGACAACGGCGTTGGGATAACCACGGCGAGGATCAAACACGGGCCGAGCCTGTCACGACCCGTGCGGATCGCGCTGATCGTGTGTTGACGGCTTGGGTCAACCGTGCCGTTTCAGCGCGTGTCCAGGCTGAACAGCTCGGTGCCGTCGCCGGTGTGACCAGCACCGGCCGCCCTGTGCGAGCTACACCCAAGGTATGCCGAAGTGGACTAGCCGGGCGCTTTCGGCTTCCATGACTTCATTCTTTGATACTCGTCTTTGAGAGGTTGTGGCAGCGTGTCCGCGCATGGACGGTCTGCCTCTGAAAGATCGGTGAACATCTCCACAAAACCGACAGCTATCGACTCCTCTAGCGTTGCATCTTCGGTAAACTTGCCTCCAATTGCATCAGCAACCATGAGCGCTTCAGAAAACTCTTCCGGATTTTCGTCCCGGCGCCGCCACGAATCAATATACCATCGGCCAAGCTCGCCCAAGAATATGATGGGCAGCAGGCCATCATGATAAGAAAGGTGATCTTCCAGCGTCGCCGAGACTCGCGGTGATAGCGAGCCTAGGGTACGTGCGAACTCCTCCGCATGGCGAGAAGATCCGCATTCATCCTCCAAGTCTCGTTCTGGCTCGTCCACAGCCCTAGCCTCCGCAACCTCGATTCAAGACACCTTGCTGGCCGTCGGCGTGCGGGTACCCGGCACATCATCCCCGCTGCGCGGCACGGCCGGCGGCAACCCGGACCGGGTGTTGTCGGTGAGTTCGGCCAGAGCGGTGAACCCTTCGAAGCATTCAGCAGCTGCGCGGGTTCGGTGTAGCTGGTCTTTGCCGCGCCGAGCCGCGTGAATCGATACTGTTGCCCGGGTGCCGCGAGACCGCCCGCAAGCGGCGCGAAGACCACGGGGGTACGCCGTCAACCGAGCCGCCGCGGGATGGCGGGCGTGCGAGGGAGGTGGTGTGGTGGATCGTGAGGCGGGGTTCTTGGTTGCCGAGTTCGATCGGGCGCTGCGGTGGGCCCAGCCGGATAACCGGCAGCAAGCTGTTGTGGTGCGGCACGTGGCTGGGTTGCTGCGCCAGCGGGGCGTGTGGGGGGAGTTAGTCGGCCGTTGGGTGGACGAGGACGAGCGCGGGGACGCGGCGGCCACACTGCGGATGGCGTGGGTACTGCTCATGCGGGGTGATGAGTCGGAATCCCAGGAGGCGTTCGCCCGGGCGGCTCAACGGGGGAACCTCTCGGCGTTGTCCGCGGAAGTCCATCGGTGCCAACAGGCGGGGCAGGACACCACCCGGCTTGAGAAGCTGCGCCGGCGAGCCGAAATGCGTCAGCAGCGGGCGGACCGGCGGGCGGACAAGAACGGCGATGCCGACGCCGCATACCGGATCGGTGACGCGCTGATCGCACAGTGGCAGGCCCACGAGCGTCGAAGGCGACAGTCTGAACCCAGCGGACGGTTCTCCACCAGGGAATACGGCAAGGGGTCCGCGATATTGAGCGCAGGGAAAGCGGCGCTGATTCGGGCGGCGGAGCATGGCAGCGCCGACGCCGCTGTCCGACTGGGTGGGTTAGCCAACGACGCGGACCCGGACGATGTCGACCCCGATCGCAAGAGAGATCGGGCGCGGCTGGCGCTGCCCTGGTACCGGCGAGCCGACGAGCTCGGGCACGCCACCGGTTCCTGGTGGCTCGGCAGCGTTCTCCACACCCTTGGCGACGAGGACGAGGCGGAAGTGGCGTACCGGCGCGCGGAAGCCCGCGGCGACCCCGTGGCCGCGTCGAGCTTGGGGCTGCTCCTGAGCGGTCGGCGTCACAGCCCACGCGACTGGGTGGGCGCGGAAGCGGCGTACCGACGCGCGGCCGACCTGGGCTACACAGAGGATGCCAACAGCCGCCTGGCGCATTTTCTCGAAGACCGGCAGGCTCTGCCCGGGGCCGAGGCAGCGTGGCTGGCCGCGGCCGACCGTGGCGAACCCAGAGCGGCCCTCCGGCTGCGGCGTTTCTACGAACAACATCCCAGCATGAAGCCGGGTACGTGAACCGTCGATCCTGAGAGGGTTGGCACGGGCGTAGCCCACCTGGCGGGCCCCCGGGCGATGTCTCGGCGCGCAAGCGATTGGCCTGGTCTCGGCGAGACGTCACCAGCCAAGCACGACGGCTCGTGCCACAGCGAGTGGATCGTCATGACGGAGCAGGGCCCGCAGGACATGCCGCAGCAAGTCCCCGGCGAGCTTGAATGCCATCTCGGACGATCCTATTTCGTCGAAGCCCGCACGATCGACTCGCAACAACCCGGACGGGAATGGATTGGCCTCTGCGTCCCCGGTCAGACCGGCGAGAGCGGCCTCGGCGAAGTCGCTCGGGAGTCCAGCTGTCAGCGGCGGCCCCAGCTCGCTATGGCAGTCGGCGACCGAGCCCCACCCGAGCGGTTCACCAAACGGAACCTCGAACGCGGTCACAGTGGTCAGCGGATCCACCGTGAATTGTGCCCCGAGCAAGGCGCGCATCGTCATCCCGCCGAACGCGAGCGTGACCTCGACAACCACCCGCACGGAACGGCCAGCCTCGACCGACGCCGGCTGCTCGCCGCGTGAGAGGTAGGGGCCCGGATAGGCCGCGGACGTCTCGTCGTTCCGGATCGCGGCGCAACGGCCACCCTCTTTAATGATCACTGCGGCCCCAATCCCCCCGCGCGCCGCCAGTTGTTGCTGAACATCTCCGGGGAACTCGTTGATCACTTCGGGGGTGTGGTTCTTCATCGGCGGGTGCGTCCGCAACGCCAGCTCGTGCGGGTCCTCGGAGAACATACCCTGATCCAGCTCAGGGACAGCGCGACGGTGGAATGACCAGGAGACGTGGCCGGTCCGGCCTACCGCGAGATGCTGGTCGAGGCCACGATCGACGATGTGGTGTTGACTAAGGCGTTTGCCGGGTTGCCGGCCAGCATGCTGGCGCCGGCGATCCGCGCGGCAGGGTTGGATCTGGACACGCTGGATGAGCGCGTCACGCTGGCGGACGCCGATCAGCTCTATGGTGGCGGGGGTTCCGAGATCGGCCCGAAGCGCTGGGCCGACGTGTTCAGTGCGGGGCATTCGGTGTCTGGGGTGCACAGTGTGGTTTCGGTCGCCGAGCTGGTGGACCGGCTGGCCGAGGAGTACTGGGCGGCTGGGGAACAGATCCGATGATCGGGCCGGGAGGTCGAGTGGCGGACAGTCCGGGCGTGGCCGTGACCGGACCTGAGCCGACCGGATCGGCGACCGGGCTGGTCGGGCCGGGTGTCGGGCGGGGCGTCGGGCTGACCGGGCCGCACTCCGGGTTGACGGTCGGCGCGGTGGCGCTGCGTGCGCTGCGTCGTTTCCCGGAGCGCACCGCGTTCAGCTGGGATGGCGGCTCCCTCAGTTATGCCGGTGCCATCGACCTGATCGGCCGGATCCAGCGGGTGTACGCCGAGCGTGGATTGCGTCGGGGGCAGCGGATCGCGGTGCTCACCGGTAACCGGGCGGAGTCCTGGTGTGCGGCGCTCGCGGCGCAGGCCAGTGGGCTGGTGCTGTCCTGGTTGCACCCGTTGGGTTCGTTGTCCGATCAGCTGTTCCAGCTGGCCGACCTGGATGCCGCGGCGGTGGTGGTGGACGCTGGGCGGTTCGCCACTCGGGGGGCGGAGCTGGTCGAGGCGCTCGACGGGCCGTTGGTGTTCGCGGTGGGGCGGGCCGAGTTCGGTCCGGACCTGGTTGCGGCCGCGGAGCGGGTCGGCGCGAGTGCCGCGCTGGATGTGGCCGACCCCGGCGATGTGGTGGCGATCAGTTATACCGGTGGCACCACCGGCCGGTCGAAGGGTGCGCTGCGCCGGCACTCGGCGGTGGTGTCGCAGAGCCTGACGGCGATCTTGGGTGATGTCGAGTTGCCGGCCGACCCCCGTTTTTTGGCGGTGGCGCCGATCAGCCATGTCGGCGGCACGAAGGTCGTCCCCACCTTGGTCAGGGGTGGCACTGTGCACCTGCTGTCCGGGTTCGCCCCGGACCGGGTGTTGGACGCGATCGTCCGGCATCGGCTGACCTTCACGCTGTTGGTGCCGACGATGATCTATGCGCTGCTGGATCACCCGGACCTGGAGGGCGTCGACCTGTCGTCGCTGGAGTTGCTGCTCTACGGGGCCTCGCCGATGTCGGCGACCCGGTTGGTGGAGGGGCTGGAGCGGATCGGGCCGGTGTTCTCCCAGTTTTACGGGCAGACCGAGTGCTACCCGGTCAGTGTGCTGCGCCGCGCCGAGCACGACCCCCTCGGCCGCCCGGAGTTGATCGCCTCCTGCGGCGCGCCGGTGAGCACGGTGGCGGTCGCCCTGTTGGATGCCGACGGTGCTCCGGTGCCGGCGGGTGAGCCGGGGGAGCTGTGCGTGCGCGGCGGCGGGGTGATGGAGCGGTACTGGCGGCGCCCGGAGCTGACCGCCGAGACGTTCGCGCACGGCTGGTTGCACACCGGCGACATCGCCCGCGCCGATGAGCGCGGCTATCTCTACATCGTGGACCGGGCCAAGGACATGATCATCAGTGGCGGGTTCAATGTGTATCCGCGTGAGGTGGAGGACGCGCTGGCCGCGCACCCCGCCGTCTCGGCGGCCGCCGTGTACGGCATCGCGGACGAGAAGTGGGGGGAGGCGGTGACCGCCGCTGTGGTGCTGCGCGCCGGGACGACCGTCACCGCCGGCGAGCTGATCGCGCACGTCAAGCAACTCAAGGGCTCGGTGCAGGCGCCGAAGTCCGTCCATCTACTGACCGAGCTGCCGATGACGCCGATCGGCAAAATCGACAAGAAAGCACTCCGCCAGCGACAGCGCTGAGGCCCTCCCGGCTCGCGCTTGGTGCATGGGGCTCACCTGGTATGTCGTTACGCGGAAGAGGGTGTGCCCTCGGCGAAGTCCCAGAGGGGCTGGAGGAGCTTTTCGGGACTTTCGATGAACGCATTGTGCCCGGTCTCGGTGAGTAGCTGAAACTCTGCGCCGGGGATGGCCGCCGCGTAGGCGCGGCCATAGGTGGAGTCGACGATCTGGTCACTCTCGCCCCACAGCACCAGGGTGGGCTGCTTGATCTGGTGGAGACATTCAAGCAAGGGCGGTAGGGCCGGCGAAGTCTGCCGGTCTTCGCCAGCGGCCGGCGTTACCGTTCGCGTGTAGGCGGCAGCGGCGGGGTCGGTGCCCAGCAATGTGGTCCGGAGCTTGCTCGGATCGTGGAAGATCCGTCGGTTAAGTTCGTCCGTTGTCAGCGACTGAACATTGGCTACTGGATGATCGGCAACGGTGATGCCGATAGCGTCAATGAGGATGACGGCGCCGACCCTGTCGCTGCCGCGCAGTGCCATTTCGGCGGTGATCCAACCGCCGAGTGAGGTGCCGACCACGGTGACTTCGCGCAGGTCGAGTTCGTCGAGCAGCTGTGTGTAGATCTCGGCGAGCAGCGCGGCACCCACCAGCCAGTTCGGCCGAGCAGTACCGCTGAAGCCGGGATGCGTCGGAGTGAACACCCGGGCAGGATGAGCCTCGGCGAACAGCTGAGCGAATGCGACCAGTGATCCAGGCCCGGCTCCGCCATGCAACAACAGGAATGGTCGGCCTTTGCCGCACTCGTCGACAGTGATTTCGACTGGGCCTTGATCTGCGACGTCGAGCTGATGAATGGTGGCGGCCACGTGGTGCTCCCCATGCTGCGCAATGATTACTGAGGGCTAGCCAGATTCGCCCGACGGTGCGTGAGCGCGGTTATGAAGGCCGGACGGTCAGTCCGCCAAGGAACTCGCGATACTCGACGATCTTTCCCCGGTCGTCGATGCGGTGGAGGACCGTGGTCAGAATGTTCTTGTGTGGCTCGCCGCGGACCATGACCTCGCTGTGGTTGCATACGACGACCCATGGGCCGTCGTAGAGACGGAGGTCCTCGCCGGTTTTTATAAGCCGGACGGCCTGGAACTGTTCACGCCACCGGTTGCGGTAGGTGACTGCGTCGGCGCCTGTCCACCGTCCGGTGAACGGTGGGGCTGGATATTCGAAGGTGAACTCATCCGCGTAGAGCGCGAAGTAGGTGTCCCAGTCGCCTTCGACCCATGCATGGCCGAAGGCGTCCGCCGCCGCGTCGAGCGCCTTCCGGCGATCGGGCTGGTCCATAGGTTGGCTCCAAGTGGTCGTTCAGCTTGATCCCGCAGCCCGTCAAGACCGCGGCTCGACTACCGCGACCGCGCCGCCAACCGCGGCCCGCCAGACAAAATCCCCCTGTCCATGCACCGGTCATGACGACGCAATCTTCGCGCTGCTCGGAATAGATTGAGGCTGGCACGCTCTAGAGAGCGTAGAGGATGGTTGGATGCTGGTCAAACTGAGTCTGCTGCTCAGCCTGGGACGAGTCTGGAGCGCTGCCGTGACGATGTTGTCGAGCGGGACTGGGAGTACCTGCTTCTCGTCGCGTCTTGAAATGGTATGGCAACGTCGACCTGTGGATATCGCAGTCGTGTGACATGTGTCGAACTAAGTGCCTTGACGACAGAAGAGGTAGAACAACATCGTGCAGCTGGGTGAGCTTCGCATCGACGCGGTAGTCGACGGGTCCGCGAGGTTCCCGCCGACCAAGAGTTTCCGAGGAACAACGCCCGAGCAGTGGGCACATCATCGGGACCTGTTGGATGACGATGGCTTACTCGAGTTCAGCATGGGCGGCTTTCTTATTCGGAGCGCGAATCGCACTGTCTTGGTCGGACCACATCGGTTGGGCCACCGACGAAGACGGGCGTCCAACGTTTCCCTCGGCCGTATATCGGTGCGCCGCCGCGGACTGGGAGCACTTCATGGTGATCTGCCGTGGCCAGGAGGCAAAGCCGGCCACACCCCCGGCAGCACCGTGATCGTGATGTCCTCGGCCGATGGGAGGGCTCTCCTGCTGGGCGACGTGGTGCACTGCCCGGTACAGCTTGTGGATGACGAGTGGGCAGGGTTGTTCGACGTGGATCCGGACCTCGCGCGAAGGACGCGCACCGCGTTGAACCGCGAGCTGGAGGCCGGTAACGAACTCGTCGCGGCGGCCCACTTCCCGGGTTGCACTTCGGGCGACTGTTGCGAGGCAACGGACGACGTCGGTGGATCGTTTGACGACCAACTGCGCTAATCATTGACTTTGGGCTCTTGTTCCAGCTACAAACTGAAGATGGAACAACGGTCCAACGATGCGGCGGGTAGTGCGCAGCTCGAGCGCGCGCTCGACATCTTGGAGTTGCTGGCCCGGACCGGGCGGCCGGAGGGGCTCACCGACATCGCCGGCGAGGTGGGTGGCCCCAAGGCCACGGTGCACCGGCTGCTCGCAACACTGCAGTCCCGCGGTTACGTGACGCGGGACCCGTACACCTCGCGCTACGGCGCCGGGGTGCGTTGTTTCGAGCTGGGCAGTCTCTGGGCGCAGAACCTCGATCTGCGCGCGGTCGCGGCGCCCTTTCTGGCTCGGCTCAACGAAGACACCGCGGAGACCGTGCATCTCGCTGTGTACGACCACGGCGACGTCGTCTACGTCGACAAGCTGGAGAGCCCGCAGCCGGTGGTGGCGAAGTCGCAGGTCGGGCGCCGTTGCCCGAGCACCTGTGTGGCGACCGGCCGGGCCTTGTTGGCCTTCCAGCCCGCCGCCGAGATTCGGGCGGTGCTCTCCGCCCCGTTGCCGGCCTACACCGAGCACACCACGACCGACCCGGACGAGCTGGCCGAGTTGCTGGTCGAGGTGCGGCGGGCGGGCTACGCGACGAACCGGGAGAGCTACCGGATCGGAGTGGGCGGCATCGCGGCGCCGATCCGGGAGTACACCGGTGCGGTCGTTGCGTCGGTCGGGCTGTGCTTGCCGGTGCAGCGGTTCGGCCCGGAGCGCATTGACGAGCTGCGCGACCAGACCGTGCGGGCCGCGGCGGAGATTTCGGCGGCTCTGGGTGACTCGGTCAGTCTCCTCGCCGACCGGGGTCGAGAGGTGTCGACCGGAACGGAGCGGTGACTCGATGGGGAGCCGGCACCGGATCGAGCTGACCGTCAACGGCGAGCTGCGCGGCTGCGAGACAGAGGGCCGTACCAGCCTGGCCGATCTGCTACGGGACACCTTAGGGCTCACCGGCACCCATCTCGGCTGCGAGCACGGTGTATGCGGGGCGTGCACGGTGCTGCTGGACGGTGAACCGGTGCGGTCGTGCATCCTGCTCGCCGCCCAGGCCGACGGTCGCGCGGTCACCACCATCGAGGGTCTCGCCGAGCGTGGTGGGCGACTCAGCCTCGTCCAGCAGGCGTTCTGTCAGACCCATGCCCTGCAGTGCGGCTTCTGCACGCCGGGGATGGTGCTCACCGTCGAAGCGCTGCTCCGAGCCACTCCGGCACCGGACCGGGGCGAGATCGACGAGGCGCTCGGCGGCAACATCTGCCGTTGCACCGGGTACGTGCAGATCCGAGAGGCGGTCCGATACGCGGCGGCCCGCCTCCAGGCAGACGTTGACAACCCCGCCGCCGATGCCGAGGCGGTCGTCGGCGGTGGCTGAACACACCGGCCACCGATGGGTCTCCCGAGCCGCGCCGCTGCGGGAGGACCCGCGCTTCGTGACCGGTCGGGGTCGCTACGTCGCGGACATCACGCCGGTGGGCACGCTGCACGTGGGGCTGGTGACCAGCCCGCACGCGCATGCCCGGATCGACGCGATCGCGGTGGAGGAGGCGCTGCGGGTCGAGGGGGTGGTCGCGGTGCTGACCGGCGCCGAGCTGGCCAAGGAGACCCGCCCGCTGCGCCAGTATCTGGACATCCCGGACATCGAGTGGCGTCCGCTCGCCGTGCAGGAGTCCCGGTACGCGGGCGAATGGGTGGCCGCGGTGGTTGCCACCTCGCGGGCGAGGGCCGAGGACGGCGCCGAGCTCGTCGAGGTGGACTACCAGCCGCTGCCCGCGGTGCTGGATCCGGAGGCCGCCGCCAGGCCGGATGCGCCGCTCGTGCACGCCGGGCACGGCACCAACGTGATGACGCACCGGGAGTTCGCCTGGGGTGACCTCGTGGGCGATCGCGCCCGCTCGGCCGGCTCGTCGAGGGTCCGGGTGCGCTGGAACCGCAACTCCACCGTGCCGTTGGAGACGTTCGGGGTGGTGGCGAGCTGGGATGAGCACCGGCGGGTGCTGGATGTGTGGGCGTCGGTTCAGATGCCGCAGTTCCCCGACCAGCTTGCGGCGGCGTTGGCGATCCCGAGCAACCAGGTTCGGGTGCATTTCGACGTCGACGTCGGAGGCAGCTACGGGGTCAAGCGCGGGATCAAACATGCGGTGCTCGCCGGCTACCTGGCTCGGCGGCTGCACGTTCCGGTGAAGCTCATCGAGGACCGGGCGGAGAACATGCACGGCGGGGACTTCCACGGCCCGGACCGCATCTTCGAGGTCGAGCTCGGCTACACCGCGGACGGCACGTTCACCACGATCAGCATCGACGTGCTCGACGACGAGGGCGCCTACCCAGGCCGGTCGCCACTGCAGCTGGCCAAGCCGATCGGGGCCATCGTGGGCCCTTACCGAATCCCCAGCGCCGCTTACACGGCGACCGCCGTGACCACCAACAAGACAGGTCAGGTCGCCGTGCGGGGGTTCGGTCAGGCGCCGACCAACTACGCGATCGAGGCGGTGGTCGACGCGGCGGCCCGCGAGCTGGGCATCGACCGGATGGAGCTGCGCCGGCGCAACTTCATCCGGCCCGAGGAGTTCCCCTATCGGATTCCCAGCGGTACCGAGTACGACTCGGGTGACTATCCGGCGGTGCTGGACAAGGTGATCGCACTCGCCGACCTGCCCGCGCTGCGGCGACGCCGCGACGACATCCGGGCCTCCGGGCGGCTGGCCGGGATCGGCGTGGCGACCTGCCTGGAACCCGGCGGCGGCAACGCCATCTTCGAGAACCTGATGAACCCGACCAACGACAAGACCACCTTCCCCGAGGCGTGCCGGCTGCGAGTGGACGGCGCGGGCGGGATCACCGTCATCGTGGCAATATCCTCGGCCGGGCAGAGCCACGACTCGATGGTCGCCACCCTCACCGGCGAGGAGCTGGGCCACGACCCGGCGACGATCTCGGTGGTGCGGGCCGACTCGCTGACCGGGATGCCGTCGCAGAGCCCGGTCGGCAGCCGGATGACCATCGTGCTCGGCCGGGCCATCCGTGGCGCGGCCGACGAGCTCAAGGCCAGGTTGCGGGCCATCGGCGCGCATCAGCTCGGGCTGGCTGTGGACGAGGTCGGCTACCTCGACGGCGACGTGGTGTCGGCCGCGGAGCCCGAGCGGCGGGTCGGCTGGGCCGAGCTGGTCGCGATCGCCCACCGCAAGCAGCACCTGATGCCACCCGGCGTGCAGCCGGGCCTGGAGGTGGTGCATGTCGCGCACACCCCTCGGTCCGGTGAGCTTGCTACCCCGGACGGCACCGTGCAGCTCTACCCGTGCTTCTCCTTCGAGGCCCACCTGGTGCTAGCCGCCATCGACCGGGAGACCGGCGTGGTCGAGCTGCGGGACTACTACCTCGCGCACGACTGCGGCACCGTGATCAACCCCGAGGTGGTCCGGGGGATGGTCTACGGCGGCACCGCGCACGGCATCGGGGTAGCGCTCTACGAGCAGTTCGCCTACGACGAAAACGGCCAGCCGCTCACCCAGTCGTTCATGGACTACCTGCTGCCGAGCGCGCACGAGATCCCGACGATCGTCGACGTCGAGCACTGCACGCCCTCACCGTTCACCACCCTGGGGCAGAAGGGCGCCGGCGAGGCCGGGTACATGGGCGCGCCCGCGGCCGTCGCCGGCGCGGTGAACGACGCACTCATCGCGGCGGGGGCCGAGCCGATCAGCTCGTTGCCGATCAAACCCAGCGACGTCTGGGCGGCGCTGCAGGCCGTCCACGCCCGCGAAGGTGACCAGGAGAGCGGAGTACCCCAGTGAACGAGAGGGCCACTGCGACGGTGGGCGTCATAGATGCCCACGCCCACGTCGTGCCAGCCGGGCTGATCGCCGACCTGGCGGCCGGTCGGGTGCGTTTCCCGCACATCGAGGTGTCCGCCCACGGCACCAGCCACGTCATGGCGTTCAATGGCGGCCCGCCAACGCGCCCGATCGCACCTGGCCTCACCGATCCGGTCCGGCGGGGGAGATGGCTGGCCGAGCAGGGCATCGACCGCCAGGTGGTCGGCGGCTGGCTCGACATCTTCGGCTACCAGCTGCCCGGCGACGAGGGTGCGGAGTGGGCGGAGCTGCTCACCGACGCGGTGGCCGGCCTTGCCGCCACCGATGGGCGGCTGGTGCCGTTGGGCACCGTGCCGCTGCAGGACCCGGAGCGCGCGGCGGCCGCGCTCGCCGCCCAGCTCACCGCGGGGCTGCCCGGCGCGATGATTGCCACCCGCGCCGGTGGCCGGGAGCTGGACGATTCCGCGTTCACCCCGTTCTGGGAGGCCGCCGACCAGACCGGCGCGGTGCTGTTTCTGCATCCCGGGTTCGGCGCCGCCAGCCAGCGCTACGCCGAGTTCGGCCTGGCCAACGGCCTCGCCCGGCTGGAGGACACCACCGTCACACTCGCGCGGCTGCTCTACGCCGGCGTCCCGGCGCGCTATCCGCGGATGAAGCTGCTCGTGGCGCATGGCGGCGCCGCCCTGCCCGCCGTGCTGGGTCGGCTGGTGCGCAATCATGTGATCAACACCGACAGCACCGCGGACCCGCTCGAGTCGTTCGCGCACCTGTACCTGGACAGCGTGGTCTTCGACCCGCCCGCCCTGGAATTCCTGGTCGCCAAGACCGGCGCGGACCGGGTGCTGCTCGGCTCGGATTACCCGTTCCCGATCGGTGACCTGGCGCCGTGCCGGATCGTGGAGCAGGCCGAGCTCAAGGGCGACGACCGGGCGCGGATCCTGGGCCGAAACGCCGAGCATCTCTTCGGCATCGCCGCCGGAGCAGGCACGGCGCGGTGAAGCCCATCGACTTCGAGCTACACCGGCCGGCTTCGCTGGACGAGGCGGTCGCGCTGCTCGCCGAGCACGAGGAGGAGGGCAAGGTGCTGGCCGGCGGGCAGAGTCTGCTGCCGTTGCTGAACTTCCGGTTGGCCCGCCCGGAGCACCTCATCGATCTCGGTCGGATCGCGAGCCTGGCCGAGCTGCGCCGCACCGATGCGGGGTTGACGGTGGGAAGCATGGTCCGCCACGCCGCCGCGGAGCGGACCCCGGCGGTGGCCAGGGATTGCCCCCTGCTCGCCGAGGCCCTGCCCCTGATCGCGCACCCGCCGATCCGCAACCGGGGCACCGTCGGCGGTAGCCTCGCGCACGCCGACGCGGTCGCCGAGCTGCCCGCGGTGGCCACCGCGCTGGATGCGCGGTTCGTCGCGGTGAGCGCCCGGGGCCGCCGCGAGATCGCCGCGGCGGACTTCTTCCAGGGATACCTGACGACCGCGCTGCGGCCCGACGAGGTACTCACCGAGATCCAGTTTCCGCGCGCGGTCACCGGCACCGGCGCGGCGTTCCGGGAGGTCGCGCGGCGGCGAGGCGACTTCGCCCTGGTCGGGGTCGCGGTCCAGCTCACCGTGGTCCACGCCACGATCACCGAGGCCCGGGTGTGCTTCAGCGGGGTGGCGTCGGTACCGCTGCGGTGCGCCCCGGCCGAGGCGGTGCTGCACGGAAGCGCCGCCGACCGCGACACACTCGACCGGGCCTCAGCGGCGGCCCGCTCGGTGCTCTCCCCGCCCAGCGACCTGCACGCCCCCGCCGACTACCGGCGCCAGGTTGCCGGGGTTCTGCTCCGCCGCGCTGTGCAGGACGCCTACAGGGGTGCCTCGGCCAGCGCTGACACCCCGGCCGCCTGACTCCAGCCGAGGACGCCGCCGCGCATCGGCCACCTCGCTCAGCGCGGCTCGGTCCCGGCCGGATCGCCCGCGATGTCGCCGGGACCGACCGGCATCCGGCAGCATCCGCAGACTAGCTCGGGCTCGACGGGGTGCCCGCAGGTGCGGTGCTCGAGCGCGAGGGTGCGCTCGTCGTCGGACCGGGTCAGCCACCGGTCACCCCAGGCGACCATGGACAGGTAGAAGGGGTAGAGGGCCAGCCCCTGGTCGCTGAGCAGGTACTCGTCGCGCGGTGGCCGCTCGCAGTAGCGGCGGCGGACGAGCACCCCGATGTCGACCAGCCGGTCCAGCCGCCGGGAGAGGACGGTCGCCGCGATCCCGAGCTCGCGCTGGAAGCTGTCGAACCTGCGCACGCCGAGGAAGGCCGCGCGCAGGATCAACGAGCTCCACCGATCCCCGGTGACCTTCAGTGTGCGGGCGATCGAGCACGGCCTGCGTCTCTCGAGCAGCGACAGCTCCGGGGTGCGGGCCCGGACCGCGCGGGGCGGGACCGGCCGAACGGGACCGACGGGCCGGGCCCGCACCTCCCGCGCCCGCAGGGGTGCTTCACAGGCGGTGCAGACAAGCTCGGCGTCGAGACGTTGCCCGCAGTCGGTGTGGACCAGGGGCCGGGGCCTCGGCCCGTCCCCGCCGAAGTCGTCACCCCAGCGCATCGCCGTCATCAGGCAGCTGAACAGGTCCCGCCCCCGCTCGGTCAGGGCGTACACCGAAGCGGAGCCTTGCCCCGGATCGGGCCGGTGTTCCAGCAGCCCGGCGGTGACGAGCCGATGCAGCCGCGCGGCCAGCGTGGAACGAGCGACCCCGAGCCGCTGCTGGAAGTCGTCGAAGCGGCAGACCCCGTCGAAGACCGCCTCTCGCATCACCAGCCAGGACCAGGCGTCACCCAACAGCTCGATGGTGCGCGACGCGGCAGCGGGAGAGCGCAGGCCCGCGCCGGGAGCGCCGGCGCGCACGGGCGCGGCCATATCCCGTGCCGCTGCCGCCATCCGTCCTCCCCAGGCCCGCGGTGTGTGCTCGTGCATCGTCGCCGACGCTGACTGACTTCGTCAACGAGACTTCATTTTGGAATTGGCCCGAACAGAGACTAGCGGAACGAGACTTCATGTCGTAAAGTCTTGCTACGCTAGTCACCTGAATCCCAGGTTTTCTCGGCCGGCTCGTGATGAGCTCCGCGAGTCCGCGCGCGTTTTCCGGAACCATTTTCAGGAGTGCTGAGTGACCACTAGAAAAGACATTGCGATCGTCGGCTACGGCGAGACGCCCACGGTGCTACGCAGCGGACGATCTTCCTACGATCTTGCCGCCGAGGCGCTGGAGGCAGTGCTCGTGCACACCGGTGTGGACAAGGATGTGATCGACGGCGTCTGCTTCGCCGAGACGATGAGCGAGACGTCCAATCCGTTCTGGGGCGTCTACCTCTGCGAGCAGCTCGGCCTCGAACCGAGCTGGATGCAGGTCAACGGGCTCGGGGGGGCGTCGACCATCGGTGGCGTCGCCCGCGCCGCCGCCGCGATCCGCGACGGTCTGTGCGAGACCGTGCTGGTGCTCTCGGCGGACGCCCAGTCGTCTTGGCCGCCCACCGAGCAGGGCGCGCAGCGGTTCGAGTTCCAGTACCCGGTCGGGTTGAACGGGCCGCCCGGCGTCTTCGGGCTCATCACCCAGCGCTACCGACACCAGTACGACCTGCGCGACGAGGCGCTCGCGAAGCTGGCTGTCACCCAGCGGCGGCACGCACTGATGAACCCCAACGGCACCGAGAAGCTCCGCAAACCGCTGACTGAAGAGCAGTACCTGGCCTCCCCGTACGTCTCCGAACCGCTGCGCACGCTGGACAGTGTGATGGTCTGCGATGGCGCCAACGGCATGCTGGTGACCTCGACCGAGAACGCCCGCCGACTCGGGCTGCGCCGCTGGGTGCACCCGATCGGCTACGGCGAGGCGGTGAACCACAAGGGCACTGACCCGCTGGCCGACATCACCGAGAGCGGTTTCACCGCCGCGGCGCCGAAGGCGTTCCGCCAGGCCGAGCTGACACCGGGCGACATCGCGTCGGTGCACCTCTACGACGACTTCCTCATCGCACTCATCCTCACCCTGGAACAGACCGGCTTCTGCGCCATCGGCGAGGGCAGCAAGTTCGTCATGGAGACCGACCTGTCGCACCGGGGGACCCTGCCGCTGAACACCTCCGGCGGGCAGATCTCGGCCGGGCAGCCGGGCCTGGCCGGCGGCGGGGTGAACGCGGTGGAGGCGGTCCGTCAGCTGTTCGGCGAGGCCGGTGAACGGCAGATATCCGATGTTCGCAATGCGATGGTCACCGGGATCGGGATGATTCCGTACGGCAAGAACTGGGGAGTTTCCAACGTCCTGATCTTGGAGCAACCGTGACTCAGCAGAATGCACCGAAAACACGCCCCCGGCCGTTCCCTCGGCTCAATCACTACACCAATACCCAACCGTTCTGGGATGCGACAAAGGAACACCGCCTCGTCATCCAGTACTGCCGTGAAACGGGCCGGCCGCAATGGTTCCCCCGGTCGGCCAGCCTGGCCACGGGTCGGCGTGACACCGAATGGCGGGAGGTGACCGGCCGGGGCACGGTCTACAGCTTCACGATCGCGCGAAAGCCCTGGCCGGGACATGAGGATCGGGTGCCCTACATCTGCGCGCTCGTGGAGTTGGAGGAGGGCGTCCGGATGCTCGCCAACCTGGTCAACGTCGAGCCCGCCGACGTCCGGATCGGAGCGCCCGTCCGGCTCGCCTGGGAGACGCTGTCCGACGGCGACGACACGGTCGAGTACCCGGTGTTCGAGCCGGCCTGAGGAGGCGGTGATGAAGCTCGCCACCTTTCTCACCCACCACGCCGCGGTCCGAGGTGCCGCCCTCGCGGTGCGCGCCGGCGCGCGGTCGCTGACCTTCGCCGAGCTCGACGACACCTCCACCCGGATCGTCGGCGCGCTGCGGGCGCGCGGGGTCGGTGTCGGTGACCGCGTGGCGCTGCTGGTGCCCAACGGGGTCGAGTTCGTCCAGGCGTTCACGGGAATCGTGAAGGCGGGCGCGGTCGCCGTGCCGGTGAACCTCCGGCTCTCCGCCGACGAGGTCCGGTTCGTGCTGGCCGACTCGGCTCCCGCCGCCGCGTTCGTGGACGGGCGGTTCCGGGCCGACCTGGACTTCTCGACCGTCCGCCACGTCGTCGAGACCCAGCCGAACGCCACCGGTCCCGACACACTCGCCGGGCTGATCGCCGACGGTTCGGGGACGCCGCCGGACCTGTCGATCGACTGCGACGACTGCGTGATCTCCTACACGTCCGGCACCACCGGGCGGCCGAAGGGCGCGGTACTGACCCAGGCCAACTACGTGGTGCTGAACGGCTTCCTCAACCGCGAGATGTGGGGAATCGGCCCAGCTGACCTGCAGCTGGTCACCACCCCGCTCGCCCAACGCACCGGGCTGGCCAGGGTGATCAACATGCTCTGCCTCGGCTGCGGGCTGGTCATCCCGCCCCGGTTCGACGCCGCCACGGCCGCGGCGCTGATCGAGGCGGAGGGCGTCACGTTCATGGCGACGGTTCCGACGGTCGCGCGGATGCTGCTGCCCCGGATGCGGGCGGAGCCGGGGCGGTTCGCCTCGCTGCGCACCCTGGTGGCGACCGGCGAGGCGTTCCCGCTCGCGCTCAAGCAGCAGCTCCACGACGCGCTACCTGGGTTGGCGATCCATTCGTTCTACGCGCTCACCGAGGTCGGCCTGGTGGCGTCGATGGGACCCGACGAGCAGTTCACCCATCCCTCCTCGGTCGGCCGGATCCAGCCGGGGGTCGAGGCCCTGCTGCGCGACGAGCACCTGACCGAGGTGCTGCCCGGTGACGTCGGCGAGCTGTGGGTGCGCACCGGGGAACCGGGCCGCTTCCTGTCCATGAGCCGCTACCACGACCGTCCCGACGCGACCGCCGAGACCATCCGGGACGGCTGGGTGGCCACCGGCGACCTGGGGCGGATCGACGACGAGGGCTACCTGCATATCGTCGACCGCCGCAAGGACATGATCGTCAGCGGTGGTTTCAACATCTACTCCAAGGAGGTCGAGCAGGCGATCGCCGAGCTGCCCGGCGTCAGCGACGTCGCGGTCCTCGGCGTGCCAGACGACCTCTACGGCGAGGCCGTGGTCGCCTACGTCGACGTCCACCCCGGCGTGGTGCTCGAGGCGGCGACCGTCATCGCGCACTGCCGCGCGCGCATCGCGAGCTACAAGAAGCCCCGCGACGTCCACTTCGTGACCGAGCTGCCGCGCAACAGCACCGGCAAGGTGCTCAAGCGGCTGCTGCAACCCGCCGTAGCTGTTCAGTGATCCGCCCTTGATCGGAGTTGCACGCCATGTCCGTCGTCCTGCTCGAGCGTCCCGCCGCCGCGATCGCCGTCGTCCGGTTCAACCGCCCAGAGGTACGCAACGCGCTCAATACCGAGGTCCGCACGCTGCTGCACGAGCACTTCACCGCCCTCGCCGCCGACGATGAGGTTCGTGTCGTCGTGCTGACCGGCAACGAGCGGGCCTTCGCCGCCGGCGCCGACATCGCCGAGCAGGCCGACCGTGACGTCGTCGGCGCGATCAAGGCCTACACCACCGATGCGATCGCCGCCTTCCCCAAGCCGGTGATCGCCGCGGTCAACGGCTACGCCCTGGGCGGTGGCTGCGAGTTCGCCCTGCAATGCGACTTCATCATCGCCTCTGACCGGGCGAAGTTCGGCCAGCCGGAGGTCAACCTCGGGCTGATCCCCGGGGCGGGCGGCACCCAGCGCCTGCCGCGCGTGGTCGGTCGGCTCAACGCCTCGTACCTGCTGTTCACCGGCTCGATCATCGCAGCCGCGGACGCGCACCGGATGGGCCTGGTCGCCGAGGTCGTCGAGGGCGACGCCCTGCCCAGAGCGCTGGAGCTGGCCGCGGTGATCGCGGCCAAGGCGCCGCTGGCGGTGCGCCAGGTCAAGGAGGTCATGCGCAACGGCCTCGACGCGCCGCTGGAGGCCGGGCTGCGCCTGGAGCGACGCGGCTACCAGCTCATGTTCGGCACGTCCGACTTCCGCGAAGGCGTCAAAGCGTTCGCGGACAAGCGGGATCCCCTCTTCACCGGGGAATGACCCCGCAAGTGGGCCCGCGTCCGGCCCTACCTCGGCAGTACTGACGTCAATGCGCAGCGAGTCAGTCCCGTTTCTGGCTGCCCTCGTACGCTCCGCTCAGCCACATCCGGTGCACCTGGTCGAAGTACCTGGCCAGCTCTCGCACCGCGGCGTCGGAGTCTCGCGCGTGCAGCGCCTTGAGTAGGGTGCGCCGGGCCCGGACGATCGTGTCGTCCCTGGTGGGGCCCTGACTGATGGTCACCTTTGCCACCACCTCGAGCAGGGCCCGCATCATCAGCACCAGGATGGGGTTGCCGGTCGCCTCGGCGAGCAGGCGGTGGAACTCGAGGTGCGTGGTCACCTTCGCTTCCCACTGTCCGGCGTGGGTGAGCTGCGCGGCCTCCCTGACGTTGGCGTCCAGCTTCGCCAGGTCCGCATCGGTCATCCGCTCGCACGCCGCGACAGCCGCCATGCACGCGAGGCCTTGCAGGGTGTCCCTGACGTCGGCGAGGGTGAAATCGGTGAGCCGAAGCGCATCGGTGAGCGAGTTCGCCACCACAGAGGCGTCGCCGGCGGCGATGAAGGAACCGCCGGTGTGCCCACGCTTCAGCGTGATGATCCCGGAGATCTCCAACATGCGCAGGGCCTCGCGGACGGTGCTGCGGCTGACCTCGAATTGCTCAGCCAGCGCACGCTCAGACGGCAACCGGTCGCCGGGGCGCAACCGCCCGTCGACGATCAACGCGCGCACCTGCCCGATGATCGCCTCGAACGTCCGCCGCGGCGGGGCGGGCTGAAAGACGATCCCGCTGTCGGCCGTCGAGTCGACAGGCGCGCCCGAGCGAGGAGCCCCAGCCCTCGTCGTGGCGGGCTCGGTCTGATTCGGCGGCATGGTGCCAAGTCTGCTCGATACGGTTCGCCGGCGTTCCATCGCGCCGCCCTCCCTGGGTGTTCCAGCAAGCGAAACCGTGCCTGGTTCAATCCCGGGTTGCCCTGATTCGCTGCCGAGACGATCCGAACCACACGTTCCGGACCTGTGCGGCGATCACACGTGCCGCCGACGGCAAGGTCGCTGAGAAAGCGGGTAGCGGAATGGCCGCGGAAAGAACCTCGCTCGAACATCCGATAGTCGATCAACCAGCCGTGGAGCCCGCCTACAGACCATTGCTGGCGTGGACGGTTCTGGTGATGCTCGTGCTGTTCATGATCGTCAACTGGGCGGACCGGACCATTCTCGCGCTGGCCGCGCAGCCGATGATGCAGGAGTTCGGACTCTCCGCGTCCAGGTTCGGATTGATCAGCAGCTCGTTCTTCCTCCTGTTCAGCATCAGTCCCTTGGTGGTCGGATTCCTGGCCTCCCGAGTCCCGATCAAATGGGTGTTGCTGGTGCTTGCGTTGCTGTGGGCCTGCGCGCAGCTTCCGGTGTTCTTCCTTGCCAGCGCCGGGATCCTGCTGGGCACCCGCCTCGCGCTCGGTGCGGCCGAGGGGCCGGCGGCCCCCATGGCGGTGGCTGCAGCCCACTCGTGGTTCCCCGTGGAGCGGCGCGGGCTGGCCAGCTCGTTGATCACCTCGGGCGCGTCGATCGCGAAGATTGTGGTGGCGCCGATCCTGGCGCTGATCATCGTGGGGGCTGGCTGGCGGACCGCTTTCCTCGTGCTGGCGATCGCAAGTGTCGTCTGGGCGGGATTCTGGCTCGTCGTCGGCAAGGACGGACCGTTCACGCTGCCCGTGCGGGCCACGGCCAGCACCGCCGACTGGGCCATCGGCCGAGGGACGGTGCGCAAGGCAGTTGCCAGCAAGACCTTTCTCGTGCTCTTGGTGGCGACCTTCCCGATGTACGGGCTGGTGAGCGTTGTCGTCAGCTGGATGCCCTCCTACTTGGAGCAGGGCCTCGGATTCACTCGTGTGCAGGCGGGCTTCCTCTACGGCCTGCCGAGCGTGTCCTCGCTGGTGTTCATGCTGCTCGGCGGAGTCATCACGGATCGGATGCTGAAGCGCGGTGGGTCCAACCGGGTCGCTCGAGGGTTGGTGCCCGCCGTGGCATTGGCCGCCGGCGGGCTGCTCATCGCGATGCTGCCGTTCCTCGCCGACAACCGCATCGTTGCGGTGGGCGTCCTCATGATCGGCTATGGCCTCGGAAACCTGGCCATGCCGATCGTCTACGCAGCAATCGGGAGCTTGGTCGAGACAACGAAGCGCACGACTGTGCTGGGTATCTTCTTCGCGCTGCAGACATTCTCCGGCGTGATCGCACCGTGGGCGACCGGCATCCTCGTGGATGCGGGCTCAACGCGGATCGCGGGCTACCACAACGCGTTCCTGGTTCTCGGGCTGCTGATCGTCGCGGGCAGCATCGTCGCCGGCTTCATGGCAGACCCTGATCGGGACAGGGCCCGCGCTAATGCATGAGCCTCGTTTCCCTGTGCCTGCCGTGGAGTACGCCGCACAACAGCCGGCTGCTGACGCCGGATGGTTCTGGGGGATCTGCGAATCCAGGCCGGAGAAGGTCGCCGTTGTCGACGTCGACGGAACCGAGATCTCGTTCGGGGAGCTCGGCAGGCGCGTCAACCAGATCTCCCACGGGTTCGCGGCCAGCGGCGTGGGACCTGGCGAGTGCGTGACGGTGGCGCTGAAGAACCGCGCGGATTTCCTGGCGCTGAAGCTCGCCGCGGGACAGTCCGGCGTGTATCTGGTGCCGGCCGGCGTGCACTCGACGCGACGCGAGCTGGCACACGTCATCGGCGACAGCAAGAGCCGCCTCGTCTTCGCCGACGAGGTGAGCATGGAAGCCGCGGTCGGTGCATCGGACGAGCACGGTGTCGAGAACGCCCGGCTGGTCATGATGGACCCGCTCGGCGGCCGTCGGAGCATGGCCGACTTCTTGCGCGGCTTACCCACGAGCACGCCCGAGAGTCGCGTCGGCGGCCGCTACATGTACTACACGTCGGGGACAACCGGTTCACCGAAGGGCGTCGTGGTCCCGGCGACACCGAAGTCGCCGGAGGAGGACACCGCCGCGTGGGCAGCGGGGTTCGCCTCGTCCTTCGACTTCGTTCCGTTCGAGGGCGTGCACCTGGTTACCGGTCCGCTCTACCACCGAGGACCCGGTTTGTGGACGCTGGTGTCCCTGCACCTCGGCCACACCGTGGTGCTCATGCGCAAGTTCGATCCGGAGACCATGCTCGGCCTCATCCAGCGATACCGCGTGACGAGCAGCCACATCGTCCCGACCGTGTTCCACCGCATGCTGCAGATCCCGCTCGAGGTCCGCGAGCAGTACGACCTCAGCTCCCTGCGGCAGGTCCTGCACGCGGCGGCGCCCTGCCCGGTCCACGTGAAGCGCGCGATGATCGCATGGCTCGGACCCGTGCTCTGGGAGTACTACGGCTCCACCGAAGGAGGCGGCACGATCGTTCGTCCCGAGGACTTCGAGCAGCACCCCGGCAGCCAGGGACGTGCCTGGCCCGGGGCGAAGGTGAGGATCACCGACGACGCTCGACAACCCGTGCCGGCCGGTGTCGAGGGCACGATCTGGATCAGCAACGGAACCCGGTTCAGCTATCGCGGCGACGAGACGAAGACGCGGGCCGCGTGGGACGGCGAGTGGTTCACCGTGGGGGACATCGGACACCTTGACCCGGACGGCTGGCTGTACATCGGGGACCGTCGGTCGGACCTCATCATCTCGGGCGGGGTGAACGTCTATCCGGCGGAGGTCGAGGGGGCGCTGCTGGCACATCCGCTCGTCGCGGATGCAGCGGTGGTCGGTGTTCCCGACGACGAGTGGGGTCAGCGTGTCGTTGCGGTGATCGAGCCCCGGCCCGAGGCGCCGGAGTCCGATTCGCTGGCCGAGGAGCTGACCAGACATTGCCGCGCCGAGCTCACCGGTCCGAAGGTTCCACGCGAGTACTGCTTCGTGTCGGTCATGCCGCGCAACGAGATCGGCAAGGTCAGCCGCACGGGACTCAGGGACAACCTGCTCGCCCGGACAATGGAAGAACGATCGTGACGATGACCGAGGCACCCGGGCGGTTCCGTTATGAGCGGGTCCGGGAGTCGGCCCGCACGACGCTGGCGCCGATCGCGCACGCCGGCGGCTCCGGCCGGGTCGATCGTGACCTGCTGCGGGTGACCGCGACCGAGGGCATCCTCGACATGCTGTTTCCCGAAGGTGACGGTCCGGCGACGGCCATGGCCATCTGCGAGATCAGGGAGGCGCTCGGCTACGGCTGCGCGGCGGCGGACGTCGCGGTGTCCATGCAGGGCATCGGCGGATATCCGGTTCTGCTCTCCGGACAGCCGCACCAGATCGAGCGCTGGCTGGAACCGATGCGACGGGGCATGGCCGTGGCCGGATTCGCCCTGACGGAGCCCGAGGTCGGCTCGGACGCGGCGGCGATCCAGCTGCGGGCGCGACCGGACGCCGATGGGTGGACGCTGCACGGTTACAAGAAATGGATCACCAACGCCCCTGACGCGGACTTCTACGTCACCTTCGCGCGAACGACCCAGAACGCGCGTTCGCGAGGAGTCACGGCATTCCTCGTGCCCGCCGACCGGGAGGGGCTGAGTGGCGTGCCGATCGAGTTCATCACCGACCACCCCATCGGGACCCTCACCTTCGACGGCGTGCACGTCGACAGGGCCGATGTCATCGGAGAGGTCGACCGCGGGTTCGTGGCGGCGATGACGACGTTCGACCTTTTCCGGCCCAGCCTCGGGGCCGCCGCGGTCGGTATGGGGCAGGCCGCGCTGGATGCCGTCGTGGAGCGGACGGCAACACGGTCGGCCTTCGGGCGCCCCATCGGCAGCAACCAGGCGGTAGCCCATGCGCTCGCCGATGTGGCGACGCGACTGGAAGCCTCGCGGCATCTCGTCGACGCGGCCGCCACGGCCTACGAGGCGCGTGACCCACGGGTGACCGTCAAGGCCGCCATGGCCAAGGTGTTCGCGACGGAGGCGGCCCAGGCGGCGATCGACACGGCGATCCAGTTCCACGGAGCCTCCGGCCTCGAGGCCGGGCACCTCCTGGAGGGGTTGTATCGCGAGGTGCGTGCGACCCGGATCTTCGAGGGTGCATCCGAGATCCAACGTGACCTGATCGCGCGCGATCTCTATCGCCACACGAGCCTGGGACGGGGGCCGCGCCGATCGGGCCGCGACAAGGAGACGTGATGTCGATCCTCTGGGAGTTCCCGTGACCGCCCGTCCGCACCCGCCGCAGGCCGGCGCCGCGTGGCAGGGAGGCGTCGCGGTTCTCGCGCCGGACATTCTGCGTGGCAGGCGTGCCGTGGTGTCGGGTGCCGGAACGGGCATCGGGCGGGCCGTGGCACTGCGCTTGGTCGAACTCGGTGCACATGTCGTTGGCCTCGGCCGGCGCGAGCACCTGCTGAAGGAGACCGGCGGGCTCGCCGACCATCTCCCCGGCAGCTACCGCTACCTCCCGGTCGATCTGCGGGACGCCACGGCCGCCCGGGCCGCGATCGACGACTCCGGCGCCGACGGGCTCGATCTGCTTGTCAACAACGCCGGCGGGCAGTTCTACGCCGCGACTGAGGACATCAGTGACGGCGGGTTCCGCGCGGTGGTCGACCTCAACCTCAACGCCGTCTTCACCGTGATGTCGGCGGCCCGGCCCGCGCTGGCGGTGCGTG
>Ga0137415_10001324_pt1 | contig 24327 bp, 16 predicted proteins | sample CZODoug3_1_1_16f_FD_183082 | JGI IMG/M metagenome (GOLD analysis project Ga0137415, IMG submission 183082) | Vadose zone soil fungal communities from Angelo Coast Range Reserve, California, USA - CZODoug3_1_1_16fungal (Hybrid Assembly) | ecosystem: Environmental > Terrestrial > Soil > Vadose...
CATCCAAAGATATTGAGAACGGCCAATGCTCAGTGGAGTTACTGATCGACAAGTGTGTAGCTGAAATCTTCGTAGATGAAGGAAGGCATTACATAGTCAGAGAGATACCTGTAACTTCAAACGATCACAACCTGCAATGCAGCCTGCAGCAAAAAGCCAGCATCCTCAATCGTCTTGAGGTCTATGAGATAAAGTCCATTTGGAACAGACGGAGTTAGGGAAAGTGCAGGATTAGTATTTCAGCAAAATGAAGAACCCCTCAGTCAACGAAGCCGCTGTGTACGTGCACAATGGTTTTAGACTTATACATTTTTTCTCCTTCATCACGTTCAAATGGTAGTTCCGGTTTGTGCCGGACTTGACTAGAGTAGGAAGTCACGACTCAGATGAATTGAACGTTCTTGCGGTGTGAAGGAGCTAGAGCTCCGCTCGTTCATAGGAGCTCGCCAACATGCGCCATGCCCCCTCTGAACTGCAAAGCCCTAGCAAATATTCACGAAGATCACTGCTTCGATGTAGAACTGCCAGCCGCCGCTTGCTCAATGATGGAAGCAACAGCGTCAGGCCGTGAAACGTAGATAGCATGACTGCCCTTGATCTCAGTCACCTTGGAACCGGCTCGCTTCGACATGAAGCGCTGAAGGTCCGGAGCGATCATGTGATCTTCTGTAGTCAGCAGATACCAGCTCGGCTTCGTCTTCCAGGCAGCCGCTGTGGCACCGCCATTTGCGGCCTCAAGTCCCCACGGCACTTGGGAATTGGCCATGAAATCTGCAATTTCGGGCTTTGCGTCAGCGGCGAAGGAAGCTGCAAACTTCTGGCGGTCAAGAAACAGGAAGCCATCCTGTGGCGGCAGAATCGGGGGAGCCGGTGCGCCCGCCGGAGCAGTCTTGATGAGAGAAAGGACAGAATCACCAGTGTCAGCAGCGAATGCACATATGTAAACAAGCCCGGCGACCTTCGGGTCGTCTCCTGCCGAGCTGATCACCACACCGCCATACGAATGGCCTACAAGAATTACAGGACCGTCCTGCGCGTCGATGGCTCTCTTCGTTACTGCGACATCATCTGCGAGAGTGATCGTCGGGTTCTGAACGATCGTGACGTTATAGCCCTTCTTCTTGAGAATCTTGTAAACGCCTTGCCATCCAGAACCATCTACGAATCCACCATGGACCAGCACAACATTCTTCACAGCGAGCGCGTTTCCCGTTTGGGATCGAGCGATCACGCCAGTAAACATAAGGGCAACAGCGGGCAGCAGCCGCCATAAAATTCGTTGAACCTTCATTCTTATCTCCAAGGGTCGGGCCTTCCTCGGCCTGGATCTCCTTATGTTGGTTTTAGGTCCTGATACTATGAACAACAAGTTCCGAATAGTTATCATTCGCTGAGAAATATTCAACAATGGAATTCTCTTCAAGACAGCTAAGGGCTTTCCACTTGGTGGCGAGCCATCATAGTTTTGCCCGCGCAGCCGAAGAACTGCTTATCACCCCATCGGGATTGAGCGTGTTGATCCGCGAGTTGGAGCGGCAACTTGGATTCCGCCTGTTCGACCGCACAACAAGGCAGGTCACATTGACCGCCTTCGGAAGTGAACTGATTGCGGTGACGGAACCCAGCCTGGGGAAGCTGGATAACGCGATGTCTCGCATTGAACAGTCGGCCAAAGGCCGGGAACGATGGATTTCAGTCGGAACCACTCCCTGGCTTGCGGCAAATGTCCTGCCGCAAGCCATCAGGCAATTCCGTGAGCGGCGTCCAGATCTGCGTATTCGCTTATTCGACGGCTGGCTGGACGAAATTCAGCAGCGCGTTCACGCCGGAAAGCTTGATATGGGAGTTGGGATTTTCAAGAACTCCTCGGGAGTGAGGAGAAACCCTTTCTTTTCCTTTGCGCTAATGGCAGTGTTTCCCGATCAGGGGGCTGCGATCAACAGCGCTCCAACTCGGTGGTCATCTCTCAGCGGGCAGAGATTAGTCTCTCTGACAAAGGACTATCCTCATCAGTTGGTTATCGACAAGCAGCTTGCAAAGATAGGTGCCGTCTGCAGACGTGGGCAGATAGTGAAGCTGCTCGAAACGCAGATTGCACTTGTGGAAGCCAACGAAGGTACCGCCGTCATCCCTTCGTTTGGCATGCTTGCATGTCGTAACCGCAAAGTCACGATGAGTGCGCTCATCGATCCGGTCGTCAACCTCGATTTTTATCAAATTAGCAATCGCGGAAGCCATATGTCCAAGGATGCCAAGGCATTCAGTGGATTCTTGAAAACCTACATCGCCAACTGGGCAGGTACTTCGAGCGCCCCTTAACGCCGCTCTAAAAATCGACACGCCTTGCGCAGATGGTTCTGATATTCAAGATGCTCCCTTTACATTTCACAACACGTCGAAGTAGTCCCTCGGTAAAGCGAGGCCACACATCTGATTTGAACCATACATCCTCACAAGTCGGGGGCAATGCACTCATTGAGCCGGAAAACGACTCGGTTTGATGCTCGGCGATAGCGTACTCACCTAGACGGATGGGTTGAATCGGGTTTGAAGGACTATCTCAGCTGATTGCAATTTCATTTCCCTGCTCGACATCATCTGCGAGACAATTCCAAGATGGTCAACTGCTTCGTGGAACGTTCGTTCAACATCCGGCAATGTTCATGCAGCAACTATGGGTCCGCAAATGTGCGGTTACATGTTGCTTGGCGATTTTGACTTAATGCGAAATGTTGCTGTATGAATTTGGAGTGAGCCTAAGATTCCTGGATTAAATGATGTCAGTTACCTCTAAGTGCGCGAAGCTACTTAACGCCACACACAAGTCCGCATCTACCTGCTTCTGTACTTGCTGCTCATCTTTTGGTGAACTTCAGAAGAGCTATGCAGCTGGCAATTATTCCTGATTCTCGGACTCCCAGCTGAATCGTTCCTAGGTTTGCGTTCTGAACGATATTGGCTTCAGGGCGGTATCCAAATGATAAGAGCGGAGTGAATATGACTGAAACGACAACAACGCAACCGAACCCAGACCGGATTCTTCAGGTAGGTTTGGGGTTTTGGGCGTCCAAAACGCTTTTGAGTGCTATTGAACTGGAAGTCTTTACTACACTCGCTCATCATCCCTTACCCCTTTCCGACCTGCAGCAACGGCTGGGGTTGCATCCCCGATCGGGTCGCGACTTCTTTGACGCGCTCGTATCTATGGGTTTCCTGGAACGCGCGGGGAGTACATACAGCAATACGCTTGCAACGGATATGTATCTCGACAAATGTAAATCGACCTATATCGGGGGCGTGCTTGAAATGTGCAATAGCCGTTTGTATCCGTTTTGGTCCCACTTGACGGAAGCACTTCGGACGGCATGCCCGCAAAACGAAAGTCGCGATGGCTCGGTGCCCCTGTTTGAGACCTTATATGCAGAACCTGCAAGGCTGAAAGAGTTTCTGCGGGCGATGACGGGCATTAGTCGAGGTGCAAATTGGGCTATCGCACGTCAGTTCCCTTGGGCGAACTATCGAACCTTTGCAGATATTGGCACGGCTCAAGGGGATCTCGCAGTTCAAATCGCGCTGCATAATCCGCACTTACAGGGAGTCGGTTTTGACCTGCCTGAAGTGGTTTCCATTTTTGAGGAATACGCTACGGCCAACGGAGTGGAGGATAGAGTCCGTTTTCAGAAGGGAGATTTCTTTAAGGACTCTCTTCCGAGCGTCGATGTGATTACGATGGGACACGTCCTGCACGATTGGAGTCTCGAAACGAAAGAAATGCTGATCAGGAAGGCTTATGATGCTTTGCCGCGGGGTGGAGCGTTGATTGCGTATGACGCCATTATCGACGATGACCGTCGAGAGAATACCTTCGGCCTTCTGATGAGTCTCAACATGTTGATCGAGACCCGAGAAGGATTTGACTATACTGGCGCGGACTGTTGCGCCTGGATGAGAAAGGCAGGCTTCACTGAGACGCGTGTAGAACACCTGGTAGGTCCTGACTCTATGGTCATCGGCATTAAATAGAAGCATCGGAATTGTGCGCCATGTTGGACAACTCCCCGGAAATTGGATTGGAGTTCTTATAGATTTAGCTAAAATTTATAGACTTAACGGACTGGTTGCCTCTAACCCACGGGAAGATTAACTTGAATCGCACACATGTCCGTCCACATCTCCTTACTTTCCTGTCTGCTCATGGTACTTGACAATTTACACGCGCCTTCGCGATGTCCAGACGATCCAGCACACCCGGTTGCCGTCAGCTTGCTTGCAATATCGGCCAGCATCATGCGCTCGCTTCTTTCTGAAGAAAACCCCTGTCAAGTCTTCCATTGAAAAATCTCCCTCATCTTGCACAAAACAAGGTTCAAGATCGCAAGAAAATTGGCAGTTGAATACCACAAACTTGCTCTCCTGGAAAGTGAGGGGCAATTCAGAATTTGTATCAGGGGCACGGCTTTAGTCGTGCCGTAAATGGCTAAAAATACATGGGGGCTTTAGCCCCTGAGGAACTGCCGGAAGAGGCGGATAACTGTATTTACCAGGCTCCTCTGTCCAAGGGATAATCATTGCCTATTGAAACTACCGATGAGTGAGTTGGCGATTTTGCCAGAATTTAGGGAACTATCCGCTGTTTCTTTCCGTATCGCCAGCCATGGCACATGACCTTCGGTTTGCCTTGCGCATGATCCTCACTCATCGCTGGTTTTCAGCCGCAATTGTGGCGACGCTGGCATTGGGCATCGGCCTCAACACCATGATCTTTACGCTGGTCAACGCAGTTCTGGTTAAGCCAGTGCCGGTTCCCGGCGGCGAGCGCCTGGTTGCCGTCAGCAATCGCAATGTTACGCAAAGCGAAAATTCGATGGGCATGTCATACCCCGACTTCCGCGAGTATCGCGCCCAGGCCTCCTCCTTTGAGGCGCTGGAGGGCGAAGAACACGAACAGGGCGTTTTGAGCGAAAACGGCAACCCGCCGCAGGCTTATCTGCTGGATCGCGCATCTTCGGGTATTTTCGAGAGCCTGCACATCCGGCCTGTTCTTGGCCGTGGATTTCTGCCCGCCGACGACAAGGCAGGCGCAGAGCCAGTACTGGTGCTTGGATATGGCGTCTGGAAAGAACGTTACAACAGCTCCCCCAGCGTGATTGGCCGCCAGGTGCGCGTCAATGGGAAGCCGGCCACTATCATCGGCGTTATGCCGAAGGGATTCAAATTTCCAACCAACATCGAAATGTGGATGCCCCTGGTTCCGACACCGGAGTTGGAAAAACGTGAAACCCGGCAGCTACATGTTTTCGGAATGCTCAAGCCAGGGACGACGATCGCTCAGGCCAGTGTAGAACTGAATGGAATCGCCCGACGGCTTGCGGCGCAGTTTGCCGATACGAACAAAGACATCGGCGTGTCGGTGCTGACGTTCCACCAGCAATACAACGGCGGGAACATCCGCATGATTTTTCTCCTCATGCTTGCCGCGGTTGGTTTCGTGCTGCTCATCGCCTGCGCAAACGTTGCGAATATGATGTTGAGCCGCGCATTGGTTCGTCAGCGCGAGATGTCTATCCGCGCCGCGCTCGGTGCATCTCGGTGGCATATTGTCCGTCAACTGCTGATTGAAAGCGTGCTGCTCAGTATATTTGGCGGCGTGCTCGGCTTGGCACTGGCTGCCTTTGGAGCGCATTGGTTCGATCTATCAACCCAGAATGTCGGCAAACCATATTGGATTCAGTTCACCATGGATTACGCCGTTTTCGGTTACTTCGCGGCCCTCTGCATCTTCAGCGGCCTGCTCTTCGGCATGGCCCCGGCCTTGCGGTCCTCGCGAGTAGAGTTGAATGAAGTGCTGAAAGATGGCGCCAGAAGCGCGGGCAGGCATCGCGGCGGCGGACTCTCCAGCTTGCTCGTGGTCTTCCAGTTCGCTCTTACACTCGTGCTGTTGACCGGGGCTGGATTTTTTGTGCACAGTCTTCTGAAGAATCTTTCCGCAAATCGTTCTGTGCCTGCAGATCAACTCATGACTGCGCGTCTCGATCTCCCTGACGACCGCTACAAGGACACCGATGCGCGGCAGCGTTTTTACGACCAGTTGCTTCCGCGCCTCAAAGCACTTCCAGGCGTAACGCATGTGGTTTTGACCTCGGACCTACCCGGCCTGGGCGCGAATACATCGCAAGTAGAAGTTGAACACTCCGCCGTGGATAACGCCGCGCACCGCCCGTCCGTGGCCTATCTCGTCCAGGCTCCCGGCTATTTTGAGGCGATCAACCTGCCTGTTCTGTTAGGCCGCGACTTCAATGCGACGGATGGAACAACCGACCACAAATCGGCAATTGTTACCCGCGAGTGCGCTGAGCACTTCTGGCCAAACCAAAATGCAATTGGAAAGCGGTTCCGCTTTTATGACGATAAGAACAAGCCCGGCGAATGGCTCACGGTAGTCGGAGTTTCCGCGAACATCGCCCAGCAACTTGACGATGCGCATCCAAAGCCTCTGCTCTTTCTGCCCTTCCGCGAAAAGGGTTGGGGAAGCATGGCCCTGTTGATACGGTCCGGCAGCAATCCAATTGCCGCAGTTCGCGCTGTTGTGCAGGGTCTGGATCAGGACTTGCCCCTGCGCGATGTATACACGTTTCCCCAGGCGTTAGAGCACCAGCAATGGTATCTTCACCTGTTCAGCAAGCTCTTCGCCGGATTTGCATTGATTGCCTTACTGATGGCTTCGGTGGGCATCTATGCTGTCATCGCTCATGCAACCAACAGCCGTACCCAGGAGATTGGCGTGCGCATGGCGCTGGGCGCGAACGCGCGAAACATCGTCATGCTAGTGATGCGGCGCGGCTTGTGGCAAATCATCGCAGGGCTCACGCTGGGCATAGCTGCGGCTCTGCCTGCGGCGCGTCTCATGGGGAGCCTGCCCATCGGCGTTTCTTCATCCGATCCGGTAGTTTTCGTTATAGTAGCCGCGTTACTGTCGATTGTTGGTTTGTTTGCCTGCTGGCTACCGGCGCGCAGAGCAGCCACACTCGACCCGGTCAAAGCTATTCGTTACGAGTAGCAAGATAATTGCTCGCAGGTCCCTGAGTGCAAAGGCAATTTGGCAACAATCGAACTGAAAACCGAACTGAAAATCTGGTCTGCTGTTCTCTTTGCACGCTGTTTATCGTGAAAGCGATGGCTAATTTGATCGATATCCCCTGTGAGGCCTGAGCACAGCATCAGTGATCGCAAATAATCCAAGTTACCGCATAGTCGGCTTGCTCGCCAATATCGACCAGCATCGTGCGTCCACTTCTTTCTAAAGAAAATTCCCTGTCAAGTCTTTTATTTAAAAACTTCCGCCATCTTGCACAAAACAAAGGATCTGAATCGCAAGAAAATTGGCAGTCGAATATCGTAAACTTGTTATCCTAGAAAGAGGCGCGGTTCGGAGTTTGTATCAGGGCACGACTTTAGAGAGCCTATCCTGAGCGGAGCCGAAGGATGCCGTAAGCGCAATTGCATGAATACGGCTTTAGCTGCTGAAAGATTGCTAAAGACGTGTGAGTGATTTCGGCTCTCAAATACTGCTTCGCGAATAGCGCATTTTGATAGCAATATAGTAACTAACAAGCACCTAAACTATTTAAAGTCAATGCAAAACTCGCAAAATATTTAGAGTCAGATACTTACAAAAACACGATTCTTTGTTTTCATACACTTACATTGAAGGGGAGGGCAGGGGTATTGCCTCAAATGCAAATATGTACACCCAGGTTATAGCGCCGGAAAATCCCGAGACCCAGTTCTCTTCGGCAGTCAAAACCATCGATCTACGCAGCGACACAGTCACCAAACCAACTCCGGCCATGCGCCGCGCCATGGCTGAAGCCGAGGTCGGCGACGATGTCTACGGCGAAGACCCCACCGTCAATCGCCTCGAAACCCGCGCTGCAGAAATCTTCGGTCGCGAAGCCGCCATCTTCGTACCCACCGGAACCATGGGCAACCAGATCGCCGTCCGCCTCCACACCCAGCCAGGGCAGGAGGTCATCTGCGAATCCCGCGTCCACATTGTCGACTGGGAAATGGCAATGGTCGCTACCTTCTCCGGCTGTCAGTTGCGGACCGCCACCGCCGAACGCGGCATCCTCACCTGGAGCCACATCGCCCGCCTTCTGAAGAAAGGCAGCACAAACAACGCCCCAACTGGCCTCATCTCGCTCGAAAACACCCACAACATGGCCGGAGGAACCGTCACACCCATCGAGGTCATGGAAGAAATCTGGCACGGAGCCCAAGAAACAGGCCTGCCCATTCACCTCGACGGCGCCCGTGTCTTCAACACCTCGGTCGCCCTGGGAATCCCGGTCGCCGAACTCACCAGCGGCTTTAACAGCGTCATGTTCTGCCTCTCCAAGGGACTAGGAGCACCCGTAGGCTCCATGCTCATAGGCAGCCGCAGATTCATCGAACGCGCCCGCGTCATCCGCAAATCCTTAGGCGGAGGCATGCGTCAGGCCGGAATCCTCGCCGCCGCAGGCCTCATCGCACTCGAAGAGATGCCCAAGCGCCTGCACGAAGACCACGCCAACGCCCGCCTGCTGGCCGAGTCCCTGGCAAAGCTCCAACAAGTGCAAATCGACCTGGAAACCGTCCAGACCAACATCGTCATCTTCAACCTGTCAGGCGAAGGCAAAGCAGAAGCACTGGTAGCAAAGCTAAAGCAACGCGGAGTCCTAGCCAGCAAAGTAGGCCCCGAAGCCATCCGCTTCGTCACCCACAAAGACGTAGACCGCACCGCCTGCGAAGAAGCCGCACGCATCACGACAGAGGAGATCGCGAAAATTTAAGCCGGAACCGGTTCAGCAAGAAAGCAAGCAAAAACCTCATTCGAAAGCAGGCGCCCTCGCCCCGTGAGAGAAACACGATCATCGTTCCAGGCAATCAGCTCTTCGCACTCAAGATCAATAAGCACCGGCTCGATCTCACGAATAGCAGTTGAACCAAACTCAGCGCGTAGAGCAGCCAGACTCACTCCATCATTCAAGCGAAGGCCCAGAAACCAGGCCTCCTCCAGCTCTTCCTCACGGGAGAGAAGATGAGGCTCATCCCAACCCGAATGATTGAGAAAGGACTGTAGCTCATCTGTTGTAGCAAAGCGCAAAGCCGCGCCGGAAGCAGTACGAAGCATAGAGTGAGCATCAACGCCGACACCCAAATAAGGTTCACGCTTCCAGTACTTGAGGTTGTGAACCGACTCACTGCCCAAACGCGCAAAATTAGAGATCTCATACTGAGCAATTCCCTGCCCAGCCAGAAAATCAATGGCCGTAGAATACATATCAGCCATCAGATCATCCGAAGGAACTTCAGCAGCCCGGTAACGCTGACCGCCAGTAACAATCTCCAGGCCCAGACGAGAATCCTCATCAACCTCGAACATATAAACATTGGCATGATCGACGCCAGTGCCAGCAAGAACCTCCAGCGACTCGCGCCACGAAGCAACAGTCTGCCCCGGGAGCCCGGCAATCAGATCAACATTGACAGCCTGAATCCCAGCCGCATGGACACGACGAATGTCTTCAAGAGCAATCGCGCGAGTATGAAGACGCCCAGTGGATTTAGCCTCGGCATCAATAAACGACTGGACACCGAAGCTGACGCGGTTCACACCCGCCTCAACCATAGCCGCAAGCATGTCATCAGCAAGCTGGCCCGGAGCGCACTCAACAGTAATCTCAGCACCGGGCAGGACGACAAACTCACGCCGCAAAGCACCAAACATCCGCTGAATCAAATGCGGAGGCAGAATAGAAGGAGTGCCTCCACCAAGATAAACAGTATCCACAATCTCCGGCAGCACAGCATTCCACCGGTCAGACCGCTCATGAATCGTCCGAAGATCCTGCTCCAGCCGGGCAACATACTGCTCAAAATAACTGGAAGGATAAACACCCGATGCGAAGTTGCAGAACGTGCATTTAGAGCGGCAAAACGGGACTGAGAGGTAGAGACCGAGGGATTGCATCTGGCTCTATTCTCCCATCCTTCAACAGATGAGGCGAATTCCAGACAATAAGCGACATTTGGCGTTATAATACACGACAGAATGGTAAACGAGCTGAATGCAGTAGTCGGAGAACTAGGTGGAGAAATCGCCGTAGGAAGAACCGTGCGCACAGAGGAAGACATGAGCGCCGCCATCCGTGAGGGCTTCCCTCACTCGGCTGTCGAAGGGCTTCTGGAATCTTCCGGCCTCTCCCTGCAAGAGCTTGCCGCCAGCCTGGATCTCTCCGTCCGCAGCTTACAACGCCGCAAGCATCAAGGACGGCTGGCTCGTTATGAATCCGACCGCCTCTACCGGCTAGCCCGCATTCTGGCCCTCGCGGAGTACTTCTTAGGAAATCACGAGAGAGCTGTGCGCTGGCTGAAACACGCAAATCATGCCCTCGGCGGCATTACCCCGCTGGAAGCAGTAGATACAGAGCTGGGCGCACGGCAGGTAGAGAACGTGCTTGGCCGGATTGGTTACGGCGGGATCAGTTGACGCGCGTCTACCGCCTGCTGCGTGCCCCATTTGCCTCTACGCCATTCGATGGAGAAGGAAGCTATCGATACGGTGGCCGATGGTCCCGCCCAGGGACCCGGATCGCTTATACATCGGAATATCTGTCACTGACGATGGTGGAATATCTCGCGCATGTCGATCCGAATGATCCTCCAACAGACTTAGTGCTTGCGGTTGCAGAGATTCCCGAAAAAATCAGCCAGGATCAACTCACACAGGGCGATCTGCCTGCATCATGGAGACAATATCCACCACCACAAGAGCTGGCAAACATAGGCGACCTGTTCATTCAAGAGGCAAAATCCGCGATTCTCATTGTGCCTTCCGCCATAGCACCCACGGAGAACAACTGGCTTCTCAACCCCAGTCACCCCGAGTTCGCTCAAATAAAGTTTCTTTCGGCAGAACAATTTCAATATGATCCGCGACTTCTTCGGCGGTGACGCATCAGTCCCGTAAGATAGGAATAGCGATCATGGCTGGCCCAAACGAGCAGAAAGACGAGCAGAAAGCCAAGCAAGAGAAGAAGAAGTCCGCGCAGCAAGAGGACGATGTCATTGGCAAGGCATACGACGGCCGGCTGATGCGGCGGCTGATCACCTACCTCTATCCTTACAAGTGGGCGGCATTCATCTCGATTGCCGCGATTCTGCTGAAAGCTTCGGCAGACGTACTAGGGCCGTACCTGACCAAAGTTGCCGTCGACCGCTACATGACGGCTGCGCCGTCTTCGCAATTGACATGGCTAGCGCGACGCCTGAGCCCTAACGCTTGGCGCGGAATCACCGAGATTGCGCTCATTTATATCGGCTCGCTCGTATTGAGCTACACTCTGGAAGCTCTACAGACCTACTTGATGCAGTGGACCGGCCAGAAGGTCATGTTCGACATGCGCAGCCAGATCTTCCGGCACCTGCAGCACATGCACATCGGCTTCTACGACCGGAACCCCGTCGGGCGGCTGGTCACGCGCCTTACCAGCGACGTAGACGCGCTGAACGAGATGTTCACCTCAGGCGTCTTCGCCATCTTCGAGGACGTATTCGTTCTGATAGGGATCGTCGCCGTGATGCTGCAGATGAAGTGGTGGCTGGCGCTGCTGGCCTTCTCCGTGTTGCCGCTGATTCTGCTGGTAACGCGCATCTTCCGCAAGCACGTGCGCGACTCATACCGGCGCATCCGAACCGCGATAGCAAAGATCAACGCATATACCCAGGAACACATCTCCGGCATGAGCATCGTCCAGCTCTTCAACCGGCAGGAACGCGCTTATCGAGACTTTGAGGCCGTGAATCGCACGCACATGGACGCCTTCAAAGACGCCATCATGGCCTACGCGCTGTACTATCCAGTCGTCGAACTGTTGAGTTCCATTGCCATCGCGCTGGTCATCTGGATCGGCGGGCGCGGAGTGCTGCGCGGGGCGGTGTCGCTGGGCATTCTCGTAGCGTTCATGCAGTATGCGCAGCGCTTCTTCCGGCCCATCCAGGACCTGAGCGAAAAGTACAACATCTTGCAAGCAGCCATGGCAGCAAGCGAGCGCGTCTTCAAGCTCCTGGATACGAAACCTGAGATTGTTTCCCCCGTACATCCAAAGCAGGGGGACGGATCAGGACGAATCGAATTCCGCAATGTCTGGTTTACTTATCAACGGCTGGAGGAGGAAACTGCCGCCCGAATCGCTCGATGTAGCCCTGCTGAACTGGCTGAGATGCAGGACATAGAGTGGATTCTGCGCGGCGTCTCCTTCACGATTGAACCGGACCAGACCGCCGCAATCGTCGGCCATACCGGAGCAGGCAAGACAACCATCATCAGCCTGATGATGCGTTTCTACGACATCCAGCACGGAGCAGTTCTGATAGACGGTGTAGACGTTCGCGAGCACGACCTGAAGCAGCTCCGGCAGAACTTCGGCGTGGTGCTGCAAGATCCCTTCCTGTTCAGCGGTACCATCGGAGACAACATTCGCCTGGGCACGGAGCGCATCACAGACGTGGATATGCAACTGGCAGCAGAGCAGGTCAACGTGCACGACTTTATTGTGTCCCTGCCTGGTAGCTACGCCGAACCGTTACGAGAGCGCGGAAACAGCCTATCTACCGGACAGAAGCAACTCATCAACTTCGCCCGGGCATTGGCGCACAATCCCCGGATACTGATCCTCGACGAAGCGACCTCTAGTGTAGATACCGACACGGAACTGCGTGTGCGGTCAGCCCTGGAACGAATGGTCGAAGGCCGAACTTCCGTGGTGATTGCACACCGGTTGAGCACAGTACAGCGAGCAGACACCATCCTGGTCATGCACAAAGGCCAGTTACGCGAGATGGGAAGCCATCAGGAGCTGCTCGTACACCGCGGCATTTACTGGAAACTCTATCAGCTACAGTACAAAGACCAGGAGTTGGGAGAGCCAACGGCAGGCCTCACTCCTACGCTCGCGCTAGGAACTGATTGAGGACATGAAGATCTTTCTCTCAGCGGGAGAGGCGAGCGGGGAGCATTACGGGACACTGCTAATCCCAGCACTGCGGCGGATTTTGCCGGAAACAGAGTTTTTCGGATTAGGCGGGCAGCGGATGGAAGCACTCGGCTTTCGGCGCATCGTTCGTGCGGAAGACGTTGCCGTGATGGGCATCACCGAAGTCATCCGGCACATGCCTCACATCTATCGCGAATATCACAAGCTGCGCGCTTCCATTGCTGAAGAACGGCCGGATGCCGCAATCCTGATTGACTTCCCTGATGTCAATCTGTCACTGGCACGGCATCTGAAGCAGCTCGGCATTCCTGTGATCTATTTCGTAAGCCCACAGCTTTGGGCCTGGAAGAAATATCGTATCCGCAAGGTGCAACGTTTTGTAGACCGCATGCTGGTGATCTTTCCCTTCGAGGAAGAGTTCTATCGCCACCACGGCGTTCAGGCAGATTTCGTAGGCCATCCCCTGGCGGATTTGCCCCTCCCTACTATCAGCCGCGTGGAGTTTGCTCGCGAAAATGGGCTCGATCCGTCCAAGCTGTGGATAGGCCTGCTGCCCGGCAGCCGTGGTAAAGAGATTCGCCTGAATCTGCCGGAGATACTCAAGGCAGCATCGGAGCTGAAGGAAGACTGCGAATTCGTGTTACCGCTCGCCCCCACGCTTACCCAATCGCAGCGCGAGCAGGTTCGCAACATGCTCACATCGTGGAGTGGTCTGCGCATCACATTGGTGGAAGACGCACGAGCCACACTCCACCATGCGCAGGCAAGCATCGTGGCCAGTGGCACGGCAACGGTGGAGGCGGCACTGATTGGGAATCCGTTTATCGTGGTATATCGAATATCGCCATTGAGCTATACCGTAGCCAAGTGCGTGGTAGACGTCCCATACGTCGCCATGGTCAATTTGATTGCAGGAAAACTAATCGTGCCGGAACTTATCCAGGGTGACTTTACGGCCGCGAATGTCGTCTCACACTTGCAGCCATTGCTGCTTGACGTACAGGCTCGCGCACGGATGCAGAATGACCTTAGAAGCGTAGGTACATCGCTCAAGATAGAAGCCGGCAACGAGACCGCCATCGACCGCGTTGCAGATATCGCGGCCCAGATGATTCATGAGAGATTGATTTGAGTGCCATGACGACCCATCGATTCCACCGTATAGCTCACATCGCCGCCGTTGTATTCGCGCTCACCGTAATGGCCGGAGCCTGCCCGCAGATATTTGCTGCGGAAAAGCCCACGCTCGACATCACGGGATACAAAATAGACGCAGAGCTCAGCCCCAAAGACCACAAACTGACTGCCACAACGAGCGTAATCTTTACCGCGCTCGAAGATCTGCCAACCGCAACCTTTGAGCTGCACGGCGCACTCCGCGTCGAAAAGGTGACCGATGCAAGCGGCAAACCGCTCAATGGCGAGCGAGGCGCAAATGCCTCCTTGCTCGTGACGCCGCCCCAGCCCATGGTCAAAGGTCAATCCTACACATGGACCTTCACATATTCAGGCGCGCTCGAGACGGATGTGGGCGGTCCAGTAGAAGGGCTGAAACTAGCCTACGTAGGCGATCCCATCACCTATCTGCTCTATGCCGGACGCTGGTTTCCCATGTCTGGATATCAGACCGACCGCTTCACCGCTGATATCCACATAAAGATTCCTCCCGGATACCGAGTCATTGGCAGTGGCGGTACAGCCAAACCCACAGCAGATGGCGAGGAATTCGATTTCCACTGGAACAAGCCAGGCTTTCCGGGAACGATCATCGCAGGCAAGTTCGATGCACCCGTCTATCCCTCTGGAGCTTCGAACATCCGCATCTTCACGACCAATGCGCACAAAGCCGCTGCAAACGAATACGCGGAAACCGCGCTGAAAGAGTTCGCCTACTTCACCAGCAGCTTCGGCGTGCCCGAATCCACTCGCCTCTACGTCGTCGAATTGCCAGACGACACAGTACCCGCGTTCTGGGCGCCGGAGATTGCCGCAATAGGCGGCTCGCATATTGGCGGTAAAACCGACTTCCGCCTGCTAGCCAATACTATCTCGCACCAATGGTGGGGCAGCCAGGTAAGCCCCGCGACCTTGAACGACGCCTGGATCACAAATGGCCTGTCACGCTATAGTGAACTGCTCTACCTGGAAGACGCCGCCGGGCGTAGCGCAATGAATGCCGCAATCCAGGACGTATCCGCAGGCGCGCTTGCCTACGATACGATTCCGCTCTCAAGCGTAGGCCGTTTAAGTCCCTTTTCGCCAGAGTTCCAGTCGATGACGCTGGAGAAGGGCGCGCTCGTCTTTCACATGATGCGCTGGATGATGGGCGACCAGACACTGGATACGGTCTTCCGGGCGGCGCTTGCGCAGTACACAGACAAAAGCATCAGGACAAGCGATTTTGTAAAAGTCGCCGAAGCGCAATCACAATTACAGCTCACACCCTTCTTCGCGCAATGGCTGGATGGCACCGGCGCTCCACAGTTTACGAATAAATACGCCATCTACAGACTTGGTAACAATAAAGGCTTCCGCACTATCGGCGAAATCCAACAGGACCTCGACCTCTTCCGCATGCCTGTCGCGCTGCGCGTGGAGACTGACGGCAAGACAGAGACGAAAAAGATCGAAGTCGTCGGCTCAGATTCGCAATACGTCGTCGATACTTTCGGACGCCCACGCCGCATCACTATCGACCCCGACAACTGGCTCCTGAAAAACTCGCCTGACATGCAGGTCCGCGTCTCCATCCTCAAGGGCCAGCAACTGGCGGCGCAGGGCGACAGCACCGGCGCCCTGACTGAATTCCAGAAGGCCCTGCAGGCAAACCCAATCAGTTCCCTGGCCAGCTATCGCATCGGCGAAGTGCTCTTCTCCATGCGTAACTACCAGTCCGCCGCAAATGCGTATCGCGACGCACTACGCGGTGACGACGACCCCAAATGGACAGAAGTATGGAGCCATATCCAACTCGGTAAGATTTTCGACGTAACCGGACAGCGTGACCGTGCAGCTACCGAATACCGGCAGGCCCTGCAGACAAATGACAATACGGCTGGAGCCTTAAACGAAGCGAGGCTGTACTTGAAGACACCTTATAAACGGCCCGAAACTGATTAGGAACAATGAAAAGAGAGTTAGCCAGACATCAAAATGTATTAGAAGTGATTCTGGCTAACCGCTTCACCAGCTAACCGGACTTAGCTAACCGCTTCTTAGCTGTTTTATTCGTATCTAAGCGCCTCAATCGGATTCAGATTCGCGGCCTTCAAAGCAGGAATCATCCCGCTTACCAGTCCAACTACAACCAGAATGCCGGTCGCCAGCACCACGATAAAAGGGGAAATAAGTAGCTGAATATCGGCATTCGAGGCATTCGCTGCAACGGCACTATAAAAAGTAATGCGGCCGACTCCGATAGACACCGCATAAGCAAGGGCGATTCCAGCAATTCCTCCGATACCGGTAATAACCAGAGCTTCCGCTAGAAACTGAACCAAAATATGATGCTTCCGTGCGCCCAGCGCCTTTTCAATACCTATCTCTTTCGTACGCTGCTGTACCGCCACAAGCATGATATTCATGAGGCCAATGCCGGCAATGCCTAACGTGAGAGTGCCAATAAAAAGCAGCAACGCCTGCAACGCAATCGTGACAATCTTGAACTGCTTCAGTTGTTGCTCAAGATTCATTACAAAAATCGCGTTGTGGTCTGAGGGGCGGAATTTGTGCGCGGCAGCAAGAGCATTGCGGGCAGCTTGTTCAACAGCCATGTTATCGCCGTTGTAGTTGAGCCAGATACCGTCAAGATATTTAAGGTCCTTGATATCTCCCATAGCATTGAACGGGATGTATATCTGGCGATTGATATCATTATCGCTCTCTTGCATCTTGGCCTGAAGCACACCGATAACAGTAAAGCTGATGCCGTTGAGACGGATACGCTGACCGATAGGATACTGTCCCGAAAAGAGCTTTGTTTTTGCCTCAGACGCAAGCACTGCAACGTGATTACGCTGCTCGTCATCGAGCGTGGAGAAGAAACGTCCATAGTCAACGTCAAGCTTGATGATGTCTTCAACGTTGGGGCGATAGCCATTCACCGTCCACGTGTATGTATGCAGTTCGTTAGAAACCGTAACGTCCTTGCCCACATTGGGCGAAATCGATCGAATACCCGGGATGGTATTGCGCAGCAGGTCGACATCGTCTTGAGTTAGCCGCACAAGAACTCCGGCCTTGGTGCCGCCAGCCTGCTCGCTTGTGCGGCCAGGAAAGACACCTATGAGCTGCGTACCCCACTGCGCGAAGATAGCCTCAATGGCGCGGCCAAAGCCCGATCCATAGGCCAGCAGGAGAACGACCGTAGCAATACCCCACGCCATGCCCACCATGGTGATCATAGTGCGGCGGCGGTTATAGATCATCGCCTCATAAGCTTGACGCCAGAGATCGCGCAGCATGCATAACTCCTATAACTTCTTACTCACGGCGCAAAGCCTCGACAGGCTCTAATGCCGCAGCCTTGCTCGCAGGATAGAGCCCTGCCACAATTCCGCTGATACTCAGCGAAACAATAGCAAGAAACGCAGACCACGGCACCAGATGCGGCGGATCGAAACCCGCAACACCCGTCCCGAGAACTTTATTCAGCAGCCACATAAAACCCGCCGCACCGCCAATGCCGATGAAACCACTCACTCCGGTAAGAATTAAGCCTTCCAGGAAAAATTGAAAGAGAATGCTGCGGCTGGTAGCTCCGATAGCTTTGCGCAGGCCAATCTCGCGGGTCCGCTCAGAGACAGAAACAAGCATGATATTGATGATCCCAACGGCTCCCAAAGCAAGCGTGACAACACCCACGCCGCCAAGAAAGATATCCATAGCCGTAAAAATCTTGCCAACCATCTGTTGGCTCTTGATGGTGTCCCACTCATTGAAGGCCTCTTGGGCGGAAGGATCAAAACCGTGCCGCCGCGCAATGATGGTGTGTACCTGCGTCGTAGCCTCCAGATTGTCGCCACGTACGCGTGGCTGGTATTGAATCGACGAAACAGAGTCCGCAGGGATGTTCTCGCCTTTGAGAGGAAACATCTCGAGCATGACCGGGAACGGTATATAGACCTTCTGGCTCTCGTTGTCATTATTGCCGTGTCCACTTTTACCCGCGATACCAATGACCTGGAAACGCGTCCCATTCAGAGCAATGAACTCGCCTAACGCCGGGCGGCCTGGGAAAAGCAGCTTTGCGCTCTTGGGGCCAAGCACAACAACGTGATTGCGATTCAAAAGATCGCCTTGTTTAAGAAAGCGGCCTGAGTCGATGGGAAGAAAGCGAATATCGGGATAATTCTGTTCTGCTCCGATAACGTTGCCACCAGCAGTCTCATAAGCGCTCACCTGCTTGATATCGTCGCGATTGATAAATGTGGTGACGGCCCGAACTTCGGTTGCTTCTGAACGGATAGCATTGGCATCGGCCAAAGTCAGATTGTAGGGCCGCATGCCCGTATGCTGGTTAGGCACGGCAGGGATAGTCCCGCTCCACATCATGATGATGTCATTGCCGAAGCTGGCAAGCTCGCGGCGCTGGCCCGTGCGGAAACCCTCGCCCACGCCGATCAGGAGCAGCATGGAGCCCACACCCCACGCAATGCCAAACATGGTGAGGAACGAGCGCAGCTTGCTCGCCCAGATGGCGCGGAAAACCTGACCGAAGGTATCGCCAAGACTCTGCATTGCACTCACCCATACATACGCAAGCCAGCACAGCAGAGTTCCCTTAGATTTGCGCCAAAAAGGCTGAAGCAGCCCACAATATCCAGGTGTGACTGAAAACCCGCTAACCGCTTTTTAGCTGACCGGCTCTTAACCGACCGGACCAAATCTGACCGCTTCTTAGCTGCTCTTCTGCAGTGCAGTCAGGACCGTATCTGCATTGGGTTGGGAATTGCGCAGGTATTCGCTGACTCGCTTGCGCTCTTCAGGAGCGAGTGCGGGCAGCACGGCCAGGATGCGGCGGAGTGTAACGGAGACGTCATCGACGTAATTCATGATGCGAATGGCTTCGCCGGAAAGTGGCATGTTTCAATTCCTCTCTTTGCCATTTTCTTTGAGAAGACGGCGGAAGTAAAGCCTGTAGAAAGACTTCCACATCGCACGCGAAAACTCGCATGGCGTTATTCGCATCCAACAAACGCAAAACATCTCATTTTCCAGAGAAGACGATCGATTTGGATATCAAGGAATGTATTGAACAGATGCTGCGCACAGAAGCGCGCGCGCCGCTCTCGACCTACCGTCTGCAGATGCACAAGGGATTTACATTCGCAGATGCGCAGGCGATTCTTCCTTATTTGAAGCAGCTTGGAGTCGGCGACTGCTATGCCGCTCCTGTGTTTGAAGCCCGCCCAGGCAGTGCTCATGGCTACGATGTAACACGTCATGATCGCTTCAATCCTGAGCTAGGTGGCGACGAAGGCTTCGAGAAATTTGCCACAGCTCTGAAAAATGCTGGCATGGGCTTGCTACTGGACATCGTGCCCAACCACATGGGCGTGGGAAACGACTCGGTCTGGTGGCAGGACGTGCTAGAGAATGGCCGCGCGTCAGAGTACGCGGAGTATTTCGACATCGATTGGACACCACTCAAGCCAGACATGCAGGACAAGCTGCTTCTTCCGATCCTCGGCGCACAGTATGGCGAAGAACTTGAGAAGAAACGCATCCAGGTTGTTGTGGAAAACGGATGGTTCCGTATCCGCTATTTCGATCATTCCGTGCCAGTCGCACCGCGCATGATTCCAATGATTTTTCCAGAGAGTGAACAGGACGCTCTCGGCGTCCCTCAATCTTTTCGCGATCTCTTAAAAGAACTCGCACATATCCCTCCACATGAAACCACCGATCCCGCATTGGCCGCGCAACGCCGCGAGCAGTTGAAAGAGATTAAACCGCGCGTGCAGCAGGCCATCCTAAGCAAAGAAATGCAGCCAGTGATCGCCTGCGCGCTCGAGCGCATCAATGGAGTGGAAGGCGATCCGCACAGTTTCGACGGGTTGCATGCATTGCTCGAAGCGCAACCATACAGGCTAGCGTACTGGCGTGTCTCAGCTGAAGAAGTCAACTACCGCCGCTTCTTCGACATCAATGATCTGGTCGGCCTGCGCATGGAAAACCCAGCCGTATTTGCAGCGACGCACTGCCTGATTCGCAGGATACTGGCCCGCAAGCAAATCACAGGATTGCGCATCGATCATGCCGATGGAATGTTCAATCCGCGCCAGTATCTGATCCGCCTGCAACTGCTGTATGTCGCCAGTCAATGCAAAGGCGAAGCGCCACAGGGACCTACGGTTGCCAGCGGTATCGAAACAGATATACGCGAGGCTATCCGTGGATACGATTGGACATCCGTACAAGGCGCTTTGTATGTTGTGGTGGAGAAGATTCTGGAACCGAAGGAGTCGCTGCCCCGCGAATGGCCAGTGCGCGGAACCTCCGGATACGACTTCATCCACTTTGGAAATCAGGTCTTCATCCAGCAACAGAATGAAGAACGCTTTACTGAGTTCTACGAAAAACTGATCGATAGAACCCTTGATCCCGACGAAGTCATCTATCGCTCCAAGCTGAACGTGATGCAGATTTCGCTAGCCAGCGAGGTGTATGTACTCACAAACCTCCTGAGCCGTATCGCCTCCGCGGACCGTCGCGCGCGCGATTTTACTGACAACATACTCGAAGCGGTGATTCGCGAAACGATCGCATGCTTCCCTGTATATCGCACATATATTGACGACCGCGGACAGTACACGGAGCGCGACCGGGCATTCATACGAAAAGCAACTGTGCTCGCGAAACATCGCAATGCAGATATCGATGCCTCAGCCTTCGATTTTCTGGAGAAGACACTGCTCCTGCATGAACGCAGTGGCGAAGAAATCGACCAGCACGATCTGTATTTCGCTCTGAAGTTCCAGCAACTGACGGGACCAGTGATGGCGAAGGGTGTCGAGGACACGGCCTTCTACGTTTACAACCGCTTTGTCTCTTCAAATGAAGTTGGCAGTTCCATCAAAACTTTCGGCATCTCGTCCGACTTATTTCACGAAGCCAACATCGAACGCCTCAAGCATTCCCCAGACGCGATGCTCGCCACATCAACACATGACACAAAGCGTAGCGAAGATGTGCGCAACCGGCTGAATGTGCTTTCCGAGATGAAATACGAATGGCCTTCATACGTAAATCGTTGGAAACGAATGAACGCCAGGTTCAAGCGCACACTGGAAGATGGACGCGTAGCTCCAGATGCTAACGAAGAATACTTGATCTATCAAACCATCATAAGTGCGTGGCCTTTGGGCATGAAAGATAATCATGACCGGCAGGAATTTCTTAACCGCCTGCAGCAGTACATGACCAAAGCATTGAGCGAGGCAAAGGTAAACCTGAGCTGGATCAATCCGAATCCTCAATACATAGAAGCCGTTCATGGTTTCCTCAAAGACATTCTCATGCCAGACACTGCCGGGCGCGAACCGCGCTTCGTAGCCACGCTGAAATCGCTGCTACCCGTAGTAGAAATCTTCGGCGCAGTAAACTCGCTGGCGCAGGTAGTGCTAAAAATAGCTTCCCCCGGAGTACCCGATTTCTACCAGGGTACTGAAATATGGGACCTGAGCCTGGTAGATCCCGATAATCGCCGTCCAGTGCACTACAAAGAGCGCATCGAAGCACTTGCTGTTATGCAGGAAAGATGCGCCAGAGAAGGGCCGCTTGCAGTTTGCCGTGACGTGCAACAAACATTACCGGACGGCCGGATCAAATTGTGGACCACGCATCGTGCGCTCATGACTCGCAATCGATTCGCCGATATTTTCCGGCGCGGTGCTTACACTGCATTTACAGCTACAAACGGACACGCGCAACATGCCATCGCATTTCTGCGTGGCGATCAGGTACTGCAGGTAGTTCCCCGGTTTGCATGCACTCTCATGGGAGACAAAGCCCGCCTACCGCTCGGAGACGTATGGGGTGACTCAGCATTAGTCGTTCCCAACTCTTCTGGCGCTGTTTTTGAGAATGTCTTCACAGGAGAACACATACAAGCAGATGCAGATGGAAAACTGCGGCTGCGCTCCGTGTTCGCCGAATTCCCAGTAGCCATGCTCGTAAAAACAGAACATAGCTGACTTGCTAACCTGCTGACTCGCTGACCTGTTCTACTTCGGGCGGAAGATCGCGATCAGTAACTTCGGTTAACGCCGCCAGCTTCGCAGCTAGTGCTTTGCTCAACACATCCTCAGGACAACGCCAACTCCAGTTGCCTGTCGATCGCGAAGGAGTGTTCATGCGGGCTTCCGAGCCGAGATTGAGAACATCTTGGACAGGAAAGAGACAAATATCCGCAACAGAAGCCGCAGCCGCCTGGATCAGCAGCCAGACAACGCCATCAGTTCCAATTTGCAGGTACGTTTCGACCGCCTTCTTCTCAACTTCTGTCGCACCGTTCTCCCACCAGCCACGTGTAGTGTCGTTGTCATGCGTGCCGGTATACACAACCGTGTTGGTTACAAATTTGTGAGGCAGATAATTATGTGCACCACGATTGGAGAACCCAAATTGCAGAATCCTCATTCCAGGAAGTTCGAATTGCTCACGCAGAGCATCGACTTCTGACGTAATAAGTCCCAAATCCTCGGCAATAAACGGCAACTCACCAAGTTGATCGCGAATCGCCTGAAACAGCGCCGCTCCAGGAGCTTTAATCCATTCACCATTCACGGCAGTCTCGTCTTCAGCAGGAATCGACCAGAATGCCTCGAAACCGCGGAAATGATCTAAGCGAATGATGTCATATAGAAAATGCGCGCGGCGAATGCGATCAACCCACCAGGCGAAACCGCTCTGCTGCAATATATCCCACTTGTAAATGGGATTTCCCCATCGCTGCCCGGTCACCGAAAAATAATCCGGAGGCACACCGGCAACGCGAATAGGCGAGAGGTCCTCGCGCAATTCGAAAAGCTCCGGATGCGTCCACACATCAGCGCTATCGTAGTTGACAAAGATAGCCACGTCACCGATGAACTGAATGTCGCGATCAGCACAATACTTGCGCAACGCACACCATTGCTCGTCAAAGGCAAACTGAATAACCTGCTGAACAGCCAATTCTTCCCCATGCTCCTGACGAATGCGCTGCAAGGCCTCCGGCTTGCGGTGAGCAATCTCTCCCGGCCATTCGTTCCATGAGGCTGACTGGAAACGGCGGCGCAGGACGGAATAGAAAGCATAATCATCGAGCCAGGTGGCATTCACTTTACAAAATGCTTCAAAGCGAGACCATTGTTCGGAATCATGCTTGTGCAAGAAATTGCGCGCGGCTTCTTCCAGCAACGGCAGCTTCTTTGCCACGACCTCATCAAAATCGACGTTGCCGCTGCGTCCAGGAAGATCGGCGATGCGTTCGCCGTCAATCCATCCCCAGTCAGAGAGATATTCCAGCGAAACAAGTAATGGATTACCCGCAAATGCCGATAACGCCGCATAAGGTGAATTGCCGTATCCGGTAGGACTGAGAGGAAGCACTTGCCACAACCGCTGCTTCGATGCAGCTAAAAAATCCGCAAATTGATACGATGCAGGGCCAAGATCGCCAATCCCGCCATAAGAAGGCAAAGAGCTGATGTGGAGCAATAATCCCGAAGCACGTTGAAACGGCATGTATGAGTTCCCAGGCAGACGTTAAAAGAAAAAAGCCCGCGATTGGAAAGATACCGGATCGCGGGCCGTGGTTGCTTAAAAGAAGTGACTAGCTGGGTGAACCTCCACCAGGCAACGATGGCTGCTGAGCCCGCTTATTGATGCGAATGCGGCCTTCCTTCTCATACGACTGTTGCAGGTTCGAGATGAAGACGTCATACATCTGGTCGCGACGCTGATTCAAAATGCCCTCGCGCGTCTGATCGAAGTTCTTGGCAATATCATTCGCAGACGGCTCCTGCTTGTCGACGATCTTAGCCACTACACCAGTCCGGCCAGTATTGATAGCCGAGCTGATCTGCCCCTGGTTCAAATCAAAGAGTGCCGGAGCAGCGCCTGCAAGTTGGCCGATATCTGGAACCTGTTGCCCGCGGTCAACTAGATCGCTGGTCTTGATCGCAGCTCCAACCTCTTTCGCGGCCTTGGCAAGATCGTTCTCCGCATGTGCCCGGTCAGCAAGCTCATTCGTCTTGCGCGCAAGCAGTTGAGGCAGTTGCTGATCACGGAAATCGTCACGGAT
>Ga0137415_10001325_pt1 | contig 24313 bp, 20 predicted proteins | sample CZODoug3_1_1_16f_FD_183082 | JGI IMG/M metagenome (GOLD analysis project Ga0137415, IMG submission 183082) | Vadose zone soil fungal communities from Angelo Coast Range Reserve, California, USA - CZODoug3_1_1_16fungal (Hybrid Assembly) | ecosystem: Environmental > Terrestrial > Soil > Vadose...
TTTGCGATCGTTTCGCGCGTATAGTTGAATGCGATGTAGGCGAAAGGCTCGCAAAAAGATGCGGCTGCGGGCCGGCCGCAGCAGGCGCATCATCGGCCAACCAGGCTCCCCGGCCTTGCTGCGCAGTTGATACGATGCAGATCGCACTTTTACAATTCTTAACAGTCGCGCGCCGTGGGCGCGAGCTTGGGTGGAACTACGGGAGCGTGCGAGAATCCAACGAGGCGCAGTGGGAGATCCACGGGCCTGCTCGGATCCCCCGAAAGGCTCATAGTGTCAACCACACATGCCGCCTCGCGTTTTTGGCTGTAAGCACCGGCTTCACGGTTGGAAGCATTTGACATGATGAACTCTACAAATCGACTCGTAATCCTGCTTTTATCGGCCGCGACGCTGCTCGCCGGCTGCGTGGAAACACCACCGCCGCGTCGGGTGTACCAGTCGCCGCCGCCACCTCCGCCGCGCACCGATGTTTATGCTTATCCCCAGCAGGGACAAACACCGGAGCAGACGGATCGCGATCGTTATGACTGCCACGAGTGGGCGATCAAACAGTCGAACTTCGACCCGAGCGCGCCGGGCACTCCGCCGCATGATCGGGTGGTCGTGGCCGCGGGACCGCCTCCCGGGACTAACACCGCCATTGGAGCGGTGGCGGGCGCTATCCTGGGTGCCGTCATTGCGGGTCCTCGGGACAGCGGGTTTGGTGCGGTGGCCGGCGGTATCACGGGAGCGGCGATAGGCTCCACGGGCGATGCTGCGAATGCCCAGGCGCAGAACCAGCAGGTCCAGGCCGCGCGCGCTCAGGATGCGCGCCAGGCTGCCGCTATGGATCAGAAGGCTTCCGATTATCGGCGAGCCGTCAGCGCGTGCCTGGAAGGCCGCGGCTACAGCGTGAAATAGTTGATCAGGTGAGATCATGAGTCATCGATTTTCTGCAGCATTGGCCAGTGCACTGTTAGCAACCGTGGGTGTGCTCTCCATGGGGAGTGCGCAGGCCCAGCACGATCACGATCGAGGGCGCTACGACGGACCTCGCGGTGGTCGTCCCCCCGGTTGGGACCACATGGATGGTCGCTTCAATCACAATCACTACTACCCGTCACGGGGGTTCTACGTACACGATCTGCCCCGGGATCGGGTGATCATCGGCGGACCGCGCGGCGGTCGCTACTGGTACTCGGGCGGTGTCTGGTATTCGAGTGGACCGCGCGGCTTCGTAGTGATCGGCGCGCCCGTCGGTGTGTTTGTTCCGGTACTTCCGCCGGACTACACCACGGTTTACTACGGTGGTACCTCGTACTATTACGCCAACGACACGTATTACGCTTGGCGCGACAGCACTCAGCAGTACGAAGTTGTCGATCCACCCGGTGACCCGAACGCCGCCAGCACTGAAGCACCTCCGCCGCCGCCCAGTCAGAACGGGGATGTGTTTGTGTACCCGAAGAACGGGCAGTCCGAGGAGGACCAGTCCCGTGACAAGTACGAGTGCCACAAGTGGGCGCAGGGCGAGTCGGGATTCGACCCCACGCAACCTAACGGGGGCGTGTCGCCGGATCAGACCAGCACGAAGCGGGCTGCTTATCAGCGCGCCATCGGGGCTTGCCTGGAAGGGCGTGGGTATAGCGTGAAATAGGGCGGGTGCGCCTGGCGCCTGCGGCGGCCTCCATCGGCGCGGGCGCCGCCCATCGGCACGGGTGGCGCACCGTCCCTCGCCGACGTAGGATTTTCCCATGAAAATCCTATTCGTCTGTTTGGGCAATATCTGCCGTTCTCCCACGGCAGAGATTGTGTTTCGCGAGATCGCGGCGCGTGAGGCGCCCGATCTGCGTTTAGAGATCGATTCCGCCGGCACGGCGGGCTATCACACCGGCTCTCCTCCCGACTCCCGCACACGCCAGGCCGCGCTGCGCCGCGGCTACGACATGTCAGCCATCCGCGCGCGCGTTGTTGAGCCGCAGGACTTCGGCCGTTTCGATCTCATCCTCGCGATGGATCGCCAGAACTTCGACACCTTGCAACAACGCGCTCCGGCCTCAGCGCACAGTCGTATTCGCTTGTTTCTGGAATTCGCACCGGATGCGGAAACGAAGGAAGTCCCTGATCCCTACTACGGGGGACCTAACGGGTTCGAGGAAGTGTTGGATCTCGTCGAGGCGGCAGCAAGGGGATTGCTGCAGCACGTCCGGACAGAAGCGCGACAGGCCTGAGAAACCTGTCGCGCTTAGGAGCCTGTCTGACTCATGGGCGCCGTCGCGAGGGCGGCCCCCAGCGAGCAGATTTTTGCGATCGTTTCGCGCGCATAGTGGGCACTATGTAAGCGAAACGATCGCAAAAAGATGCCGCTGCGGGCCGGCCGCAGCAGGCGAACATGAGTCAGACAGGCTCCTAGCTGACTACTCGCGGTCCCGATCGCGTGTTGGCGCTGTCGACCAGACAACGAACGGCTTCGCGGGGGCGCCGCTTTGCTCGTCGCCACCCGCGCTCGGCGCAGGGGTGGCGGGCTGAGGTGACGGCTCGAAATGCGCAGCCTGCTTAGGCTCCACATGCTCCGAGTGTGACTCCTCCGGCCGTGATGGCTCCGGTGCGCTCACGTGTTGCGGTGGAGGAGGTGGTGGGGCCCTGAACTCAGTCTGCTGTGGCCGAAACTCCTGCGGCGCCTCGCGGACCGGCGGCGCCTCGTGGACCTGTTGCGACTCACGAGCCTGCTCGGGCTCCCGAGGCTCACGGAACTGCGCGGCATCGTCTCGATGCTGCGAGTCGCGACTCCCGGAGTCGAAGTCCGACTGTTGGGCCTCGCGCGGGGTACCACCCTCGTCGTGATGGTAGCTACCGTTACTCTGCGATACCGGTGCGGCTTGGGAAGCAAACGAGTCCTCTGACCCGCCGCCATCCGAACCGCCGCTGGCATCCGAACTGCCGGCGTCCATGGACGATCCGCCCATTGGGCCAGCGTCGCGATTGCCGCCTTCGCCTCGACCACCACCGCCGCGTCGGCCGCGTCGGCGTCCTCGTCGGCTACGGCGCTCGCCGCCGCCACCACGGTCTTGGCGATCACCGCCTGGACCATTGCCGTTGGATTCCGGTCCAGCGGCTCCCTCTATGCGGTTGCCAATGTCATCGCTCGGGAAACCCTCGTCAGACCGAGGAGGCTGATCGCTGCGCGGGCCTTGATCGAAGCCGCCTTGGTCGGTGCGGGCTGTCTGCTCGTTGCGGCCACCACGGTCGAGGTTCCCGCCGCGATCGTTGCGGCCGTTTTGGTCGCCGCGACCTTGCTCGAATCGCCCCCCTTGATCGGTACGTCCGGAGCCTTGCTCGAAGCCGCTACCCTGATCACTGCGGGCGGTTTGATCACCGCGGCCACCGCGATCACTGCGGCCTTGCTCGAAGCCGCCGCTCTGATCGGTGCGGGGAGCCTGGTCAACTCGACCGTTCTGATCGCTCCGAGCACCTTGCTCGGACCGACCGCCCTGGTCCTGACGGCCTTCGCCGCGACTACCGCCGCTACGCGAGCGATCACCGCGAGAGCGGCCACCGTCACGACGACCATCACTACGGCCCTCATTGCGACCTTCCGTTCGAACGCCGCTGTCATTTCGATCGCGGCCCTCGCCACCGCGATCGCGGTTGTCACGATCACCGCGGCCGTCATTGCGCTCCCGACGCGCACCTGAGTCCGCGCTGCTGCGATGACGTGAATGGTCTCGCCGCCCGTCGCGTCGTCGCTGACCATCGCGAGATCCGCCGCCGGATCCAGATGAGCTCGAACGATTCGTCGTGGCAGGCGCCGGCTGTGCTTCTACTGCCGGTGCCGGAGCGGGCGCGGCCGGAGTGTCACCGGCCAACAGTCGCTTGAACCAACCTATGACGCCGCTCGGGGGCGGCGCAGCCTGAGGAGCAGGCGCTGCAGGAGCCTCAGCCACAGGGGCAGGGGTTGGCTGATACAGAGTCACGGGCGCAGCGGTCGTGGGCAACAGAGTTGCGACCGCTGGAATTTCCGCCACCGGCTTCTTGTCGCGAGCAGTGCCGGGTTCGGTCACTGTAGCGGCTGTGGGCATCAGGTAGCTGAGCTGCTTGTTCTCAGGCAGCTCCAGCTCGTCGTCACGTACACGCCGGATTGAATACTCGGGCGTCTGCATGTGCTCGTTCGGAACGATCAGGAGCTCGATCTCGCTCTTGGACTCGAGCTCGCGCAGCCATTCGCGCTTCTCATTGAAGAGATAGGTTGCGACATCGACTGGAACCTGCGCGATCACGCGCGACGTCCGATCCTTACGCAGCTCCTCACCAATCAACCGCAGAATGGACAGCGTCATCGATTCGATGCTTCGGATGCTGCCGATCCCAACGCAACGGGGGCAGACAATATGGCTGGACTCTCCCAGCGACGGCCGCAACCGCTGACGGGACATTTCCAGCAACCCGAACCGGGACAGCCGCCCGATCTGGATGCGAGCGCGATCCATCTTCACGGCATCGCGCAGCCGGTCCTCGACCTCGCGCTGGTTCTTCGTCGACTCCATATCGATGAAGTCGATGACGATCAGGCCGCCGATATCGCGGATACGCAATTGGCGCGCAATCTCATCCGCTGCTTCGAGGTTCGTATTGAGCGCCGTCGTTTCGATATCACTGCCGCGGGTGGCGCGTGCCGAGTTGATGTCAATCGACACCAGGGCCTCGGTGTAGTCGATGACGATGCTGCCACCGGATGGGAGCTGCACTTTGTGCGCATAGGCCGATTCGATCTGGCTTTCGATCTGGAAGCGGGTGAAGAGGGCGATGTCGTCGACGTACATCTTCAGACGCCGCTGGGCGTCCTGCGGCATGAACCGCTGCATGTACTCCTGTGCCTTCTGATAGGCGCTCTCGTCGTCCACCAGTACTTCGCCGATGTCATCGGACAGGTAGTCGCGCATCGCACGAGTGACGGCATCACTCTCGCGGAAGACCAGGAAGGGAGCGGGTCGGTCGTGACCCGCGGCCTCGATCTGTTCCCATTGGGTCTTGAGGTTGTCCAGATCCCATTGCAGCTCTTCAGCGGAGCGGCCCACGCCGGCGGTCCGGACGATGGCGCCCATGCCGTCGGGTATCTGCAGGTTGTTCATGACCTCGCGCATCTGGTCGCGGTCTTCGCCTTCGATCCGGCGAGACACGCCACCTGCGCGGGGGTTGTTCGGCATCAGAACGAGAAAGCGGCCGGCCAGGCTGATGAAGGTCGTGAGCGCAGCACCCTTGTTGCCGCGTTCCTCCTTCTCGACCTGCACGACGAGGTCCTGTCCTTCGGAGAGCAGCTCACGGATGTTCATCCGGCCGCCCTGCGGTTGCTGGCGGAAGTACTCCTTGGAGACCTCCTTCAGCGGCAGGAACCCGTGGCGCTGCGCGCCGTAATCCACAAAGCAGGCTTCGAGCGAGGGCTCGATACGGGAGATCCGGCCCTTGTAGACGTTGGCTTTCTTCTGTTCGCGGGAGGGTAGTTCGATGCTCAGGTCAAATAGTTTTTGTCCATCAACCAGAGCGACGCGCAACTCTTCCTCTTGAGTTGCATTTACGAGCATTCTTTTCATGTGCCCCTACTGTGCATTGTGGGGCCGACGCGTAAACATCGGGGCGCGACGCAGACGTCGCGCGCGCGGGCAAGCCAGCGCAACAGCGAAGATTTCGGATTTCGATCAAAGGCGCAACTGTCTCGTTATTCATCGCTGCCCGCCACTCGGGCGGTGCGCCGGAAATCTTCGGTGAACTCAACCGACGGCACGGCTGGCGGAGTCTTTTCGAGACGTTCGACGCCCGCTGCGCAATCTTGTCGGCCCAATACGATGGCCTCGATATGGAGGACCAACTAACATGCGGCGCTTGGATCTTCCGTGACACTGTCATGAAGATTCGACTTCGGGCCGCTAACCATGGCCGGCGCAAATATGGTGAGATGCGGCCGACTTGCCTCAGTATACCTCTAAAGGTTTTGTAGAAACAATGTCTTACGGTGACGACGACGCGCTTGGGCAACAAATTGAGGTCGGACCGGCAGACGGCCGCCCCGCCGTTCGTCATCTGGAGGTCACGGAAGACCAGGCAGGACAGCGCCTGGACAACTTCGTGCACCGCGAGCTCGGCGACCTGCCGCGGAGCCGCATTTACCGGGTGATTCGCAAAGGCGAGGTGCGCGTCAACGGCCACCGCGCGGGGCCCGATACCCGCCTGCAGGCCCATGACAAGATCCGGATACCCCCGGTGAAGGTCCGGCCAGCCAGCGAGGTGGGCCAGCCGTCCGCCCAACTGCTCGAGACCATCCGAAATGCCATCGTCCAGGAGGACGACAACCTGCTGGTGCTGGACAAGCCCTCAGGTCTGGCGGTCCACGGTGGGAGCGGCGTCAGCTTCGGAGCGATCGAGGGACTGCGGGCGCTGCGACCGGGAGAGTCGCTCGAGCTGGTTCATCGGCTCGACCGTGACACGAGCGGGGTTCTGCTCGTAGCCAAGAACACGGCGGCTTTGCGTACGGTGCACGCGCTCCTACGTGACGGTGCATTTGAGAAACGGTATCTCGCCCTGTTGAAAGACAAGTGGGAGCTGGGCCGCAAGCGTATCGATATACCCCTGCGGACCGACCTGCGAGTGGGTGGCGAGCGGACTGTAAAGGCGGATGCCTCGGGCAAGCCTTCAGTCAGCGAGTTTCGGCCCGTGCAGTTTTTCGGCAAGCGCGCGAGCTTGATGGAAGTGGCCATTCTCACGGGCCGTACTCATCAGATTCGCGTCCATGCACTGCACGCGGGTCATCCGGTGGCCGGTGATGATAAGTACGGCGACGAAGAGTTCAACGCCGAGATGAAAGCGTTCGGCCTGAACCGGATGTTCCTGCACGCCAACAGCGTGAGCTTCGAATGGCCGTCGGGCGGGGAGTTCAGTGTGAATACGCCGTTGCCGCCGGAGCTCGCGGGCACCATCGACAAGCTGGCTGCGCAGAAGACCCGCAGCCGCCGCCGCTAGGGTGTGCCCTTGGGCGCACAATGCACAGGCGTAGCCGGCCCAGGTCGGTCTTCGAAGAAGGCCGCGCTTTTTGCAGGGGCGCCCAGCCCGGCGGCCGACGAAGTAATGTCCGAAATGGCCGCAGGCTGCGCGCCCCGGGCCATTTCAAGGTAGACAATAGCCCACACTGCGGAGCGCGCTGGCCAGCCAGATGAGAGGCAGGCCAATGAGCGCCGTGGGATCCCGGGTCTCGATGCTTTCAAACAGCGTGATGCCGAGCGCCTCCGCCTTGAACCCTCCGGCGCAATCGAACGGCTTCTCCCGCTCGACATATCGCCCGATCTCCTCGGTCGTGAGCGGTCGGAACAGCACCGAGGTGGTGTCCAGGTGAATGAGCCGCTCGCCATTGGCGATCACGGCGCAGCCGGTGTGGAACCGGGCTGTCTGGCCGCTGAGCTGCGTGAGCTGGTTGCGGCAGTTGGCCGCATCGCCCGGCTTATCCAGAACGCGACTGCCGAGCGAGGCCACCTGGTCGCTGCCGATTACGACCGCATCCGGCCGCTGCGCCGCCACGGCTTTCGCCTTTGCACCGGACAGGCGCAGGGCCCGGTCCCGGGGCATCTCACGCGCCAGGTGTTCTTCACTGGTCGCAGGCCGGACTACCTCAAACGGCACACCCAATCGCTCCAGGAGCGCCCGCCGGTAAGGGGAAGTCGAGGCCAGAATCACAGGTTGCATTCACTATCCTTCAATTGGCGCGAAAAAGTTCGCGCGGAGCCCGGGTTCTTTCACGCCGCCTACGCGGCCCGGGCAAAAGGCGTGACTTTTGCCGGCTGCGCCGACAGGGCGCGCCTTCGGCGCCCGGGCCGGTTTTGAAGTCCTGAAAACAATAGCTTAGGCACTATTTCGGTCTTTGACTTAGGGGCACCTCATACTTATTATACGCGCCCCATGTCGCCACCCTGGTCCAAGCCGCTCGACATCGACCGGCTGGCTGACGGCGAGGCCGACATCGACTTTGCTGTCCCGCTCGCCGAGCTACCCCGTTTGCGCTCGCAGCTTGCAAGCGTCGAGGGGCTGGTTCGTGGGCGCGTGCATTTTACGCGCGAGTCCGGGTTTGTTGTTGCTGATCTGTCGATGAGCGGTGCAGCAACTCTCGCCTGTCAACGCTGCCTGGGAGCGATGACTGAGCCGGTGAGCAGTGCAGTGCGGGTGGCATTGATCACGGCAGAGACGGATGCCGGTCGCGTGCCGGAACATCTGGAGCCCGTGTTGGCTCCGGGTGGCCGCGTGACGATCGGTGAGTTGGTTGAGGAAGAGTTATTGCTTGCGTTGCCGATCGTGCCGTTGCACGCCGAGGCGAGCGATTGTGCTGTTCCGGAAGATGTGCCCGACGTGAAGGTTGAGGCGCCGGAGCTGACGACCCAGAAACCGTTTGCGCAGCTCGATAAGCTGCTCAAACGCTGAAGTAACATTTAGGAGATAGTTCATGGCTGTGCAAAAAAGCCGCAAGACGCCCTCACGGCGCGGCATGCATCGATCGCACGACGGGCTCGCGAAGCCGGCGCTTTCAACGGATCCGCAGTCCGGCGAGACACACCTGCGTCACTGCATCACCCCGGATGGTTTCTATCGCGGCAAGCGCGTGATTGAGAAGCCGGAAGAAGTCGAAGAGCAGGAATAGCCTCCGCGCCGGGGCCAGCCTCGTGCGCCTGCTGCGCAGGCGGCAAAAGTCGCGCCTTTTGCCGGGGGCGCCTAGCCGGGGGCGCCCAGCCGCTGAAAACGAAGGCGCTGTCCGAAAAAGTGCCTTGGGCTCGGCGCCCCCGCGCTTTTTCTAATTGACAATCGTGACCACTATCGCCATTGATGTGATGAGCGGGGATAACCCGCCGCGCGAGTATGTTGCCGGGGCGCTGCAAGCGCTCGGCGACGACTCGGAAATGCGCGCGTTGTTGGTCGGACAACCCGAGCAGATCCAACCCCACCTCGCCGCCGTCAACGGGCTGGCAGCCGCTTCGATCCGGCAACGGATCGAGATTGTTCCTGCTGCGAGTGTTGTTGCGATGGGCGACACGCCGCGCGAAGCGATCCGCCGCAAGAAAGACTCGTCGATGCGGATCGCCATCGACCTGGTCAAGGCGGGCAGGGCAGACGCTTGTGTCAGCTCAGGTAACACGGGTGCGCTCACAGCCATGGCGCACTTCGTCCTCAAGACCATCGACGGTGTCGAGCGTGCTGCGATCATCTCAGCGATTCCATCCGCACACGGCCACACACAGATGCTCGATCTGGGTGCAAACACGAAAGCCACTCCGGAGCAGCTGCGTCAGTTTGCGGCAATGGGCACCATCATCGCCCGCGACATCCATGGACTCGAGAACCCCCGGATTGGTCTGCTCAACATCGGGGAAGAGGACATCAAAGGCCACGAAGGCGTGCAGGCAGCACACGCGCTGCTGCAATCCACGCGTCTCAACTACGTTGGGTTCGTGGAGGGAGACGACATCTTCTCCGGCGAGGTGGACGTTGTAGTAACGGATGGGTTCACAGGCAACGTGGCTCTGAAGACGATGGAGGGCGCTGCGCGCCTCATCGGTAACCGCATGCGAGAGGAGTTCAAGGCGTCGTTGCCCTCGACCTTGGCCGGTCTCATTGCCCGACCGGTGCTGCGCAGAGTGGCCGCAGGTCTCGATCCCAACCGCTATAACGGGGCATGCATGGTCGGCCTCGCCGGGATCGTGGTAAAAAGCCATGGCCGGGCGGACAGTGCTGCATTTGCGAGAGCGATTTCAACGGCGGCCGTGGCCGCGCGTCGCAGTCTGACGGCGCACATCGCACAAGCGTTGGCAGACGGTGGACTGAGCACGCATGACTAACCGCGGTCCAGCCGGCAAAAGTCACGCCTTTTGCCGGCGGCAACGAAGCTGTTGTCCGAAAAACGGCCGCAGGGCTGGGCGCCCCCGCCGTTTTCCAATAGACCAGCCGGAGGCTTCAATTTGATTTATTCGCGTATCGTCGGCACCGGCTCGCATCTTCCCGAGAAAGTCCTCACGAACTTCGACCTGGAGAAGCTGATTGATACCAGCGACGCCTGGATTCGCGAACGCACCGGAATAGAGCGGCGGCACATCGCAGCCGAAGGCGAGACGACAGTTGACTTGGCCGAGCACGCCGCGCGGCGTGCCCTGGATGCAGCCGGTTTGCGGCCGCAAGACGTGGACTTCATTGCGTTCGGGACGACTACACCGGACCTCGTGTTTCCCAACTGTGGCGTGATTCTGCAGGGGCGCCTGGGTTGCCGCGGCGGTCCGGCGTTCAGCGTGGAGACCGCCTGCAGCGGTTTCATGTATGCGCTTTCAATTGCTGACAAGTACGTACGCTGTGGTGAGGCCAAACGCGCGCTGGTGGTTGGTTCGGAAACGCTCTCGCGCATCACCGACTGGAGTGATCGATCCACGGCGATTTTGTTCGCCGATGGTGCAGGCGCTGTCGTTTTGACGGGGTCTGAAGAGCCGGGAATCCTGTCGACGCACCTGCACGCAGATGGTCACTACCAGGACATGCTCTACTGCGGCAGCGGCGTGTCCAAGGGCTTTGGTCCCGACAAGGTCAAACTGTCCATCTCGATGGTGGGCAGCGAAGTGTTCAAGTCGGCGGTGACCCTGCTGGGCAGGGCGGTCGATGAGGCGCTCGCCGCGAACGGGTTGGACCGGTCAGCCATCAACTGGCTGGTGCCCCATCAGGCCAACCTGCGAATCATCCAGGCGATCGCCAAGAAGCTGAGTCTGCCGATGGAGCGTGTGATTCTGACCGTGCAGGACCACGGCAACACATCGGCCGCATCCGTTCCTCTCGCTCTCGACCGAGCCGTCCGGGACGGTCGTATCAAGCGCGGCGACATGCTGCTGCTGGAAGCCTTCGGGGGTGGATTTACCTGGGGCTCTTCGCTGGTGCGGTACTAGGTCAAAAGAGCTAGGGGCACGCACAAAAAAAAGACGCCGCGGTGTACGCGGCGTCGATTTCCGCCTTGCGGCGATTGGCAGGTTACTTCGAGATTGAACGCTTGAACATGCGGTCGATTTTCTCGTTGGTGGCATCCACTGCCGACTGGCTCGCCTGAGCAGCAGCCAACGCCTGGTTGGCAGTGCTCTGCGCGCCGCTGGCAGCCTGGTTGGCAGACTGTGCCGTGCTGTTTGCCTGGTCCGCGGACGACTTTGCCGCCGCCACATCCGACTGCAGCTTCGCTACCTGTGACTTGAGGTCTGCGACATCCGCCTGGAGGGGCTTCAGATCCTGACAGCCTGCGAGTCCCGCCACGACTGCCACGGCAGCCACCTTCAAAACGATCGCGCTCTTCATAAACGTCCCCTTCTGGGTTGTTGATTCGGGAGGTCCCTGAAACGAATGCGAATGTAGCACGCAAGTTCCATGCCCCCATTCGCAAGCGCGCAATGGCACCAAATTTACCAATGGATTGCAACTACCGACAGTGCTTTGTCGGCCTGTCGCGACATGGATGTTGCAACGAGAAAATTAAATTTCAACGCAGTGGCGTGCGGTTCACGAGCGGTTCAGTAACTGTCTTCCAACGGCTGCAAATAAACCGCTTGACTCCCTACGCATACACCCAAGGAGTGAGTCGCGGCGGGCACATCCACTTTGAACGAGGTTCGAGTAGCGCTGCTGCGTCGCCACAGCGAACCTAAGCAGCAGGCCTGCTTGCCGCCGGCTGATATCTGGATATAATCACAGTAACTGTATAGGTGAACAGGTGACCGCAATGTCCGATCTGACCCCCCGCCAGACCCAGATTCTGCGCCTGGTTCAGCGATTTATCTCTGAAACCGGCATGCCGCCGACCCGTGCCGAGATCGCTCGGGAGCTGGGGTTCCGGTCAGCCAATGCCGCTGAAGAGCATCTGCGGGCCTTGGCCCGCAAAGGCGTCATCGCCCTGGTGCCGGGAACCTCCCGGGGCATCCAGCTCAAGGACACCATCCGCGAGCAGATGGGCCTGCCGCTCATCGGTCGGGTTGCCGCCGGTCGGCCGATCTTCGCCGAGGAGAACTTCGAGGCCCGATTGCAAATCGATCCCTCGTTGTTTCAGCCACGGCCGCACTACCTGCTGAAGGTCACCGGCATGAGTATGAAAGACGCCGGCATCCTGGACGGCGATCTGGTCGCGGTCCATCGAACCTCCGAAGTGCGTAGCCGCCAGATCGTGGTCGCTCGTCTCGAGAATGAGGTGACCGTCAAACGCTATCGCCAGGAAGGCACGATCGTCTGGCTGATGCCGGAAAACAGCGAGTTTGAGCCGATCAAGGTGGACCTCAAGGACGAGCCTCTGCTCATTGAGGGCATCGTTGTGGGTGTCGTCCGCCGTGGGAAGACAACAGGCCTCATGTGAGCTCTTATCGGCGCCACGGGCGCCGCAACTCCTACCGGGTTCGCGGCTTTGCGCGAAACCGGTAAGTCCTGCGCGCAGCGCATGAGAATAGCCTCCCATGGCTGTCAACTCCGAATTGGCTCGGTTGCTGGAGCATCCGGCCATCTGGCGCGGGACCAGTGTCGCGCGAGCAGAAGTCCTGCCGTCGGGCTTTGCTGCGCTGGACGAACGTCTTCCCGGCGGGGGTTGGCCGCGTAGCGGTCTGATTGAGATTCTCGTTTCCCGTTTGGGTGTTGGTGAGCTGACGCTGCTCCTGCCGCTGCTGGCAGCGCTCACCAGCGGCCCTCAGGCACGCTCATGTGTCTGGGTGGCTCCGCCGTTCGAGCCGTTCGCGCCCGCTCTGGCAGCCCATGGCGTGGCCCTGGAGCGAGTCCTGGTTGTCAGGGTGCCCGCCGCACAAAAACGTCTCCGCGGCGGCGCGCTGTGGGCGTTTGAACAAGCCTTGGGGTCAGGTGCCTGTGATCTCGTGATGGCCTGGGCGAAGCGGCCTCGTGGGAAGGAGGTTCGCCGGCTGCAGCTTTCGGCTGAGCGCGGTCGCACGCTCGGGGTGTTGTTTCGGCCTTCGCAGGCTGCCGGGGAGTCTTCGCATGCCGCACTGCGAATGACTGTCGAGCCGTCGGCCTACGGCGTGCGCGTCAATCTGCTCAAGAGCAAGGGCGGCGTGCGTGGCTGCGTTGAGATCAATCTGCTGCCGGCCGGAAATTGAGTATGCGGCCGCGAATACTTCGTAAGAGCAATGCGCGGGTTGTCAGCCTCCCTACGGCGCGGACCTCGCTGCGATCTGTCGATACTCAGTGGGAACCCGCTGAGTCGCCGCAGCTGTGGGTCGGCACGCACATCCTTTCACTGAAGGGCGCGGCGACTCTCGAGAAACTTGCGACCCGCGCACAAAGATTTACACCGCGCGTGAGTCTCGTCGCACCGGACGGACTTCTGCTGGAGGTCAAGGGAAGTTTGCACCTGTTCGAGGGTGTTGACGGGTTGCTCCGGGCGTTCAGTCAGGACTGCGAAGCCGTCGGGATCGAGTCCACGGTGGCACTCGCACCCACACCGCTGGCCGCGATGGTTGCCGCTCGTGTCGGCAGGCCTTTTGTTGTAACCAACAAAGCGCAACTCGTCGGGCGACTGACAGCGTTGCCGTTGGGGCCGTTGCGCTGGCCGGACGATGTCGTAGCGCGGCTTGCCCGAATGGGCGTGCGCACGATCGGTCAAGCGCTTCGTTTGCCCAGGGCCGGGTTTGCACGACGTTTCGGGCCCGCCCACCTGCGTGAGCTGGACCGATTGACGGGCCGCAGTGCGGACCTCCGGCATCATTTCCAACCGCGAGAGCGCTTCCGGCGCCGTCGCGAGCTCACCTACGAGATGGAAGACAAGGCGACGATTCTCGCGGCTTTTGCGCCGCTGCTGGCGGACCTGGGAAAGTTTCTGGAGCTGAGGCAGTGCGGGATCACGGAGCTCGAGTGCCGATTGCGCCATCGGCACGCTTCGCCGTCGATGTGTGTTCTGAGATTGGCGGCGCCGGTGGCGGATGTTGCCCGGATCACGGAGTTGCTGGGAGAGCGTTTGAACGCGCTGGTTCTGCCTGAGCCCGTGCGCTCTTGCGAGCTGCGCTCGGGCCTCCCGGTGCTGCGGGTGCTCAGCTGCGATTCGTTGTGGCAGCCAGGTGAGTATGGAAGCAGCTCAGGGCCTGAGTCGCCGCAGCTCGTTGAGCGATTGCGCGCGAGGCTAGGGCATGAGGCCGTTTACGGATTGCAGATGTTGCCGGGACATCGTCCCGAACGAGCATGGGCCATGTGTGAGCCCGTGACCGCAACCCGCCCCGTTGATTCGCGACGCGCCGGCGCGAGCGGGCCCACGGTGTCAGGTTCCGCGGGCGCGCGTGGCGTTGGCGGCCGCGGTGGGCCCAACACTGTGGCCCCCGGCGCGCGGTCTCTTGAGCTCGTGCCGCCATGGGCTGCGTTCCGCCAGCCTCTGTGGCTGCTGCCTGCGCCCCAGCAACTCGAAGAGATTGAAGGCGTGCCGCGTCGTCGCGGCACATTGCGATTTTTTGGTGATGTTGAACGGATCGAAACCGGTTGGTGGGACGGGGGTGAAATCGGACGCGATTACTACACGGTTTTCGACATCTATGGTGTACAGCTGTGGATTTTCCGTGAGCGCGCGGACCCTCACCGATGGTTCCTGCATGGAGTCTTTGGATGAACGGCCCTCAGACGGCCCCCCTTTTCGTGGGGTCGCGGCGCTTTCTACGGGAATCACTCTGCACCGGCCAGGGAGCCTGGGTGACTCATGTTCGCCTGCTGCGGCCGGCCCGCAGCGGCATCTTTGGGCGATCCTTTCGCTTACATAGTGTCGACTATGCGTGCGAAAGGATCGCCCAAATCTGCTCGCTGGGGGCCGCCCTCGCGACGGCGCCCATGAGTCACCCAGGCTCCATGCGCAACGGAGTGCGCTGCCGTGGGTGGGGGAAGCCACCCTCAATGTGCTCAGGATGCCCGATGAAACAGGGTTCGCCATGAGCCGCGACCCCTCGAAAAGGGGCGCCCCCGGTTCGTTGCCTCCGTACGCTGAGCTGCATTGCATCAGCAACTTTACTTTCCTGCGGGGCGCTTCGCATCCCCAGGAACTGGTGGAACGCGCCAGTATTCTCGGTTATAGCGCGATTGCCATTACTGATGAGTGTTCCGTAGCCGGCGTTGTACGGGCATACATGGCGGCGAAGCTGTTGCAGCTGAAGCTGCTCATTGGTGCGGAGTTTCGCCTCGCGTGCGGCTTGAAGTTGGTCGCGATTGCCATCGACCGCCGCGGATACGGGCGGCTGTGCCGTTTGATCAGTCGTGGGCGCCGCGCAGCGGTCAAAGGGAGCTACTCGCTCACGCGCGAGGATGTGATCGCCTCGGGTTTGGACAGCTGTTTTGTACTGTGGATCCCGGCAGCTCAACCCGCGAAAGAGGAAGCTCACTGGTTGCGGGACTGTTTCGGGACCAAAGTTCGCATCGCGGTGGAGCTGTTTCGCGACGGCACCGACAAGCAGCGGCTGCTGACCCTTCAAACCTTGGGGCGTGAGCTGCAGATCCCACTCGTCGCGAGCGGCGATGTCCACATGCACACACGTGACAGGCGAAGACTGCAGGACGCGCTAACCGCCATCCGACTCAACATCCCGATTTCAGAGGCGGGTTGGCATCTGTATCCCAACGGAGAAAGGTATCTTCGTGAGCAGACCAGGCTGGCCCGTCTCTACCCGCCCGAGTTGCTCGCCGAATCCGTCGCCATTGCGGACGCCTGCACGTTCTCACTCGAAGAGCTTCGCTACGAGTATCCGCACGAACTCGTTCCAGCGGGGCATACACCCGCGAGTTATCTACGCAAGCTGGTGAAGGAGGGTATTCACTGGCGATGGCCTGCAGGAATTACCGAGGCAACACGCGCGAGTATTGAAAAGGAGCTCTCGCTCATTGCCGATCTTCGCTATGAGCCGTATTTCCTGACAGTGCACGATATCGTCGCCTACGCCCGCAGAAAGGAAATTCTATGTCAGGGACGCGGCTCGGCGGCCAACTCCCTCGTGTGTTATTGCCTAGGCGTGTCCGCCGTCGGGCCCGAACGGGGAGCGGCACTGCTGTTTGAGCGTTTCATCTCCCGCGAACGGGGCGAGCCGCCCGACATCGACATCGACTTCGAGCACGATCGGCGCGAAGAAGTCATTCAGTACATTTACCAGAAGTATGGCCGCGAGCGGGCCGCCATCGCTGCCACAGTCATCATGTATCGACCGCGTAGCGCTCTGCGCGACATGGCCAAGGTGTTTGGCCTGGATCCCGAGGCGAGCGGCCGGCTATCCAAGGTCATGCAATGGTGGGACGGGAGTGAGACGTTGCCGGACCGGGTACGCGAGGCCGGGTTCGATATAGACGATCCCGTTCTGAGCCGAATCCTGACGATGGCCCGGCAACTGGTGGAGTTTCCCGGATTCCCGCGTCATTTGTCCCAACACGTCGGTGGCTTCGTCATTTCTGAAGGGGTGCTCGAAGAGCTCGTTCCCATCGAGAACGCAACGATGCCCGATCGCACGGTGGTTCAGTGGGACAAGGATGATCTGAACGACCTCGGCTTGTTGAAAGTGGACGTGTTGGGTCTGGGCATGTTGAGTGCGCTGCGGCGGGCATTCGCCCTCGTGAATGATTTCCGTGGGAGCAAGTACACGCTGGGGCAGTTGCCAGACGCCGATGCCAAGGTGTACGAGATGATGTCACGAGCCGACACCATCGGTGTGTTTCAGATTGAGTCGCGCGCGCAGATGTCGATGTTGCCGCGTCTGAAGCCCAACGAGTACTACGACCTGGTGATTGAAGTCGCCATCGTCCGCCCTGGACCGATCCAGGGTGACATGGTGCATCCGTACCTGCGGCGTCGGAACGGGTTGGAGGCGGTTGAGTATCCCAGCGACGCAGTGGCAGAGGTCCTCGAGCGGACGCTCGGTGTGCCTATCTTCCAGGAGCAGGTGATGCAACTGGCGATTGTCGCCGCTGGTTTCTCACCGGGTGAAGCTGACCGACTTCGCCGCGCGATGGGCGCGTGGAAGCGAAGTGGCGGAATCGAACATTTCAAGGACAAGCTGCTTGGAGGGATGGCGGCTAACGGCTACACCGCGGAGTTCGCGGAACGGATTTACAAGCAGATGTTGGGATTTGGTGAATATGGTTTTCCGGAAAGTCATTCCGCCAGCTTCGCATTGTTGGTTTATGACTCATCGTGGTTGAAGTACCACGAGCCGGCGGCGTTCACCTGCGCGCTGCTCAACAGCTTGCCCATGGGCTTCTACGGCCCCGCGCAGTTGGTGCGCGACGCACGAGCGCACGGTGTTGAAGTGAGGGCGGTGGACGTGCAGGAAAGCGCCTACGAGTCCACGCTGGAGCGACGCGAGGATGGGGACCCTGCGTTGCGCCTGGGAATGCGAATGGTCAAATCCCTATCCGAGGTCGGCGGAAGGAGAGTAGAGGCTGCGCGCAAGGAGCGTCGCTTCGAGAGTGTTCAGGATCTAGGCCGGCGGGCCGAGCTGGATCGCGGTGACCTCGAAGCGTTGGCGGCGGCGGGCGCACTTTCAGCTCTGAGCGGCAATCGTCACCTCGCATATTGGGAGGTGGCCGGAAGCGAACGCTCCCTGCCGTTGGCGCCGCAGGGTGAGCGGGCAGGCAGTCTCGAGGAGGGGCGGCCGCTCCTGGAGTCGCCAACCGAAGGACAAAGCATCGTTGCCGACTACGCCTCTGTTGGTCTCACGCTCGGGCGTCATCCCATGGCATTACTGCGCGACCGGTTCGCGCGCAACCGACTCCTGACTGCAGGCGATCTTGGGTGCGTTGCACACGGCAAGTGGATTCGCACCGCGGGCATCGTGCTGATGCGGCAGCGCCCACAAAGTGCCAACGGCGTGACCTTCCTCACGTTGGAAGACGAAAGCGGGCAGGTGAATGTCATCGTCTGGGAAAGTGTTGGGCAGGAGCAGCGGCGTGCCCTGATCGAGTCCCGGCTGCTGGAGGTTCAGGGGGAGTTGCAGCGCCAGGAAGGCATCATGCACATCATTGCCAGACGGCTGATCGATCGCTCAGCGTTACTCGGCGAGCTGCTGACCACCTCGCGCGACTTCCACTGAGCGGTTTGAGCGAATCAAACCCGATACTTCGCTTACGTACGGTTGCGCTGTCTTGCGTACTGTTACGCAAACGGGCCAAGTGCAGCGCATACGCTTTAGGTGGCTTATAGTTCCGCGCATGACGGCCAAACGCAGAGCGGTCAGCAGTAGTCTACAAACGCGTCTTGCCGGGCGAATTCTCATCCATGCGAGAGAGCTTGGGTACGGTCCGGGTGCCTGGTTGAGCGAGAACGCACTCGCACAGACGTTTGGTGTTTCGCGAACGCCCGTTCGCGGAGCACTCGCGGTGTTGTCCAAGCGTGGTTTGCTCAACGTGGTTCCGCGACGGGGTTATGTCCTCAAGCGCGCAGTGCGCGATCAGGATCTCGAACCCTACGCCGACCTGGCCAGCGAAGATGACAAGCTGGTGCAGCGCATGGCAGCGGATCGGTTTTCCGGAGCTCTCGCGGACAATGTCTCGGAAACAGACCTCATGCGGCGGTACGGTGTTGCTCGCGGCGCGTTGGCCCGCGTGTTGAATGGCCTGGTGCTGGACAATGTCATCGAGAGACGCAGCGGCCATGGGTGGCGCTTCCTTCCTGCCCTTGATGCAACGCAGCTACACGAGGACAGCTATCGTTTCCGCCTTCTGATCGAGCCTGCCTGCGTTCTGGAGCCCACGTTTCGCCTCGATAAGGCCCGGGCCCAGCGGTTGCGGCAGAGCCACGTCGAATTGCTGTCGCACGGTCTCGAGAAGCTGAGCAGTAGCAAATTCTTCGAATTGAATGCCGAATTCCACGAGTTCGTGGCGGGCTGCTCCCGCAATCGCTTTCTGGAGCAGGCGGTGATTCACCAGAACCGCCTGCGGCGCTTCTTCAGCTATATCGCGGTCTTCGGGCCCGAACGGATGCGGGTGTCCTGCAGCGAGCACGTGGCGATCCTGGACCGCCTGATGGCGGGCGAGCGCGAGCATGCCGCCACTTTGCTGTGGCGCCACCTGTTGGGCTCCAGCCGCGTACGGCCGCGGTTTCAATAGGGGCGCGAGACGACTACCGCTTACGAGGACTCTTCGTCCTCGTCATCCAGGCCAATGTCGTAGTCCTCGAAGTCACTGGTGAGCTCGGCGGTGCGCTTGTCCTCGAGCAGCCGCTCGAGTCGGCGCCACGCGGGATCGCCCACCTTCTGACCTCGACGTTTGGCCATGTCGAGCTCTTTGGTGACCTGGTCGAGGTCAATATCGGAATCTCCGACGAGCGGCTCGTCGGCTTCCTCTTCCTCGAATTCGTCTGATTCGGGTTTCTCGCTCATGCGGGACACCGTGTCCGGCAAAGACGGCGCGAAGTTAAAACAAATCGCCCGCCGACCGCAACGGTTCAGTTCACTTGATGAGGTTGTTCATCTCGAAGATGGGCAGCAGCATCGCGAAGACGATGCCCATCACGAAACCACCCATGCCCACGATGAGCATGGGGCCCAGCAGTCCCACCATGCCCGCCAGAAGCCCGTCCAGCTCGCGTTCCTGCGCGATCGCGGCACGTTCGAGCATACTTTCCAGCTTACCGCTGGATTCGCCGCTGGAGATCAGGTGGATGGTCATGGGAGGAAACAGCTTGCTGACGCCGAGCGAGCGACCAATGGCCGCTCCTTCACGCACGCGCGCGGCGGCTTCGGCCACGGCATCGCGCATGGGCAGGTTCGTCACCACTTCACCGGAGATCCGCAAGGCCTCCAGCACGGGGACGGAGCTGGCCGACAGGATGCTGAAGGTCCGTGTGAACCGCGCTGTGTTAAACCCTCGTGACAGTTTGCCAACCATGGGCATCCGCAATTGAGCGCGGTGCCAGATGCGCAGATTGACGGGGTTCTTCAGCCAGCGGCGGAACAGGAAGGCGCCTGCGATCGCGAGGATCAGGATGTAGATGCCGTAGTTACGAATGAAGTCGCTGGTGGCGATGAGCATCTGGGTGATGAGGGGAAGCTTGCCCTTGGCGGACTCAAACACCGCCACCACTTTCGGCACCACGTACACCATCAGGCCGCAAACGATCGCAAAACACATCACCGACAACACGATCGGATACAGCATGGCCGCGAGAATCTTTTGCCGGATCAGCTCGCGTCCTTCGGTGTAGTCCGCCAGGCGCTCGAGGATGCCGTCGAGCTTGCCCGACTGCTCACCCGCCGCGACGGTCGAGCGATAGATTTCCGGAAACACGCGCGGAAAGTCCGCCAGGCCGTCCGCGAGCGGATGGCCTTCCATCACCTTCGCGCGCACGCCCAGGATGATGCTCTGAACTCGCGCCTTCTCCGTTTGCTGTGACACCGCCAACAGGGATTCTTCGAGCGGCAGTCCCGCGCGTACCAACGTAGCCAACTGGCGTGTAAACAGCGACAGGTCGGCAGTGGAGACACGTCGTGCAAGGGAGAATGAACGCTGGCGCTTCGATTCCTTCTGCGCCACCTCGTTGACGGTGACTGGAAGAAGCTGTTTCTCGCGCAGTAGCTGGCGAATGTGCCGGGGCGTGTCGCCCTCTAGGATGCCCTTGCGTTCCCTGCCGCCGTTATCGAGAGCTGTGTATTCAAATGCACCCATGAAAACCAGTGATCCTGAGGCGCGTCGAGCGTGAGTCCGATTGTACTCAATCCTCGCGCGTCACCCTCAACACTTCCTCAATCGTTGTTTCACCACGGATTACTTTCGCCCGACCATCGTCGCGAATCGAAGGTGTGGTGTTTCGAGCGTATTTTTCCAGCTCCTGCTCGCTGGCTCCATCGTGGATCATCGTCCGCATCTGATCGTCAACGACAATCAGCTCGTAAATACCTGACCGGCCGCGATAACCGCTGCCACCGTCCCGCCCGGGCCGATACAGGATGGGCGAGGGGTCTTCGGGACGAAGGTTGAGCAGCCGCCGCTCATATTCACCCGCCTGAAAAGGCTGCTTACTGTCTGGGCTGAGCACGCGTACGAGGCGTTGCGCGAGCACTCCGACCAGGCTGGATGACAGGAGGAAGGGCTCGATACCCATATCGCGCAAGCGGGTCAGGGCGCCCGCGGCGGTGTTGGTATGCAGAGTCGACAGCACCATGTGACCTGTCAAGCTTGCCTGGACAGCGATCTGCGCCGTCTCCAGGTCACGAATTTCTCCGACCATCACCACGTCAGGGTCCTGGCGCAGGATGGCGCGCAGGCCGCGCGCAAAGGTCATCTCGACCTTGCTGTTAACCTGGGTCTGGCCGATACCGTCGATGTAGTACTCGATCGGGTCCTCGACCGTCATGATGTTGCGCGTGTTGTCGTTCAGACGCTCGAGGCCCGCATAGAGGGTCGTCGTCTTGCCCGAGCCGGTGGGACCCGTGACGAGCAGAATGCCGTGCGGCTTGTGGATCAGCTCGTCGATCAGTGCCTCAATATCGGGGACCATGCCGAGCGCGCCCAGGTCCAGGCGGCCGGCCTGCTTATCCAGGATACGCAGCACCACTCGCTCGCCATGACCCGACGGAATGGTAGAAACACGGATATCGACCGCTCGACCTGCGATCCTCAAGCTGATGCGACCGTCCTGGGGCAGGCGCTTTTCGGCGATGTCGAGCTTCGACATGACTTTGAGACGTGAGACGACCAGCGGCGCTACGGCACGCTTGGACTGCAACACCTCACGCAATATACCGTCGACACGAAAGCGCACGACGAGGCGATTTTCGAACGGCTCGACGTGTATGTCGGACGCGTTCTCTCGGACGGCCTGTGTCAGCACGGCGTTGATCAGCCGGATGATGGGCGCGTCGTCATCGCTGTCGAGAAGATCGACGTTCTCAGGCAGATCCTGCGCGAGGTGCGCAAGGTCCGTGGCCTCGTCGAGCCCTTCAACAGCCTGCATCGTGTAGGAACCGCCTTCGTAGGCGAGTCGCAGCAGGTTGTCGAATTCCGCTTCGGGCACCCGCTCCAGTGTCAGCGGCACCCGCATGTAGCGCCGCACCTCGGCTATCGCGAGCGGCGTAGCATTCTCACGGCATACGCATTCCGCTACACCATCTACAACGCGCTTAACCAGTACGCCATGGCGTTTGGCGAAGGCGAATGCAGGCCGCCGATCAACCGGAGTTGCCGGGGCGTCAGCGACTGCCGCGTCGTTCACGGCTTGCCTCCCTCAGGGGGTGTAGTGGGTTGCGGCGCTGACGGTGGCATCAGTACCCCCGGCGGCTCGGTCGCATACGGCGGCTCGCCGTCGGGGTGAGTTGTAGCACCGGCTGGCGGCGTAGCAACACTGCCCGCAGGCGGCTGCGGCAGCGCGGGGGGCTTCGTTGACCGCTGCAGCTTCTTGAGTGCAGCGGCGTCATATTCCTCCTGCTCCTTGGCAGCCCGGGCCTTCTCGTCAGGAGAGGAGATCGCGCGCTCCTTCGGGTCGTAGGCCGGTGCCGGCGGCGCAGGCGGCAGCAGAGGTTTCTTGACGTTCGGAATCAGCGGCAAAATTTCGCGCTGGTTGTAACGACCCTCCTGGTCTCTCATGTAGTTGTACTTCGAGTCGGTCTCATACGCAGCCTGCAGCGGATCGCGCAGGATCTTCGGGCGGATGAAGATCATCAGGTTGTTCTTGGTAGAGCCGCCCGTGCGCGTCTTGAACAGCAGGCCGATGAGTGGAATGTTGCCGAGGAAGGGGACCCGCGACTCGCCTTTCGTCGATTCGTTCTGAATGAGGCCGCCGAGAACGACGATGCCGCCATCCTCTATCAGTACGTTCGTGGTGATAGTGCGCTTGTTCGTCGTGATATCGACATTGGATACCGGGGCGCCGACGCTGGAGCTTTCGATTGAGATCTTCATGACGACCGAGTTGCCTTCGGCGGCAATCTGCGGTGTGACTTTCAGGATCGTGCCCACTTCCTCGCGTTGCACGGTCTGGAAGGGATTCACTCCGGTTGTGCCGCCGCCGGCGCCTGTGTTGGTGAACGAGCCCGTGATGAAGGGTATTTCCTGTGCGACCTTGATCTCCGCTTCCTGGTTTTCCAGTGTCATCATCGACGGCGTCGAGATGACGTTTGTATCGGCGTCGTTGCGGATCGCCCGCACCATCGCAGCAAAGTTCAATCCGCCCGCAGACAGGCGTCCCAAGGCGAGTGTCGTGCCGGTCGGCAATGTGGGAACGGTCGTGGTGCCGGTAGTTCCGTTGGCAATCGCTGCCACGTTGCCGGCAAGATCGACGATCGACGCGCCTCCGACCGGGGAGACGAAGGAGCCGGCAGGTATGGTGCCGTTGCCCTTGGTGAATTCCGCCCAGTTGACGCCCAGCTCGGCCGTCTTGGTCGCGTTGACTTCGACAATGAGGGCTTCCACCAACACCTGCGGGCGGCGGATGTCGAGCTTGTCGATGATGTTCATGACCGCGCGCATTATTTTGGGCGGTGCGGTAATGACCAGCGCGTTGTTCTGCGGATCTGCCCAGACCATGGCGCTCTTCTCAGCCTGTGCCGCCGGAGACGCGCCGGCGCCCGCAGCGCCACCCGCGCCGGCGGAGGCCTGTGCCACACCGGTGATCTGCTCTTTCAATTTGGGGGCAATCTTCTCGGCATCCGCGTAGCGCAGGTAGCGAACCTGCGTATCACCGCCGGCTTCGAGTGGCGTATCGAGGTGAGCTATCAGGGCGCGGATGCGCAGCCGCTGCGACTGGTCGCCACCGACCAACACACTGTTGGATCGATCATCGGCCACGACCTTGATGGGTTGGCCACCCTCGGCCGCCTGCTGGCCCTGGTACAGCGAATTGATGACGCGCACGATTTCCGCGGACGAGGCGTTCTGCAGCGGTATCACTTCAACATCCTGGTCACCGACCTGGTCGATGCGGCGGATGATGCGGATGATGCGGTTAACGTTGTTGGCGCGATCCGAGATGATCAGGATGTTGGAAGCAGGGTAGGCGGCGAGCTGGCCGTACTGTGGGATCAGCGGACGCAGTACGGGCACGAGCTGCGCCGCACTCACATTCTTGACATCGATGACCTGGGTCACGATCTCATCGGAGGTCGAGCTGACATGGTCGGGCAGGTCGAGCCCCGGGATCTGGCGCGCAGTGGCGTCAGGCAGAATCTTGATGACATCGCCGGCGGGCACCGCAATGAAACCGTGGACCTGCAGGATCGCGAGATAGGTCTGGTAGAACGCCGCGGGCGACATGGGCGTGGACGCAATCATCGTCACCTGGGCGCGCACGCGTGGGTCGATGATGAAAGCCTTGCCGGTCGCGGCCGCAACCGCTTCCGTGATC
>Ga0137415_10001326_pt1 | contig 24300 bp, 21 predicted proteins | sample CZODoug3_1_1_16f_FD_183082 | JGI IMG/M metagenome (GOLD analysis project Ga0137415, IMG submission 183082) | Vadose zone soil fungal communities from Angelo Coast Range Reserve, California, USA - CZODoug3_1_1_16fungal (Hybrid Assembly) | ecosystem: Environmental > Terrestrial > Soil > Vadose...
GACATGAGCCTGGTCGGCCCCCGGCCGGAGATGGCGTCCAACGTCGCCACCTTCTCGGCCGTGATCCCTTTTTACAATCTGCGCCACGAGGTACGGCCCGGACTCACGGGCTGGGCCCAGGTGCGGGCCGGCTACTCGATGTCGATCGAGGAGGTCACGCGCAAGCTCTGCTACGACCTCTACTACATCAAGCACCTGTCGCTCCGCTTCGACCTCTGGATCCTGTTCGACACCGTGAAGTTCGTGCTGTCCGGGAAGCGCCCGGGATGAGCCGCGTCAAACCTTTTCCCCTATCGGGCACCTCCACTCCCAGAGTGGGGCCGCGCCACGTGACGAGCTATGCGCGCCTTTTCAATGTGCGCGCTAACGCCTTGAAAAACGGGTGCGGCACGCCTCTTGCGACGGACGGTCGAGCCCGATGGAAGAAAGAGTCCCGATGAAGGCCTCCAGCTTCGACGCCGCGTCGCCATACGCCACACCCATCGCCGGCCGTCCCGTGCTCGTCGTGGAGAGCGACCCCGACCAGCGTCGCCGCGTGACCACGCAGCTCGCCGGCTGGGGCTACACCCCGCTCGCTGCCGGCACCGCCGAGGAGGCGCTCGAGCTCCTCGCGCGGGCCGGACGCGTGGCCTTTTCCGTCGTCGCCATCCGCCTGCCCGGCATGTCGGGCATCGACCTGCTCCGCCGCGCGGGCGAGCTGTCCGCCTCGGGGCCGGTGATCATGGTCGCCGACAACGGCCACAGCTCGCAGATCGTCGAGGCGATCCAGGCGGGGGCCGACGATTTCCTGCGCCGCCCCTATACCGCCGAGGACCTCGAGCACGTGATCCGCGGCGTCTCCGGCCGCCCCCGGCGCGAGCCGGCCGCGGCCGCGCTGCCCGTCGAGGAAAACGGCGACCGCGTGCAGCGCGAGCTGGCGATGCTCACCAGCCAGCAGATGCGCGAGATCCTCTCCGTCATCGAGCAGGCCGCGCGCGCCGACGTCACCGTGCTCGTGTGCGGCGAGACCGGCGTCGGCAAGGAGCTGGTGGCGCGCGCCATCCACGCCCACTCGCCGCGGCGGCGCTCCACCTTCGTCAAGGTGAACTGCGCGGCGATGCCGCGCGAGCTGCTCGAGTCCGAGCTGTTCGGCCACGAGCGGGGCGCCTTCACGGGCGCGCATCAGCGCAAGCCCGGCCGCTTCGAGCTGGCCGACGGCGGCACGATCTTCCTCGACGAGATCGGCGAGCTGCATCCCGCGCTGCAGGCCAAGCTGCTCCACGTCCTGCAGGACGGCGAGTTCTCGCGCGTGGGCGGCCGCCACAACATCCGCGTCGACGTGCGCGTCATCTGTGCCACCAACCGCGATCTCGCGCGGGAGGTGGCGGGCAACCGCTTCCGCGAGGATCTCTTCTACCGGCTCAACGTCATCAACATCCTGGTGCCGCCGCTGCGCGAGCGCCGGGAGGAGATCCCCGCGCTCGTCGACTACTTCGTGCACCGCTACTCGCGGCTGTTCAACTTCCCGGAGCGCGAGGTCCCGGCGGAGGCGATGGCGGCCTTCATGCAGTACAACTGGCCCGGCAACATCCGCGAGCTGGAGAACTTCATCAAGCGGATGATCGTGCTTCAAGATTTCGCGCTGCCCCGCACGCTCATGGCGCCCGTGCCGGTCGCCGCCGCGCCCGCGGCCGCGCCCGAGCCCTTCGCGGCCACCAAGGGCCTGTCCCTCAAGGAAATTTCGCGGCGCGCCGTCCTCGAGGCCGAGCGCGAGGTGATCTGCCGCGCGCTCGAGCAGTGCCGGTGGAACCGCGTGAAGACCGCCAAGATGCTGAAGATCAGCTACCGCGCGCTGCTCTACAAGATCAAGGACATGGGGCTGAAGCAGGACTCGGCCGCGAGCTGAGCCACTTCACCAGGAGGACACCTATGACACTCAAGTGGTTCGTCGTCGCGTCCGCGATGCTCGCCGGCTTCGGCGTCTACACCGCCCACGCCCAGACCCGCCCGGAGCGCACCGTCCCGGTGGCGCCGGGCCAGGCGCCGAGCGCCGCCAAGCCCAAGGCAGCCACGCCCGCGGCTTCGCCCACCACGGCGGCGAGCCCGTCGGCGATGGTGGCGACGCCGACGCCGTCGGCCGCCGTCGCGCCCGCCGGCGGCTATCCCCTCAGCAGCGATTACGTGATCGGGCCCGAAGACATGCTGCAGGTGACGGTGTGGAAGAACGAGGCCCTGTCGCGGACCCTGCCCGTACGGCCGGACGGCAAGATCTCGATGCCACTGCTCCACGACATCCAGGCGGCCGGGCTCACGCCGATGCAGCTGCGCGACAAGATCGCGGGCGCGCTCGGCGAGTTCATGCCGAACCCGGAGGTCGCGGTGACCGTGACCGACGTGCGCAGCTATCGCGTCTCCGTGCTCGGCGAGGTGCAGAAGCCCGGCGTGCTCCAGCTCAAGGCCGACACCACCGTGCTCGAGGCCATCGCGCTGGCCGGCGGCTTCCGCGATTTCGCCTCGCCCGGCAAGATCATGATCCTCCGCAAGGACACCAACGGCACCACGAGCAAGATCCCCTTCAACTACAACCGCGTGGTGAAGGACAACCGGAGCCAGGACAACGTCACGCTGAAGTCCGGTGACGTGGTCGTCGTTCCCTAGAGGATGAATTCCATGCCGACTCCGCCGACCGCCTACGACGAGACCGCCAAAGGGCCGGGCCTGTCCGGCTTGCTCGAAATCCTGCGCCGACGCCGGGTGCTCGCCGTACTGCCGTTCCTGTTCGTGCTGACGGCGGCGGTGTCCCTGGCCGTCTTCCTGCCGAGCCTGTGGACCGCCCGCTCGCTCGTGCTCGTGAACCGCCAGGCGATCCCCGAGCGCTACGTGACTCCGACCGTCCAGGCCGACATCGAGGCCCGGCTGCTCACGCTGAGCCAGGAGATCCTCACGCCGGAGCGCCTGACGCAGATCGCGCGCCAGTACGGTCTCTATCGCAACGCGCGCTCCACCGACGACCTCGTGGATCGCATGCGCAAGGACATCCGCATCGAGCTCATGGACCAGCGCGAGCAGCGCGGCCGTGAGAGCCGCTCGTTCCTCTTCACCGTCTCCTACACGGCGGCCAACCCCGTGGTGGCCGCCCGCGTGGCCAACACGCTGTCCTCGCTCTACATCGAGGAGAACGGGCGCCAGCGCGAACAGGCGGCGGCCAGCACCTCGGAGTTCCTCGGGACGCAGCTCCGGGACCTGCGCGAGAAGCTTCAGACGCAGGAGCGCCAGATCACCGCGTACAAGGAAAAGAACCTGGGCGAGCTGCCCGAGCAGAAGGACGTCAACCTCCGCACGCTCGAGCGCCTGCAGCAGCAGCTGCAGCTCGCCCACGAGAACAACCGCCGCGCCACCGAGCGGCGCCAGATGCTGACCAACGCGCTGGGCGAGATCGACACCACGGTGGCGACGGCCACGCCGAGCGCCGCCGGGCCCAGCGTCACGCCGGCCGATACGGCCGCCGCGCGTCTGAACCTGCTCCGTCAGGAGCTGGCCATGACGCAGACGCGCTTCAGCGACAGGTACCCCGACGTCGTCCAGCTCAAGGAGCAGATCCGCGTGCTGGAGGCGAAGGTGGAGGCCGAGAAGCAGGCCGCGGCCGCGCTGCCCAAGGCGGTGGCCGGCGCGCCGAAGCGGATCGGGCGCGACCTGCGCGTGCCGCCCGAGAACGCCTACGTGGCGAGCCTGATGACCCAGCTCGACCAGGCGACCGTCGAGGCCAAGACCTCCGCCGAGGAGATCCGCGGCATCAACGCCCAGATCGCCGTCTACACGCGCCGGCTCGAGAACACGCCCAAGCACGAGCAGGAGCTGGCGATCCTCACCCGCGACTACGACACCTCGAAGGAGCTCTTCAAGTCGCTGCTCACCAAGCGCGGCGAGGCCGACATGGCCTCCGAGCTGGAGCTGCGGCAGAAGGGCGAGAACTTCCGCGTGATCGAGCCCGCGCGCCTGCCGGAGCGCCCGGCGGGGCCGAACCGCTTCCGCCTGCTGCTGGTGGGCCTGGCCCTGGCCATCGGCGCCAGCGGCGCCGCCGTGGTGCTCGCCGAGCAGGTGGACACCTCGTTCCGCGGCGTGGACGAGATCCGCTCCACGCTGCCGCTGCCGGTGCTGTCGGCGATCCCGCGCATCACCACCGAACAAGACCGCGCGCGCACGCTACGCCAGCGCCGCTGGGCGACGGCGGCGGTAGGTTTCGGCCTCGTCGTGGTGGCCGGCACGTCATTTGTCGTCGCGCACGACAACCAGGGACTCGTCACGCTGCTCACGCCGCAGGCGCCGCAGACGGCCACGACGAGCGGGAGGTAGGTCATGTACCTGAGCTTCTACGGTCTGCGTGAGGCGCCCTTCGCCCCGACGCCGGACCCGAAGTTCCTGTTCCAGTCCCCACGCCACCGGGAGGCGCTCGCCCAGCTGATCTACGGCGTCCGCGAGCGCAAGGGCTTCATCGTCCTCACCGGCGAGATCGGCACCGGCAAGACGACGCTCCTGCGCACGCTGCTGGAGCGGCTCGACGCCAGCACGCCGGTGGCCTACGTCCACAACTCCGCCCTCAACATCGAGGGCCTGCTGGAGTACATCCTGCAGGACTGGGGCGTGAAGTCGGAGGCCCAGACGCACGCGCAGCGGCTGTTCGAGCTGAACGAGTTCCTCATCGACCAGCACAAGAAGGGCGGCTCCCCCGTGCTCGTCATCGACGAGGCGCAGAACCTCTCGGTGCCGACGCTGGAGGCCGTTCGGCTGTTGTCGAACTTCGAGACGACGAGCCAGAAGCTCATGCAGATCCTGCTCGTCGGCCAGCCCGAGCTGCGCGACAAGCTGAACCTGCCCGAGCTGCGCCAGCTCAAGCAGCGCGTGGGGCTCCGCTGCCACATCGCGGCGCTCAGCCCCGAGGAGACGCGCCAGTACATCCGCCACCGCCTGCGCATCGCGGGCGCGACCGACGCCGGCATCTTCTCCGACGCCGCCATCCAGAAGATCTCCGACTACAGCCAGGGAACGCCGCGCGTCATCAACATCGTCTGCGACCATTGCCTGCTGTCCGGCTACGCCGACAGCAAGCGGCGCATCGACGCCGGAATCGTGCAGGAAGCCATCGAGTACCTCGAGGAGGGCGAGCGCCGCGAGTGGAAGACGCGGCGCAGCGTCAGCCTCGTGCCGAGCAACGGCGCCCTCTGGGCGGCGCGCTCGGGCGTGGCCCTCCTCGTGGTGATGATCATCTTTCTGCTGGCGTTCGCCGCGAATGCGCTGGGCTGGCTCGCCGCAATGCCCGGCGGCACCCATCCCTAGGGAGGACAGGCCGTGAGCAAGTTCTTCAAGGCCCTCGAGAAGGTCGAGCAGGAGCGCGAGCCGGTGGTCGCCAGCGCCGCGCCGGTCGCCGAGCCGCCGGTCGAGCCGGTCATCCCGCCGCGCCGCGAGACGCCGCGGCCCGAGCCGCGACGTCCGGAGCCGCGGCCCGAATCCAAGCCGGAGCCCGCGCGCGTGGAGCCGAAGCCCGAGCCCCCGCACCGCGAGCCGCCCCGGCCGGATCCGGCGCCCGTCAAGGCGGCCGCGGTCGAGTCCCCCTTCCAGCGCCGTCCCGCGCCGACGCCGACGCCGGCCACGCCGGCGCCCGCGCCCATTTACGGCGCGCCGGTGCGCGAGAACGGCACCACCTTCGGGCGCCGCGGCTTCACCTGGCAGATCGACGGCGACGGCGATGGCGAGCAGGGCCAGCTCGACGACCATCTCGTCAGCCTGCTCGAGCCCACGAGCCACGCGGCCGAGCAGTACCGCGCGGTGCGGCTGGCCATCGAGACGTTCCGCCACGAGCGCGGCACGCGCACGGTGGCCATCACGAGCCCGGGCCGCGGCGACGGCCGGACGATCACGGCGCTCAACCTGGCGGGCGCGCTCGCCCAGGCGCCCGACGCGCGCGTCGTCCTCGTGGAGGCCGACCTGCGTCACCCGGCGGTGGGACGCGCCCTCGGCGTGCCGTCGGCGCGCGGGCTGTCGACCTACCTGCTCGACGCGACCATGGGCGTGGACGCCATCGTCGCGCGGCCGAGCGGCGTGGCCTTCGCCGTCGTCCCCGCCGGCACCGCCTCGTCGATGCCGTACGAGCTGCTGAAGTCGCCGCGCCTGGCGAGCCTGCTCGCCGCGCTCCGCGACCGCTTCGACTACGTCGTGCTCGACACGCCGCCCGTGCTGCCGTTCCCCGACGTCGGCATCCTGCGCGACCTCGTGGACGGCTTCGTGGTCGTCGTGCGCGCCAACCGCACGCCGCGCGAGATGCTGCGCGACTGCATGAACGTCGTCGGCCGCCAGCGCGGCCTGGGCGTCATCTTCAACGACGACGAGCGAAGCACGCTGACCACGGTCGCCGACGACGAGTCGTCGTGGCGGCGCCTCGTGCCGCGGACGCTCGGGGGCCGGGTTGCCTGAGACGGTCGTCAATGCACTGACCGTCGACGTCGAGGAGTATTACCACGGCTACGAGTTCGAAGCCGCCCTCGGCGTCGACGGTCTTCGGCGCCTGCCCAGCCGCGTGGCGGGACAGACCGAGCGCCTGCTCGACCTGCTCGACGCCCACCGTGCGCGCGGCACCTTCTTCACGCTCGGCGTGGTGGCGCAGCGCCAGCCGCGCCTCGTGCGCTCGATCGTGGAGCGCGGGCACGAGATCGCCAGCCACGGCTGGGATCACACGCCCGTGTACCGGCTGGGACCGGCGGGCTTCCGCGCCGACGTCCGGCGCGCCAAGCACGCGGTGGAACAGGCGGCGGGCCGCCTCGTGCGCGGCTACCGCGCGCCGAACTACTCGATCCGGCGCGACACGCCGTGGGCGTTCGGTGTGCTCATCGAGGAGGGCTTCGTCTACGACTCCTCCATGTACCCCGTCGTCCACGACCGCTACGGCTTCCCCGACGCGCCGCGCTTCCCTCACGTCGCACAGAACGTGGAGGGCATCGACTTCTGGGAGGTGCCCGTCGGCACCGCGCGCTGCGCCGGCGTGAACCTGCCCCTCGGCGGCGGATTCTTCCGGCTGTTCCCGGCCGCCCTCGTCCACGGCGCGCTGGCCAGCGTCAACGCTCGCGAGAAGCGACCGGTCGTCTTCTACATGCATCCGTGGGAGCTCGATCCCGACCAGCCGCGGCCGCCGATGACGTTCGTGCAGCGGTTCCGTCACTACACCGGCCTGGCGACCGCCGAGCGCAAGCTCGCCGGTCTGCTCGCCGCGTTTTCCTTCGGCGCGATCGAGACGGTCTTCGAAGAGGTTCGCCCGGCCCGTCGGGTCGCGGCGCGGGCCTCGTAACCCATGCGGGTCCTGTTCGTCACGCCACGGCTGCCCTATCTGCCGTGCCACGAGGCCGCGCGTCTCGCGGCCTCGCACCTCGTCGACCACCTCGCGAACCACCACACCGTCGCGATCGTCGCGGCGACGGGCGGCGGCGACACGCCCGCCCGGCGCGCCTGGCTGGCCTCGCGCGCGGCGATGGTCGAGACGGTACCGGGCGGCCGCTGGCGCCGCGCGCTGTCCGGCCGCCCCGCCGACGCCCTCGGCGCGCTGGATCGCCTGGTCCGCTGGGTCACCGCCCGCTTCGCGCCGGGCGTGATCCATCTCGAGGGCGGGCTGCTCGCGCCGCTGGCGCCGGCGGCCGCGGCGCCGACGGTGCTCGCCTGCCACGAGTCCGCGACCCTGCGCGCACGCGACGTTCGCCGGGCGGGCAGCTCGGCGTGGCGTCGGTTCGCCGCGCGCCTCGACGAGCGCGTGGAGACGACGTGGGCGCGCACGTGGTTCGGCGCGGCCACCGCCTGCGTGGTCGAATCCGAGGACGATCGCCGTGCGCTCGCCGAGCACGTGGCGCTCGAACGCGTCGAGGTCATCCCCGCGGGGATCGACGGCGTCAAGCACATCTACCGCCGGAGCGGCGAGCCCTGGCGTCTCGTCTTCACGGGTGATCTCTCCGCCCCGCGCGACGTGGAGGCCGCGCGGCGCCTGGCCGGCGCGATCCTGCCGCGCGTGCGCCGCGACGTGCCCCGGGCCGAGCTGCTGTTGGCCGGCACCGACGGCACCGCCGACGCCGCGCGCGCGCTCGCGGCCCTGCCCGGCGTGCGCGTCAGCGGCAGCCTCGGAGACCTGCGCGCCAGCGTCTGGGGCGCAGCCGTGTACGTGAGCCCGCTCGACGCCGGCTTCGGCCGCACGGCGCGCCTGCTCGAGCCGATGGCGCTCGGCACGCCGGTGGTCGCCTCGCGCCCGACGCTGTCGGGCCTGCCCGGCGTGGTTGCGGGCGAGCACGTGCTCAGCGCCGAGAGCGACGAGGAATTCGCAAACGCGATCCGGCGCCTGCTGCGCGAGCCGCTGCTCGCGAACACCCTCGCGCGCAACGCGCGCCAGCTCGTCGAGCGTCGCTTCACGTGGCGCACGGTGGCCGAGCGCTACGAGACCCTCTACGCGCGACTGGTGCCGGCGCCGGCCGTGCAGGCCACCGCGTGAGCGCGCCCTTCGTCGTCGGCGTGGCCGGAGGGAGCGGTAGCGGCAAAACCGCGCTCTGCCGCGCGTTGGCCGGGGCGCTGGGCCCCGAGCACGTGGCGATGCTCTACCACGACGCGTACTACCGCGACCGCAGCGAGCGGCCGGCCGCCCAGCGCGCGGCGCTCAACTACGACGTGCCCGACGCGCTCGACACGCCGCTGTTCCTCGAGCACCTGCGCGCGCTGCGCGCCGGGCTGCCCGCGCGGCCGCCACGCTACTGCTTCAGCACGCACCGGCGCATCGGCGAGGACGCCGTCGTCGAGCCGCGGCCGGTGCTGCTGGTGGAGGGGATTCTCTTGCTGCACGAGGGGGAGGCGCGCCGGCTGCTCGACCTGGCGCTGTTCCTCGACGTGCCCGACGAGGTGCGCCTGGCCCGGCGCATCGCGCGCGACACGAGCGAGCGCGGGCGCACCCGCCGCTCGGTGCTCTCGCAGTTCGAGGCCACCGTGCGCGGCGCGCACGCCGCCTACGTCGAGCCGACCAAGGCCTTCGCCGACCTGGTGCTGTTCAACGTCGGGCGCGTGGACCGCGTGGCGGAGACGGCGGCCGGCGTCGTCCGCGAGCAGCTCGCGCGACGCCGCGTGGTGGAGGCCGCGTGATCCTCCCCAGCTTTCCGCTCTGCCGCAACGCGCAGCACGAGGGCGCGGTGCGCCGCGTCGTCGACGGCTGCGCCGGCTTCCTGGCCGATCGCCTGCCCGGCAAGCTCGTGGGGCTGGTGCTCACCGGCAGCTTCTCGCGCGGCGAGGGCACGGTGCTTGCCGTGAACGGGCACCTCCGCGTGCTCGGCGACATCGAGTTCCTCGTGGTCGTGCCGCGCATGACCGACTACCGCGCCCTGCGCCGCCGCGTCGGCGACTGGGGACGCGAGGCGAGCGCGCGGCTCGGCGCGCCGAGCGTCTCCGTGGACATCGAGTTCGGCCCCGTGGAGGTGGGCTACCTGCGCCACCGCGCGCGCCCCTCCATCTTTGTCTACGACCTGGCCACGCACGGCAAGGTCGTGTGGGGCCCGGCCGATCTGCTGAGGGCGATCCCGGCGTTCGGGCCCGAGCGTATCCCGCGCGACGACGCGCTGCACCTGGTGTTCAACCGGACGATCGAGCAGCTCGAGGCCTACGACCGTCTCGACGGCCTCGCCGGCGAGGCGCTGCTCGACGTCGCGTACCAGCGGGTGAAGCTCGTGCTCGATCTCGCGGGCTCCGCGCTCGCCTTCGCGGGCGCCCACGCGACGTCCTACGCCGAGCGGCCGGCCGCCTTCGCGCGGCTGCTCGCGAGCACGCCCAGGCTCGCGGCCCGACTCCCGGCCGACTTCGAGCGCGAGCTCGAGCGCGCCGCGCGCGCCAAGCTCGACCCCAGCGCCGAGCCGCTGCTGCCCCACGCGGACGCCGGCACACAGCGCGCGTGGCTCGAGCGGCGGATCGTCGACGGGGTGCCCGCGCTGCGCGCGTTCCTCGTGTGGGAGCTGGAGGAGCTGACGGGCCGGCGCGCGCCGCTGGACGCGCTGCTGGCGCGCTGGACCGCCATGCCGTCGCGGTCCCGGCGCCTGCGGGAGTGGGCGAAGCTCGCCGTGCATCCGAACCGCGCGCCCCTGCCCGTGAGTCCGCTCCGCGCGCTCGCGCTGGCCCGGCGCTCGACGCCGCGCGCGCTGCTCTACGCCGCCGGCGCCCTCGCCTACGTCGACCTGGCGCGCGACGGCAGCCGCGCGCCCACGGACGTGAGGCCGCTGCTGCCGCTCGCCGACCGGGCCGCCCCGCGTACGCCGGTCGCCGCCCGCGGCGCCGTGACGGCACTCTGGCGCTGGTGCGTTCGCAACAACTGAGGGAGACATGGACACGCCGCTTTCCATTTACGTGCTCGTGGACGCGCTCGGCTGGGAGGTCGTCCGCAACCGCTCGTTCCTCGACGACGTGCTGCCCGACCGCCGCTGGCTGACGACGATTCTCGGCTACAGCTCGGGGGCGATCCCGACGCTGCTGACCGGGCGGACGCCGAGCCAGCACGGCCACTGGAACCTCTTCTACTACGACCCCCAGCGCTCGCCCTTCCGCTGGACGCGCGCGCTGGCGCCGCTGCCGAGCCCGTTCGTGGAAAACCGCGTCGCGCGCCGCGTGCTCAAGTCGGCCGCGCGGCGGCTCTCCGGCTACTCGGGCTACTTCTCGCTCTACGACTATCCGGTGGCGCACCTGCCGTACTTCGACCTCACGGAGAAGCGCGACATCTACCAGCCCGGCGGTCTCGACTGCCCCTCGCTGTTCGACGCCTTCCGCGGGCACGGTCTGCGCTACGAGTGCTACAACTACCACGCGCACACCGACGCGCAGATCCTGGATCTGGCGCCCAAGCGCGCCGCCGCCACCGACGCGCGCGTGCTGTTCCTCTATCTCTCCGGGCTCGACGCCGAGCTCCACTGGCACATCCACGACCCGGAGCACGTCAAGCGGACGGTGGACTGGTACGAAGCCGGGCTGCGGCGCGTCTGGGAGGCGGCCACGCGCGCGCGGCGCGACGTGCGGATGTTCGTCTTCTCCGATCACGGCATGACGCCGATCCGCTGGACGTGCGATCTCCGGCGTGACGTGGCCACCCTCGGCCTGTCCGTGCCCGGCGACTACCTGCCCGCCTACGACTCGACGATGGCGCGCTTCTGGGTCTGGAACGACCGCGCGCGCCGCGTGCTCACGGACTTCCTCGCCGAGCACCCGTGCGGGCAGCTCATGACGCCGGGCGAGCTGCAGCGCCTGGGCGTCGCGTTCGACGACGACCGGTACTATCACCTGCTCTTTCTGCTCAAGCCCGGGATGCTGCTCTGCCCGAGCGACATGGGCTCCGTCCGCTTCGCGGGCATGCACGGCTACCACCCGAGCGATCCGACGGCCGACGCCGTGCTGCTCTCGAGCGTGCCGGTCGACCGCGGCGTGGACCACATCACCGGCATCCACGACGTGCTGCTGGAGGACGCGGGGCTGCGCGAGAGCGCGCGGCGCGCGGGCGCCGCGCCGGTGTCCCCCGTGGCGCCCGTCTCGCCTGTGGGAGGCGCCTAGATGAAGCGCGTGTCCGTCCTGTTCGCGCTGACCTCGCCGGTGCGCGGCGGCATCGAGGAGGTCGTCCTCGCGCTGGCGCGGCGACTCGATCCGCGCGAGTTCCGGCTGGCGCTCGCCGCGCCCGCCCCGCTCCTCGAGGCCTTCGCGCCCGACCTGAAGGGCGTGGCCGTCGAGACGCTGGCCGTCGAGGCCGAGTCGTGGCGGCGCCGCGACGAGGTCGCCAAGCTGTCGGCGTTCATCGAGCGCGTCCGGCCCGACATCCTGAATGCGCATCTGTTCCGCTCCACGGCGGTGGCGGCGCCGCTCGGGCGCTGGCACGGCGCGCGCGTCGTCGAGACCTATCACGGCCGCGAGGGCTGGCGGCGAGGGCTCCTCGGCGGCCACTTCCTGGCCGACCGGCTCGTGTCGCGGTTCGTGGATCGCGTGATCGCCGTGTCCGAGGCGGCGCGCGCCTTCCTCATCTCCGGCAAGGGCTACGACGCGCGCAAGATCGTCGTCGTCCCGAACGGCCGCGACCTCTCCGTCTTCCGGCCCGGCGCCGGCGGCGACGCCGTGCGCAAGGAGCTGGGCATCGACCGCTCGACACCGCTCGTGGGCGTGGTCGGCCGCCTCGAGGAGCAGAAGGGGCACGTCTACATGCTCGACGCGTGGCCCTCGGTGCTGTCCGAGTTTCCCGACGCGCGTCTGCTCCTCGTCGGCGACGGCAGCCTCCGCGGCGCCCTCGAGCGCCGGGTGAAGGATCTCGGGGTGGCGCCCTCGGTCCTCTTCGCCGGCTTCCGCGCCGACGTCCCGCGCGTGCTCGACGCCCTCGACGTCCTCGCCCTGCCGTCGCTCTACGAGGGCATGCCGCTCACGGTCATCGAGGCCTCGGCCATGGCCAAGCCCGTGGTCGCCACCGCCGTCGACGGCACGCCGGAGGTGATCCGCGAGGGCCGCACCGGCCGGCTCGTGCCGCCGCGCGTACCCGCGGCGCTCTCCCGCGCGCTCCGCGCCGTCCTGCGCGATCCCGCCGCCGCCCAGGCGATGGGGCGCGCGGGCCGCGACTTCGTCCTCGATCGCTTCGACCTCACGCGCCAGGTCGAGGCCACCGCGCGCGTCTATCGCGAGACGGCCGGCGTGGAGCGGCGGAGGCTCGCGGCGTGAACGCCCTCGCCGTCGTCTTCTGGGCGGCCGCGGCCCTGCTCGGCTACACGTGGGTCGGCTACCCCCTGCTGCTACTCGCGCTGACGCGCCGCCGTGTCGCGCGCGAACCGAAGCGTGGCGTCACGCCACACGTCTCGGTGATCGTCGCCGCCTACAACGAGGCCGGCTGCATCGTGGCCAAGCTCGCCAGCACGCTGGCGCGCCAGCGCTATCCGTACGCCAGGCTCGAGGCGATCGTGGTCTCCGACGGCTCGACCGACGCCACCGACGCGCTCGTGCAGCGCTACCCCGACGACCGCGTGAGGCTCGTGCGCCAGGAGCCGCGCGCCGGCAAGTCGCCCGCGCTCAACCGCGGCGTCGCCGCCGCGCGCGGCGAGGTGCTGGTGTTCACGGACGCCAACGCGCTCTTCGCCCCCGACGCGATCGCGCGGCTGGCCGCGCCCTTCGCCGACCCCCGCGTGGGGCTCGTGAGCGGCCAGGGCCTGTATGGCGCCGGCGGCGACGCGCGCGTGGCGGCGAGCGGCTACGTGCGGTTCGAGGCCGCGCTCAAGGCCGGGGAGGCCGCCCTGGGTTTCCTCGCCAGCGCCGACGGCGCGATCTACGCGCTGCGCCGCGCGCTCTACCGCGACCTCGCCGCCTCCGAGGTCAACGACCTCCTGCATCCGATCCAGGTCTGCCTGGCCGGCTATCGCTGCCGCTTCGACGCCGACGCGGTGACCGTGGAGCCGCCCTCGAGGGACGGCGGCCAGGAGTTCCGCCGCCACGTGCGGATCATCGCTCAGGGCGCTCATCTCTTACGCCGGTGGCTCCCCGCGCTGGTGCGGGCGGGGCGCTGGCGCGCGGTCTGGATGCTCGTCTCGCACCGGGCGCTGCGCTGGACGACCGCGCCCTGTCTGGCCGTGGCGCTCGTCGCCAACGTGCTCCTGGTCGGCGCCGGGCCCGTGTACGCGGCAACGCTCGTCGCGCAGGGCGTGTTCTACGCGCTGGCCGCCGCCGGCTTCGTGGCCGAGCGCCTCGGCCGCCGACTCGGGCCGCTCGCGCTGCCCTACTACTTCTGCACCGTCAGCGCGGCGGGCGTGGCCGGCCTCGCCCGCGCCGCGCGCGGCGGCGCCGAGGCCGTCTGGGCGCCGGCGGGCCAGGCGCTGCCGGAGCGCGCCGCGTGACCACCGAGATCGTGACGCCCGAGACCGCCGCCGGCAGCGCGCGCGCCGCGCTGATGCGCAACACGGCCTGGTACGGCCTCGTCACCTTCATCGGCCTCGGCTCCGGGCTGGTCATGTCGGTCGTGCTGGCGCGCGGCCTCGGTCCGAGCCTCATGGGCGACTACTCGTACCTGCTCTGGGCGCTGCGGGTGCTGACCGCGATCGCCACGCTCGGCTGGGCGCTGGCCACGGTGCGGTACACGGCGGAGGCCTACGCGCGCGGCGAGCGCGCGCGCGCGTGGGGCTTCGTGCGCTTCTTCATGCGACGCCAGCTGGTGACCACGGGCCTCGTCCTCGTCGCGCTCATGGCCATCGTGCTGACCGAGGTCGAGCCGCGGCTGCGCCTGCCCTTCATCGTGCTGGCCCTCCTGCTGGTGCCCGTCACCGTCGAGGGCATCTACACGCACGCCGTGTTCGGCGCCCAGCGCTACGACCTCACCACGCAGACGAGCACGGTGAAGATGGCGGTGCACCTGCTGGCTTCGATCGCCGTCGTCGCGCTCGGCTTCGACATCTTCGGCCTCATGCTCGGCCTCCTGCTCGGCACCACCGTGTCGTGCTTCATGCAGCGTGCGCGGGCCCGCGACGTCCTCGGCGGCCCCGCCGTCATGCCGGCCCCCGGCGCGCGCGGGGAGATCCGCGGCTACGTCGCCTCGCTGGCCGTCGTCGCCGTCATGGAGGCGCTCGTGCGCGACCGCTCGGAGATCTTCTTCTTGAGAATGTACGCACCGCCCGAGGAGATCGCCTTCTACAGCCTCGCCTTCGGTCTCGCCACGCGGGTGATGGTGATCCCGGAGATCGCGGTGGGCGCCCTGCTGCCCACGCTGTCGGCGCTGCACGGCCGCGGCGACCGGAACGAGTTCGAGCGCGTCTTTCGCACGGCCATGCGCTACGTGGCGCTGTCGGGCGCGCCGATCGCCGCCCTGGTGGCCGCCCTCGCGCCCGGCGTCATCCACTGGCTCTACGGCGCCGCCTACCTGCCGGCGGCGCGCCTGCTCGGCGTGCTGGCGCTGGTGGCGGTGCTGGGCGCGCTGCGCAAGGTGGCGGCCGCCTCGCTGCAGGCCGTCGGCGATCGCCACTGCGCGCTCACGGCCACCGGCGTGGCCGTCGTGCTCAACCTCGTGCTCGCGTTCCTGTTCATTCCCGGCCACGCGACGGCGGGCGCGGTGCTCGCCAACAGCGTGGCGCAGCTGGTGGCCTCGATGTGGGCGTTCATCGGCATGGCGCGCCTGCACCGCGCGCGCGTCCCCGTCGGCGACATCGCGCGCATCGGCGTCGCCGCCGCGCTGCTCTTCGCGGTGGCGCGGGTGGTCGCCGGCGACTCGCACGAGCTTCCACGCCTGATCCTGGCGGCCGCCGCGGGCGCCGCCGCGTTCCTGGTGGCCGCGGTGGCCACCCGCGCGCTCGGCCCGCGCGAATGGACGCTGCTCACGACCTCGACACGCCGGCTCCTGGCCGCACGGGCCGGCGGCGCCTGACCACGGGAGAGCTCGCATGCGCATCCTGATCACCGGCGGAGCGGGCTTCATCGGCTCCAACGTTACCGACGCCTTTCTGGCCGCGGGCCACGACGTCGCGGTCGTCGACGACCTTTCGTCCGGCTCCGCCGACAACATCGCTCCGCGCGCCCGCGTGTACCGCGTCGACATCCGCGACGCCGCGCTGGACGGCATCTTCGCGGAGGAGCGCCCCGAGGTCGTCTGCCACCACGCCGCCCAGGTCAGCGTGCGCCGCTCGGTGGAGGCGCCCCAGGCGGATGCCGAGATCAACGTGCTCGGCTCCCTCAACGTCTTCGAGGCGGCGCGCCGCCACGGCACGCGCCGGCTCGTGTTCGCCTCCACGGGCGGCGCGATCTACGGTGAGCAGACGGGCCCGCCGGCCGACGAGACGCATCCCTGCCGGCCGCGCAGCCCCTACGCCGTCGCCAAGCTCGCCGTCGAGCACTACCTCGACTACTTCCGCGCCACCTTCGGCCTCGAGGCGGTCGTGCTGCGCTACGCCAACGTCTACGGCCCACGGCAGGATCCGCACGGCGAGGCCGGCGTGGTCGCGATCTTCATGCAGCGCATCCTGGCCGGGCTGGCCCCGACGATCTTCGGCGACGGCGAGCAGGTCCGCGACTTCGTCTACGTCGAGGACGTGGTCGCCGCCAACCTCGCCGCGCTCCGCGTGGCCACGCCGGGGGACGAGACGGCGATCTTCAACATCGGCACCGGACGCGCCACCACCGTGAACGCGCTATGGCGGGTGATCGAAGCCGTCGCGCGCCCGACCGTGGGCACCTATTACGAGCCGGTGCGCTCGGGCGACGTGCGGCGCAGCGTGCTCGATCCCTCGCGCGCGGCGCGCCTGCTGGGCTGGCGCCCGGCCGTGGACGTCGAGGAGGGCCTGGCACGCACGTGGGCCTGGTTCGTCGAGCACGCGGGCCGCAAGGCGGCTGAGGCGGCGTGAGCAGGCATGAAAAGCTCGCCTCGCCTTCGGCTGCGGCTCGGCCGAGCGCGCTGGGCGCGTCCCGCCCGCGCGCGGAGACGACCGCGGCGGTTGCCCTCGGCGTCGCCGCGCTCGCACTCTATCTGCCGGTGTTGCGCGACCTCGTCTCAGTCTGGCTGCGCGTGACCTACTATAGCTACGGCTTCCTCGTTCCGTTCTTCAGCGCGTACCTCGCCCGGGAGGCATGGAACGCGTCCGACGGCGCCCCGCCGCGCCCGGCGCCCGCCGGCCTTCTGGTCACGGCCGCCGGGCTCACGACGCTCGCGCTCGGCATCGCGGCGGGCAGCCTCAGCCTCCGGGCGGTGTCGCTGCCGGGCGTCCTGCTGGGGCTGGTGCTGCTGACGCTCGGCCCCGCGCACGCACGGCGGCTGGCGTTCCCGATCGGCTTTCTCGTCTTCATGGCGCCCCTGCCTGAGGGCGCGCTGCCGGCGCTCTCGCTGCCGCTGCAGCGCCTGGCCGCGCTCGTCGCCGAGCACGCGCTGGCCGCGCTCGGCGTCGCCGTGACGCGCGACGATCTCTATCTGCGCCTGCCGAGCGTGACGCTGCACGTGACGGAGGCGTGCAACGGTCTGCGCTTCCTCCTCGCGATGCTCGTCATCGGCGTGGCCTTCGCCGGCACGACCCAGCGGCGGCCGCTCCGCTGCGCCGGCATCGTCCTCGCGGCCGTCGTGGTGGCCCTGCTGGCCAACCTCGCCCGCGTGACGGGCACCGGTGTCCTGGCCGAGCTGTGGGGCGCGAGCGCCGCCATGGGCCTGCCCCACGTCGTCTGGGGCAAGGTCGTCTACGCCGTCGCGCTGGTGCCGTTCGTGGGCCTCGTGCTCTCCATGAGGCAGCGATCGTGAACGTCAGCGCGATCATTCCGACCAAAGACCGGCCGGCCCTGCTGGCGGAGACCGTGCGTGCGCTGCTGGCCCAGACCGTCGTCCCCGACGAGCTCATCGTGGTGGACCAGAGCGCCACCGACGCGGGCCGCCGCGCCGTGCAGGTGCTCGTCGACGCCGCGCCGGCCGCGAGCCGGCCCGCGCTCGTGTACGTGTGGGACCGGACGATCAATGGCGCCGCCGCCGCCCGCAACGCCGGTCTCGACCGCGCGCGGGGCGCGATCGTCGTCTTCTGCGATGACGACGTGGCGCCCGAGCCCGTCGTCGTCGAGCGCCTGCTGGCCCACTACGCACGCGTGCCCGACCTCGCCGGCCTCGCGCCCGTCATCGTGAACTACCCGCGGCCGGCCTGGCCGGTGCGCGTGCACCATCGGATCTTCCGGCGCGGGCCGTTCCGCGACGAGCGCCAGCCCGTCTACTGGTACTGGCGTCGCTATCCCGAGGGCGCGCTCGTGCCCGTGCGGATGTTCACCGGCGCTCTCATGTCGTTCCGCCGCGACGCGCTCGCCGAGCTGCGCCACGACGCGCGCTACCGGGCGGCCTCCGTCGGCGAGGACATCGACCTGTGCTGGTCGCTCGTCGGCCGCGGCGGCCGTCTCGCCATCGCCACCGACGCACGCATCGTGCACAACAAGGCGCCGCGGCCGGCGAAGCGGCTGGAGGAGGCGCAGCTCACCTCCTGGGCCTTCCTGTACGACAAGCACGTGCCCAAGACGCTCGCGACGCGCCTGGCCTTCGTCTGGTTCATGACGGGCGTGGTGCTGGGCGCGCTCCACGCGACGGTACGCACCCGCTCGTGGGCGCCGCTCAGGTCGGCGTGGGCGGGTGTGCAGGGCGTGCGCAGCGACTACGCGGGCTCGACGTTCCTGGCCCCGCGCGCCCGCGCGTCCTGACCGCCGGCGGCGGCGCTCGCTACTGCGGCGCCGGGCGGCGGCGCTTGAGGGCGCGGAAGCCCGGGGGGAGGGGCTCGATCGGCGGCAGGACGCCGCGGGCGAGCGCGTACTTGATGAGGGCCGTGTAGTTCTTCAGCCGGAGCTTGCGCATGACGTTCGCGCGATGCGCCTCCGCCGTACGCACACTGATCGAGAGCCGGCGCGCGATGCGCGTGCTGCTGTAGCCCTCGGCCACCAGCTGCAGCACCTCGCGCTCGCGGCCGGTGAGCGACTCGTAGGAGTCGCCGGTGAGGCGCTCGGCCTGCAGCAGCCACGACTGGACGTCCTCGGGGGAGAGCGGCGAGCTGAGATACCGCCGCCCCTGCGCCACCGTGCGGACGGCGCGCGTCAGCTCGTGGGCCTCGGCCTGCTTCACGACGTAGCCCGACGCGCCGTTGCGCAGCGCCTCCGTCACGTACCACTCGTTGACATAGCGGGAGAGCACGATCACGGCGGTCTTCGGCGAGCGGTCGCGCACCTGCCGGGTGATCTCGATGCCATACAGGCCGGGCATCGCGACGTCGACGATGAGGACTTCGGGCTTGAGGCGCTCGACGAGCGAGACCACGGACAGGCCGTCCGCCGTTTCACCGACGACTTCGAAATCGTCCTGGATCTCGAGCAGACACTTGATCGCTTCGCGGACCACGTTCTGGTCGTCCGCGAGCACGATCCGGGTCGTGGTGCCGGAGGCCTTCTCGGATTTCTTCACGGTGTCGGTCAGGTCCACGCTGTCCTCTGGGGCGAGGCGGACCGCTGAAGGAATACGCTGGTCCGCGCATCGCGTCTATTCGTATACCTACCGAGTGCAAGGGTCATACCTTCGTCGTGCCGTGGACAGCTTACGTGTGAGACTCGGCAAAACTTCTCTCAGTCCGGGACCGCCACCCACGTCACGACGCGGACTTACGCGTGGCACGCGGCTGGCAGGCTTTGGATCGACTCGCCCGAGCGGAGGCTGCATGAGCATTTCCGGGAAAGCGGTTCGGCCCCGAGCGCTCGAAGTCGTTCCCCCCGTTACGAAAGTCACCGGCCTTCGGCCCCCACCGGTCCACATCCTGGTCATCGAAGATCACGACGACACGCGCGACGTTCTCGACATGCTCCTTCGAACGGAGGGTTACGAGGTCACGCTCGCGGTCGACGGCCAGGACGGCCTCGACAAGTACCGGCAGCGACCGGCCGACATCGTGCTGGTGGATATCTTCATGCCGCGCAAGAACGGCATCGACACCATCCGCGAGCTGACGCGCGACTTCCCGGACTCCGTGTGCGTCGCCATGTCGGCCGACGGCGATCCAATGCGCCGCAACGCGCTGGAGTTCGCGCGCGAGGCGGGCGCGCGCCTGGCGCTGCGCAAGCCGATCGAGCCGTGGGTGCTGCTGCGGACGCTGGAGGGCGTGGTGGCCGGGCGCCGCTCGCTCACGCGGCTCACCGCGGCCGGCTGAGCCGGCTCAGCGAATCAGGAAGCGCTTCACCTCGTAGGGACCGAACGTCGCCACGAATCCGGTGCCCTCGACCTTGGGCCCCGCGGCCTGCGCGTCGAGGTCCATGACGGCGCCGGCGGGGGCGGTCAGCGTCCAGGACGCTGTGACCGCTCCCGCGCCCGTGTTGTAGGCGAACAGGTAGCGCGCGCCGTCGGGGCTGCGCTTGCCCAGGACCCGCACGGCGGCGGGACCGCCCGTGACGATCGTCGCGTCAGGGGCGAGCAGCACCGGCTCCAGGGCGTGGATCTCCTTCGTGATGCGAACGAGCTCGCCCCACTTCCGCTCGCGCTCCCGCGGCTCCTTCACCCACGCCAGGCCCTTTTCGCCCCACGACCAGTACAAAAGACCGCGGGCGCCCTCGATGATGGCCATCCAGCTCATCGTCTTGATGTCGGGGCCCGAGGGCCAGCCGCCGGCGCCGGTGAGCGGGAAGTACTGGATGACCATCCACACCGGCCGGCTGCCCTTCACCGCGTCCTGGCCGAGCCGTGTCCACTCGCCCACCATCGCGAGGTCGTTCTGGCCGGCCGGCTTGATGACCGGATAGGGATCCAGACCCATCACGTCGACCGCGTCGCGCCAGAGCGGCGCCTGGCGCTCCAGGCCGTCGCCGAGGACGGCGTAGGTGATGGTGCCCGGCGCGGCGGCCGCGAGAACCCGGTGCTGCGCGAACGCGCGCGGGACCATCTCGGAGGGACGCTCGTCGGCGGTGTAGAAGCCGGCGAAGCCCCGGTGCGACGACAGGGTGCGCGCCACCCACCGGTTCAGCGCCTCCTCGCCCTCCCGCGCGGCCGGATACTCGATCTCCTTGTACTGCGGGTCGTCACGGTAGTAGAAGTTCACGGTCTGCAGATAGCGGATGCCGCGCGAGGCCAGCTCGTCCATGTACGTCATCAGCGCGGGCATCGGCGCGCGGCCGAGGTGATAGTTGATCAGCATGTTCACGGGCGCCTCGGACATCTTCGTGATGCCCCACCCGTTCTCGCCCTGCGCGTAGGTCGAGCGCGTCGTGGAGTAGCCGCCCGTCGTGTAGAGGCCGATCACGAACGCCGGCTTGCCGTCCATGTGAAGGACGTTGCGCTCGTCGTACCAGTACCGCAGATCCTCCCGCGCCTTGGCGGGCACGCGCACGATGCGGTGGTCGGGATAGCGTGACGTGGCGGCGCCGGCGGCGTCGAGCACCTCGGCGCGCAGCAGCCAGGCGTTGCCGCGCAGCCCCGCGGCGTCGAGCTCCGCGGTTCCTGGCCCGGTCACCACGCGCTCGCGCGCCACCGCGCCGCCGGCCTCCTCCAGCAGCGCCAGCCTCACGCGGGCGCCCTGGGGCGCGCCCACGGCGACGCGCACGACCTGAGGCCGGTCCTCGAAGAGCATGCCGCGGAAGTTGGGATAGAGCAGGTAGACCTCGAGCGCGGGCTTGCGCCGCTCGGTGAGGCTGATCTCATCGAACCACGCGCTGCCGTCGGGCGCGCCATAGGCGCCGACGGCCACCTTGTACGGGCCGCGCTCGGACACCGCGATGCCGCCCTTCGTGAGCTGCGTCCAGTCCGTCGTACCGCGGATCACCTCGGTGCAGTGCCACCAGTTGAAGCGGGGCCGCGCGTCCAGACACACGCGCACGCCGCTGCGCGGGTCCTTCGTGCCGAGGTTGTCCGCCTTGAACCACCCACCCACCGTGTAGAGTCCCGGCTCGAGCGTCACCGTCTGCTCGAGCTGGGGCACGCCGGACTGGGCCTCGGCGCCGGTCAGGCGGAGCGCGGGGCGCCCGCCGCGGCCCGCGCGATCGATCGACCAGGGGCCGCCGACGCGCGCGTTCCAGCCGACGAGGTCGCCGGCCGGCGCCTCGAAGTCGGGGTTCTTGACGAGGTTCGGCCCCGGCGACTCGGCGCCGGGCAGCGCGGTCAGGCCGCCGACAGGGACGGTGCGGTTCTCGGCGCCACGGACGGCGAACGGCAGGGCGGCGGCGAGCAGGAGCAGCCCGGCGAACACGCTGCCACGGCGGAGCGCGGCCGCGCTCATCGCGACGGTTCGGGCACGGGCTCGAGCACGAGGCCGTCGTCGCCGGCGGGCGCGGCCAGCTCGGCCGCGCGCACCTCGGCCGCGAAGCGGCCGAGCACGATCGTGACGAACACGGCGAGCCAGAGCATCTTCTCGTACTGGGCGCTGATGAAGAAGCCGGCCACGAGGAAGCCGATGAGACCGCTACGCAGGCCTTCCGCCCAGCCCGCGAGCTGGCGGCCCTCGGGCGAGGCGCCGAGCCGCTCGGCGCGGTTCAGGATGCGGAAGGTGGCGAAGATCAGCATGACGAACACCACGAAGACCGGAATGCCGAACTCGGCGGCGACCTCGAGGAACGAGTTGTGGGCGATATTACCCTGCTCCAGACCCGTGTAGAGCGTGCTCAGCGACTTGAAGTTCAGCGGCCCCACGCCGAAGATCGGGTTGTCCGCGATCATTCGCAGGGCCGCGAAGAACAGCGCGGTGTGCGCCTTGTTCGACGCCTCGAGCCCGGCGGGCGCCGCCGTCTCGGTCTCGAACACCGTCCACAACCTCGAGCCGAGGTCCGTCGGAACGATGATGAGGCCGAGCAGCATGATCACCATCACGCCGACGGCGCCGGCCAGGCCGCGGCGCCGATAGAGGAACACCACGCCGGCGACGAGCAGGCCGAGGAATCCGCCGCGCGACGACGTCAGGAACAGCTCGAGCACCAGGAGCAGGCCGGCACTGGTCCAGAGCCAGCGCCGCGAGGGCACGGTCGCCTGCGCGGCGAAGACGAACGCCAGCGGAATGACCAGCACCAGGATCGTGGCGAAGTAATTCGTCTCGTACAGGCCGACGCCGAGCCGGTCGTTGAAGCGGATCATCTGGCGCAGCGCGTACGGAAAGACGATCAGGAGGCTCAGGGCCATGGCGCGGAGCACGCGGCCGAGGTCCTGCTGCGTCTGCACGCTCACGAGGACGAACGGCAGGAACGTCAGAAACGCCAGGTAGCGCGAGATCGCCAGGAAGCCGCTCCCGCTGACGAGGCCGGCGAAGAGCACGCCGAAGAAGAACAGCAGGAACAGCGAAGCCGGCCTCGAGCCGAGCAGTGCGCCGTGCGGGTGGCCGCTCGCCAGTCGCATCATGGCCCAGGCGAAGCCCACGAGCCCCAGGAGCTTGATCACCGTGAAGTCCGGGAACACCCCGAGGAAGTTGGGGGCGATATAGAGGTAGGGGCTCGCCTCGAACGGCATGATCAGGATCATGAGGGCGAGGAGCCACATGGCTCCTCTGCGATCGCAAGACCCGTACCGTGCCCAACCCCCCGACTTTCAAGGAGTCGGGCGCGCCGGGCTGAACCTCAGTCGCCGATGAGGGTACGCGATTGCACCCAGGCGTTACCCATCACGGCTTGCGGGCCCGGACCAGCAAGAACATCGGCCGGCGCCGCTCGTCGCCGGCCTGCGGGTGGCTGCGGAGCCACGGCTCGTCGGGCATCGGCTCGACGACGCGCTCGATCACCAGCCCGGCGTCCAGCAGGCCGTTGATGAGCGTGGCGAACGTGCGGTGCACCTTCCGCACACCGTGCACGAACCAGGTCTCTTCGCGGGCGCCCTCGTCGGCGTAGCGATCCACGCCCCAGCACGTGCGCCGGCCGGCGCTATCGAGTGCCCAGCCGTCGCCCGAGGCGCGCGCCGTGTAGATCGGATGCTCCGTCGAATACACGAGGACACCGCCGGGCGCCAGCCATCCGGCGATGCGTCGAGCCAACCCCGCGTAGTCGTCGACGTAATGGAAGGCGAGCACGCTGGCGACGAGATCGAAGCGCCCCGCGGGAAACGTCACGTCCTCGATCGCGGTCCGAGCGTGCGTGACACGCGGATGGGCGAATTCCGCTCGCGCCAGGGCCAGCATCCGCTCCGACACGTCGACGCCGATGACCTCGGCGGCGCCGCTCGTCGCCAGATGGTGCGCGAGCTGCCCGGCGCCGCAGCCGAGATCCAGGGCCCGCCGACCGTTGACGTCGGGCAGGAGCGCCAGCAGATCGGCGTGCTCCATGGCCCGCTTCCAGCCGGCGCCGAATCGCTCGAGCGTCGAATAGCCCGCGAAGAACCGGGGGTCGTCGTAGATGTTCTGAGGGTCCACGCCTCCGCTAGTTTCGCACCCAGTGACATGGGGGGCCCCGAAATGGCCCCCCAAACCCCCCAACGTTCGGAGCGGCCCGGCGCAGCCGGGTCGCTCCTCTAACCCGCACGTTCGGAGCGCTCCGGCACAGGCCGGGTCGCTCCTCTAAACCCCACACGCTCGGGGCGCCCCGGCCAAGCCGGGGTACCCCTCGATACTCCAACAGGCGGCTAGCGTTCGACGATGGTCGACGCCCCGGCCCAGCGGCCGAGCGCGTCCACCGCCCGTGCGGTCACGGCGTGCCGACCGGGCGCGAGCCGCCCGGCGGACGCGTCGTAGCTCGCCTCCAGGTCGACCCACGTATCGGCCAGGTCGCCGTCGACGTACAGGTAGAGCCGCGTGGGCGTGCGGGCGGCGTTCACGCGGAGGCGGATCAGGGTCTCCGCCTCTTCGATGGTCACGGTCAGCCGCGAGGGCCGGGGCTGAC
>Ga0137415_10001327_pt1 | contig 24296 bp, 22 predicted proteins | sample CZODoug3_1_1_16f_FD_183082 | JGI IMG/M metagenome (GOLD analysis project Ga0137415, IMG submission 183082) | Vadose zone soil fungal communities from Angelo Coast Range Reserve, California, USA - CZODoug3_1_1_16fungal (Hybrid Assembly) | ecosystem: Environmental > Terrestrial > Soil > Vadose...
GGCCGATCGGTGCTCGAATGCGTGTCGAACGGCGTTTCGGAATAGGGCGGCGATGTGGAGGAAATAGTCGGCGGCGCGACGTCGCTACCCATCGTGCTGCGGTCGTGGTCCGGGCTCGGTTCGCTGATATTGAGGGCTTCCTGAATGGCAGAAAGCGCGACTTCGGTGGGATCTTTGACCTTCTTGGGATTGTTCGCCATGTTCAGTCTGAGCCCTCTTACTGGTACGCGTCCCGCTAGCCTGCGAATGTCCCCCCGCAAGCTCGAAGCCGGTGTCCTGCCCTGAGCGCAACCGCGCCCTTGGGCGGCTTGTCCGCTACATCCGCAAACATCCTATTGGTTGAGTGATGCGAATGAAATGGCCGCGATTAAGACTTTCTTAATCATCGTTAACAGCTTTGCGCGATAACGCCTTATGGGTACTCAAATTTCTCGGGGAATGCGGCTGATTGGGGCAACTCTTTGCCTGAAACAAGGCAAAGATACGGCAAATCCCGACTACGTTTCGTTAACCAATTCCGTGATTGGCTAACCAAAACGGCCCGCCGCGATCGCCGCGGCAGGAGCATTGAGTTTGCCATGCCGCTTCATCTCGAACGGATTGAATGGATGCCATCGCCGCCGCTCGCTCCGGATGACGGTCCGATCGATCTCGACCATCTCAAACGCATGACGCTCGGCGACCCCGGTCTCGAGCAGGAAGTGCTGGCGATGTTCTCGGCACAATCGGCCAGGCTGGTCGGCGCGCTCGCCGCGCTGCCGCCCGATGCCCGCGCGCTGGCGCATACGCTCACCGGGTCGGCCCGCGCCATCGGCGCCTTCGCGGTCGCCGATGCCGCTGCCCGGCTCGAAGCGGCGTTGCCGAACGGTTCCGAACCGTCGGAATTGCTCGCCGAACTCGGCGACGCGGTGGCGCTGGCGCGGACGGCGATCGAGGCGATCCTGCGCCGCTCGTAGCGCGGGATGACTTTGCTGCGAAACGTCATCCCGCTCTATCTTTTTGTTTGAGCATGATCTTTCGAAAAGCCGGCGTCCACCCCGCGATCCGAGTGCGGGGCAGGCTTTTTCCGGATCATGCCCGCGGCCGCAAATCCGGCCCAGCGGCGCCAAAACCCCGCCAAAACGGTCCGGCAAGGTTTTCCTCCCCGGCGCTAGCGCTACCCGGATCGACCCGTTATAGGACTGCCGGGGGCCCTTCCATCCATATCCGGATTCCGGCAGCACGAGCGATCATGGCCAAGATTCACTTTGTCGACCATACCGGCGAGAAACGCACCATCGAGGTTGAGAACGGCGCGACCGTGATGGAAGCCGCGATCCGCAACACCGTGCCGGGCATCGAGGCCGAATGCGGCGGCGCCTGCGCCTGCGCGACCTGCCATGTCTATGTCGACGAAGCCTGGCGCGAAAAGGTCGGCGCGCCCTCGCCGATGGAAGAGGACATGCTGGATTTCGGTTTCGACGTGCGGCCGAACTCGCGGCTCTCCTGCCAGATCAAGGTGAGCGACGACCTCGACGGTCTCGTGGTGACGACGCCGGAACGGCAGGCCTGAGGCTCTTAGGTGAGCATGATCTCCGCGCCAACGCTTCGCGTTTGTCGCGAGGGAAAACCGGTATCCACTTTTCCGGATCATGCATTAACCCAGTTCCGTGCCGCGCCGGATCCAGCGCTGGAAATTCGCTCTTATCTCTGATGTCAGCGGCGTCGGCTTGCGGGTGGCTTCGTCGATCAATACCGTCACCGCTTGCGCCGAGGCGACGCATTTGCCTTCGGAAAATACCACCTGTTCGAACCTCACCGAGGTGCGGCCGAACTTCACCACGCCAAGCCCGAGTTCGATTTGGCCTGGCCAGTGCAATTCGGCGCGGAAATGGGTATCGAGACGCACCATGATCCAGCCGAGCCCCGGCGGCATCAGCCCGTTGCTGCGATCCTTCACCAGCGTGACGCGGCCGGTCTCGAAATAGGTCGCGTAGACCGCGTTGTTGACGTGCCCGTTGGGATCGAGGTCGGCGAAACGCACATTGTCCGACAGGCGGTAGGGAAAGTCTTCCAGACGCGGCGCAGCGTCGGGACGGATCGGGGCATTCACGGGCGCAATCTCCGAAATCTCCCCGCCCATACACCCTAGTTGTCGAATGCCGGCAAGGGGTTGCCGCGGCGGCCGGCGCCATATTATGGCTTTCCTGATCCCGCCGCGTTGGCTAGACAGGCGCAGCCTTCCCGTCGAATTCAACTGAAAAGAAGCGGATATGAGCGAACCGATCAAAACCGATGTGCTGATTATTGGCGCGGGTCCGTGCGGACTGTTCGCGGTGTTCGAACTGGGCCTTCTGGACATGAAGACGCATCTGGTCGATATCCTCGACAAGATCGGCGGCCAGTGCGCCGAGCTCTATCCGGAAAAGCCGATCTACGACATTCCCGGCATTCCCTTCGTCACCGGCCACGGCCTCACCGAGGCGCTGCTGCAGCAGGTCAAGCCGTTCCATCCGACCTTCCATCTCAACGAGATGGTGGAGACGATCGAGAAGATCGGCGATCCCGGCTTTCGCGTGACGACCGATGCCGGCCAGGTGTTCGAGTGCAAGGTGGTGGTGATCTCGGCGGGCGGCGGATCGTTCCAGCCGAAGCGGCCGCCGGTGCCGGGCATCGAGGCCTATGAAGGCACCTCGGTGTTTTATGCGGTGCGCAAGATGGAGCAGTTCCGCGACAAGAACATCCTGATCGTCGGCGGCGGCGATTCCGCGCTCGACTGGACGCTCAATTTGCATCCGGTCGCAAAGCGCGTGACGCTGTTGCACCGGCGCGACGATTTCCGCGCGGCGCCCCACAGCGTCGAGCAGATGCGCGCGCTGGTCGCTTCCGGAAAGATGGATTTGAAGATCGGCCAGGTCACCTTGCTGGAAGGCGAGGGCGGCAAGCTCGCCGGCGCGCACGTCAAGGCGAACGACAACGCGATGTCGAAGGTCGATTGCGACACCTTGCTGCCGTTCTTCGGCCTGACCATGAAGCTCGGTCCGGTGGCGAACTGGGGCGTTGCGCTCGAGAACAATCTGGTGCCGGTCGAGACCGCATCCTTCGAGACCAACGTGCCGGGCATTTTCGCGATCGGCGACATCAACACCTATCCCGGCAAGCTGAAGCTGATCCTGTCCGGCTTCCACGAGGGTGCGTTGATGGCGCAGAAGGCGCATCGCTACGTCTATCCGGACAAGCGGCTGGTGTTTCAGTACACGACCTCGTCGTCGAGCCTGCAGAAGAAGCTCGGGGTCAACTGATTCCAACCGAATTATGACCAAATGGCTGCGGCTTGTGTGCCGCCGCCCGCGTGTCCGCCGAAGGCGGGCACTGGAACCTTCCGCGAAATGGCCGTAGTCTGCGGCTATTCATTTTATGGATTGGTCAGGTGATGACGATGCGGAGAGCGCTATCCAAACTTCGACTGATGCTGCCGATCGCGATCGGGCTGGCCTTTGCCGTGGTTGTTCCGGCGCGGGCACAGGAGCCGTCGGCGGCGGGGCTGTGGCAGAAGGTCGAGAACGGCAAGCCCGTCATCTGGGTGCTCGTGGTCGATCACAACGGCATCTTCGAGGGCGTGATCGCGAAGATGTACCCGGCGCCCGGCGAAACCGACACCGACGTTTGCACGAAATGCGCCGACGACCGCAAGAACGCGCCGGTGCTCGGCCTCTCCTTCATCCGCGAGATGAAGCGCGACGGATTGAAATACGAGAACGGCAACGTGCTCGATCCGCGCGACGGCAAGATCTATAAAGCGAAGATGACCGTCAGCGCGGACGGTCAGGAATTGACCATGCGCGGCTATATCGGCTTCTCGCTGCTCGGCAAGGATGAGACCTGGTTCCGCCTGCCAGATACGATGATCGCGCAGGTCGACCCCGGCATTGTCGCGAAATATCTGCCGGCGCAGGCAGCCGCCATGAAGCCGCCGCCCGCCCCCGCCAAGAAGGGCCTTGCGCCCGCCGCGGCGCCCGCGCGCTAATATAATCCGCCGGTCTTGCCCGAGGGGCGGGGCGCGCCGGGTGCCACCGGGATCGGCGGCTCCGGCTCTGAACTCACCTCGGGCACCGCGGCATCAAGCTGCAGCACCGTGGCCGCCGCCGGCAGTGCTGCATCCGCCATCGCGGCGTGACCCTCGGCGCTCGGATGCACGGCGCCGCCATACACCGCCGACAGCAGCCCCCAGGTCGCGTCGTGGATATCGGCTGGCTGCATCGAGGATGGCAGGCCCTGCGGATAGGTCATCGCCGCGAAGTAGCTGTCGTTGGCGTCGCGGATCCAGCGGGCGCGCGGCAGGTAAGCGCGGTATTCGCCGGCGCTGCGGCCGCACAGCATCGGCTGGCTGGCGCCGTTCACGATATCGGGATCGAAGCTTTCGCCGCTCGCCGAGAAGCAGGTGCGGTCGAATTCCGGATCGGTTGGCGCGCGCGCACAAAAACCGTGGCTGGCGAACGTCTCCTGATGGCTGTCGACGAAGGTCATGCGATCGGCGCGCGGATTGCGGCACAGGATGCCGGACTGGCACAAAGCCAGCGCCTTCAATTGCGGCAGGAATTCATCCTGCACGAACCTGGAAACGGCGGCGAGCCGTTGCGGCTCTGCGTTGAACGAGGGATGAATATCGAAGCCGGCACGTCCGCCGGGACATGGCGCGCCGCCAACGGTGAGCGTCGGATTGGCGTAAGAGGTGTAGACGACGTGCGAGAGGTCGCCGACCAGGGGCTTGAGCGCGTCGCGCAGCTTGGAAAATCCCTGCGGCAGGTCACGCGCCAGCGCGGCGCGTGAATCATCCACCGACGCCATCAGCCCGCCGCGCCGAAACAGCGCGCGCTCGGTCGGCGTGTCCACGATCACGTCGGCGACCAGCCCGGAAAAATAGATATCGTTGGCGCCGACCGACAGCAGCACCAGATCGAGCTTGCGATCGGGCTGCCGGCGCTTTGCGGCGGTGACGGCCTCGCGCAATTCGCCGAGCTGTCCGTTCACCGACCCCGAGCAGGTGTTGGCCGATTTCGTCGGCAGGCATTCCCGGGCCTGCTGCGAGCCGAACAGCCCGTCGGCGATGGTCGCGCCGGTGCAGGCCAGCGGCAAATAGGTCACCGCGATATGCGGGTATTGCACGGCGAGCGCCAGCGCGGTCCGCGTCTGGTAGCTGTAGAGCGAGCGGTGGCAGGCCGAATTGAGCCAGAGCGCGCTCTGCTTCTGCCACACCTGCAGGAAGTCGGGCGCCTCGCAGGCCCGCCCGCCTTTGTAGCCGGCGCGGCTGGGACGGTAATATTGCGCGCTTGCGGTGCCGAGGTAGGAGCGGAAACAAAAGCCCTCGTCGGCGAGCCCGATCGGCCGGTCGGGATTGCCCTCGCCAGAGGCGATGCTGTCGCCAAGGCCGGCGATGAAGATATCGCGCACCACGATCTCGGTGGAAACGCGCTGGGTCGCTTCCGATCCGCTGGAGACGTCCACGCTCGCCACCGTGGTGCGGCCATAGCGTACCCTTAAGTTGATCGGCTCGGCGCAATCGAAAATGGAGGTTTGCGGCCCGTCGCCATCGTCGAACGACCAGGCGCAGGTGGCGCCCACCGGAATTGGACCGGCCAGCCGGACCACGACCGGATGATCGGTCGGCGTCAGATAGCTTTCCTTGACGTTGTCGCGGGTGCAGGGCTCGTTGACGCGGCCCTGCAGGTCGATGCAGAGCCGGTTGACGGTATTGCGCGCCCAGCCGCGGCCGTCGCTCTGCAATTCCAGCGCCTGCTCCGAGGCCAGTACGCTGCGGCCGCGTCCGCTCTCCACCTGCAGCAGGAAATCGCGTTCCTCGCGGAACAGGCGAAAGCGGTTGCGGACCTCCCAGCTAATCTGCAGCCCGGCATCGCCCGCGGCCTGCGCTTGCACAGGCTGCGCAAATACCGCAGCCAGCGCGCTTAATAGCAGCGCGACGCAGATCGCCGAACGGAACGAAAATCGGGCCGAATTTTGAATCATGGCGCGTTTGACGTCAGCCGTAAGGCGAAAATAAGAGAACCGGGCCGCGCGCACCTGAAACAGTTGGCAGTACCGGGTATCGTCGCTGCTACCGCTTCACGCGCTGTTTGATCGGCTGCCGGCTGTCGATCGGCTGCCGCACGGTCGCCGAAGCCGTGCAGGCCTCGCTAAGCCTGCGCCGTTCCTGCCAGGGTTGCACGACGTTGAGCCAGAACTCGCGCATCCCCATGATCGAGATCGAGATTCCGAACGGGATCAGGAAGTACAGGATCCGGAACACCACCAGCGTCGCCAGCAGTTGCTCCCTGCCGAATTCGGGCAGCGCCACCAGCATCGCGGCGTCGAACACGCCGATGCTGCCGGGCGCATGGCTGGCGAAGCCCAACAGCGTTGCGAGGATGAACACCACCGCCAGCGAAATGAAGTCGATATGCGGCTCCGTCGGCATCAGCAAGTACATCGCCAGCGCGCAGAAACCGAGATCGACCACGCCGATCAGGATCTGCAGCAGCGTCAGCCTTGCCGACGGCAGCACCACTTTCCAGCCGTTCTGCCCGAGCTCGCGCCGCGCCTTGCCCGTCACCAGCCAGACGAAATAAGCGGCGATGGCGGCGAGACAGCCGATTGCGATCAGCCGGTTCATGGCCGGCGGCAGCAGGTCCATCGCCGACGCCGCCCAAGGGTGCAAGGCCATGCCGAAGCCGAGCACGAACAGGTTGCCGAGCCAGAAGGTCAGGCCCGACAGAAAACAGATTTTTGCGACATCGATCGCGGTCAGGCCGTAGTCCGAATAGATCCGGAAGCGGATCGCGCCGCCGGTAAACACGGTGGCGCCGATATTGTGGCCGATGGTGTAGCTGGTGAAGCTCGACAGTGCCGCGATGCGATAGGGGACGTGGTTCTTGCCGATGGTTCTAAGCGCGAAGAAATCGTAGAAAGTCAGCGTGCAGAAGGCCCCGACCACGCACAGCGCCGCGAGCGCGATGCGTTGCGGCGCGATCTCGGTCAGCGCCGTCAGGATGATGCTGGCGTCGATACCCCTCAGCGTCCGGACCAGAATGGTGACCGCAAGGACGATGATGAGGAGGCTCGCAGCGATCCCGAGCCGTTTCCAGCCGATCTTTTCCTTGAAGCCACGCCCAAGCGTGGTCAGCAACCGATGCATTCATCCTCCCGGCGGGGCGGCAATATCAGAGATCCGTCACCAGGTGACGGGCGACGGTGAAACGCACCGCGCATGATGACCCATAAGGCAAAACCGGGGCGTTGTGCAGTCCTTGACAATCCAAGCTTCTGCGTTCGTTGGCTGCCTTTGTCATACGCCGTACATATGTTGCCGCATTCAGGGTTTTGAGTCGCCGCCGGCATTTTTCGGCCGTTCAATCCGACGCACGTTCCGCTGTTCCACGCCAAATTTCGTGCTTCACCGCGGGGTTTCGCCCAGGTTTCACCTCGAGTTTCCGAGGTTTGGCAGGAACGTCCCCGCTTTCCCCCGGTTAACCAGGACGCATGTGCGGAGCCTGGAGCAGGTATTCCAGATGATAGCGCCGACAAGCTGACCATGCTGGCGCAAGCCAGGGTCAAGCTGACGGCTAGCGAGTTAGTCAATACGTGCATTGAGGCAAAACGCCGCGCGCAGGGTTTGCGCGCGGCGTTTTCGCGCCGGCCGGAAGGTCCTCACATCGACACTTCGACACTTACCGAAGCGTTCAGTTGAAACTGAGGCGTTTGGTGGCGCGTTGGTTCCGGAAGATCGAGGTCATCCATGCCGAGCCCTTCACTCAAGTTCCAATCGCCGGCGGCGGCGGATCTGCCGGCCGGTAGGCAAACCAAATCAGCGCCTTCAAAACTCGCGACATCGCTGACGCTCGCCGCCATGAGTCTCGGCTATGGCGTGGTGCAGCTAGACGTCACCATCGTCAACACCGCGCTCCATGCTATCGGCACGTCGCTCGGCGGCGGCGTCTCGGAGCTGCAATGGGTGGTCAGCGCCTATACCATCGCCTTTGCCGCCTTCATCCTGACCGCCGGCGCGCTCGGCGACCGCATCGGGGCCAAGCGGGTTTTCATGGCGGGCTTTGCGATCTTTACCGCAGCGTCGGTCGCCTGCGCGCTGGCGCCCAATGCGGCGACCCTGATCGTCGCGCGTTGCATCCAGGGGGTGGCGGCTGCGATCCTGGTGCCGAATTCGCTGGCGCTGCTCAGCCATGCCTACCCGGACCAGAAGGCGCGCGGCCGCGCCGTCGGCGTGTGGGCGGCCGGCGCCAGCCTCGCATTGACGGCCGGACCGCTGGTCGGCGGCGGCTTGATCGCGCTGGTGGGCTGGCGTTCGATCTTCCTGGTCAATCTGCCGATCGGCCTAACTGGGCTATGGCTGACCTGGCGCTTTGCCGGCGAAACGACGCGCGCTCCGCAGCGCGAGATCGACTTGCCGGGCCAGTTCGCTGCGATCGCGGCGCTCGGCAGCCTTGCCGGTGCCATCATCGAGGGCGGCGCGCGCGGATGGGACAATCCGTTCGTGATCGCGGGCTTTGTCGCGTCGGCCATTCTCGCGCTATCGTTTGTCTGGCGGGAGGCGCGCGCGCCGCAGCCGATGCTGCCGCTGTCGCTGTTTGGGCATCGGATGTTCGCGGTCGCCGCGCTGGTCGGGTTGCTCGTCAACGTGGCGTTCTACGGGCTGATCTTCGTGCTCAGTCTGTACTTCCAGCAGGTCAACGGCCTGTCGGCGTTCGCGACCGGCCTTGCCTTCGTGCCGATGATGGCCGCGGTATTGCCGGTCAACCTGATCGCGCCGCGCGTCAGCGAACGGATCGGCGCGCCCGCGACCATTACCGCTGGCGCCGCGCTCGCTGCCGGCGGCTGTCTGGCGATGCTCGGCCTCGACGCCGGCACCAGCTACTGGACGGTTTGCGCGCAACTGGTCGCGATGGGCGGGGGTCTCGGCCTGCTGGTGCCGCCGCTGACGTCGACCCTGCTCGGAAGCGTCGAAAAGTCACGCTCCGGCATCGCCGCCGGCGTGCTGAATGCAACTCGGCAAACCGGCAGCGTGCTTGGCGTCGCGCTGTTCGGCGCGCTGGTCGGGCAGTCCTCCGCCTTCATCGCGGGCCTGCATGCGGCACTGATCGTCTCGGCAGGCGTGTTGTTTGCGGCCGGCGTGGTCATCTGGTTCTCCGCGCGCGCGCGGAGCGTCGCGTAGGCGTCAGGCTTTGCGCAGCGCGAAGTACGCGCCGCAAAACGCCATCATGGCGCCGAGGCACAGCGCCGCAAGCCCCGCAAGCACGCCCGATATGGTCGGGATCGGGCTCGGCGCCGAGGCGGCCTGACCGGCGCCGGCCAGGATCAAGACGCCGACCGCGATCAGGAATTGCCGCATCCGCTGCGGAATCTGGCCCGAGACCGCGCTGTCCATCAAATTGGCGGTGAAATAGCCCCCGGAAAATCCGACGGTGGCGATCAGCCACCACGCAATGGCGGCGCCCGCCGGCATGAATTCGTGCGTATCGGATCGCCACAGCCCGCCGAGATCGAGCCCGTAGCGCGCGCCCAGCATGTGCACGGCAAGCGCCAGCAGCACCCCGGAAATCATCGCGCCGCCGAGGATCAGGCGGCGCGGGAAATAGGTCGTCTCGGCCATGGCCCGCTTGTAAGATAAAGCCGGCGTGCCGCGCAAGCCGACGCTTGCCATCAACCCCGGGATTTCGGATTGCCCACATCGCGACCGGACCAGCCGGCCCCACCAGGCGAGGACGCGCCGACGCGCTATGCCTACAAGGCCTCGCTGATCGGATCGGCGCATCAATTCGAACTCACCGATCAAGGCCTGGCGTGGCGGATCGCCGGCAGATCCGGTGTGTGGGCTTATGCCGATATCTCGGCGATCAGGCTTTCCTATCGGCCGGTGTCGATGCAGTCGCGCCGCTTCCGTGCCGATATCGAGAACGCCGATGGCGGACGGATCGCCGTTCTCTCGACCAGTTGGCAGACCGCGGCGCTGATGGCGCCGCAGGATCGCGGCTACCGTGACTTCATGGTGGAATTGCATCGCCGGATGCAACACGACGGCAGCAGGGCTGCGCTGATCGGCGGCATCGGCCGGAAGACCTACGCCGCCGCGCTTGTGTTGCTGGCGTTGCTCGCGATCGCAATGGCTGGGCTGCTGCTGCGCGCGCTCTTCACCTTCGAATTCACAGGTGCGCTGTTTCTGCTCGGCTTCGCCGCGTTGTTCGTCTGGCAGGTCGGCGGGTTCGTGAAACGCAACCAGCCGCGGACCTATGCGTTCGACGATTTGCCCGCACGGCTGCTGCCCTAACCTTGCTTTCGCAATCAAGCGCAATGAAATGTGACTTCGCGAAATAGCCGGCGCACGGCATCGTCTCGCCGGTTTCGAAGCGAGCATGAATATGGACGACAGAAGCGCACGGTTGCCGAGCAAGGCCGAAATCGCCGCGATCAATGCAAGGCACTTGATCCGCACGCCGCTCAAACCCGCCGATCTCCTGTTCACGTTCGGCACGCGTGAGGATGTCGCCGAGCGGGTCGATGAGGCTTTCAGGCTGTGGCGCGACGGCCTCTTTCGTTGGGGAATCGTGAGCGGCGGGGTGACACCGGGATCGCAACGCTCCGAATGCGCGATCATCAAGGAGGCGATGGTCGCGCGCGGCATCCCGTCCGAAATGATCCTGGAAGAACATCGCGCGTTGAACACCGGCGAGAACGTGATCTTCTCGCTGCCGATCCTCGACGCCGCGATTGGGCTGAACAACATCCGCAGCGTGATCTGCCTCGGCAACAGCTGGACCGCGCGGCGCTATCCGATGACGCTGCAGCGGCACTGGCCGGAGGTGGAAAAGATGCTGGTCACGGTCGATAGTTTCGAAACGCCGCGGACGCTCTGGCACACCGATGCTGTGTTCCGTCGCCGCGTGCTCCGCGAATGGGACAAGATCGAACCGTACAAGGCCAAGGGTTTTATCGCGGAGTGGCCGGTGGCGTGAGCGGAGCGGGGAGCGATTGCCATCGATCTATTCGGTCGAATCGAAATCTTCTTCGCTCGCGCTCAACATTCCCGCCAGCGTCCGCAGGCCGGTTTCGAGCTGCTCCATCGCAGGCGCCGCCAGCGCCAGCCGCACCGCATTCGGCGCGTGGCCTGGCGTGACCGCAAACGTCGTCGACGGCGTCAGCGCGATGTCGCGCCGCGCCGCTGCGGCAACGAAGGTCTGCGACCGCCAATGCGGCGGCAGCGTCAGCCAGAGATGATAGGATTTGCTGTTGGCCTGGATTTCGCAGCCGGCCAGGTATTTGGCGGCCATCTGCTGACGCCGGACAGCGTCGATCCGCTTCAGCCGGGACAACTCGGAAGCGGTGCCGTCGCCCATCAGCCGTTGCCCGGCCGCGAACGCATATCCCGACGCGGTCCATCCGCCGGATCGGACCGAGGCCATGATGCTCTCGCGCAGCCGGGGCGGCGCGACGATGAAGCCGAGCGCGAGCCCCGGCGCCACCTTCTTCGACAGGCTGTCGAGCACGATGCAGCTGTCGGGTGCGAGCGCGGCCAGCGGCGCCTGGTCGTCGAGAAAGCCGTAGACGGTGTCTTCGATGATGGGGAGGCCGAGTTGTTCGACCACCCGCAGCAGGTCGGCGCGCCGCGCCGGCGGCATCGTGATGCCCAGCGGATTTTGAATCGTGGGCTGGATGTAGAGTGCCGCGAGATGCGCCTCGCGATGCGCCTTCTGCACGGCATCCGGACGGACGCCATCTTCATCCATCGCGAGCGGCACCAGCGTTACGCCGAGCCGCGCGGCGATGCCCTTGATGAAGGGATAGGTCAGCGCCTCGACGCCGCATCGCCCGCCGGTCGGCACCACGGCGGCGAGCGCGGCCGCGATGCATTGCCGGCCATTGGCGGTGAACACGATCTGCGTAGGGTTCGGTGACCAGTCGTTGCGCGCGAGAAACTCCGCGGAGACGGTTCTTGCCGCCGGCGTGCCGATGCTGGTGGCCTGCCGCAGCGCGATTTCGAGCGCTTCCGGCCGGTCGAGGCCCTCGAGGCTCCTGGCGATCATCGCCGATTGGTGCGGCAGCAGCGGATAGTTGAACTCGAAGTCGATCCGCGCGCCGCGCGGCTCGGGCGGGGCGGCGACGCCGCGGCGCGCGTTGCCCGAAACGAACGTGCCGCGTCCGACCTCGCCGACCACAAGGCCCCGGCGCAACAATTCGGTGTAGACCCGGCTCGCGGTCGATACCGCGATTTTGCGCTCATAGGCGAAGCTGCGCTGCGGCGGCAGGCGGTCGCCGGTCTTGAGCGCGCCGCTGGCGATCTCGGCGGCAACGGTATCGGCAAGCTTCAGATACTCGAACTTGGACATTATTGCACCGAGAGCAATGTTTTACTTGAACCGAGACATGTAGCGGACCATCTAAACCGTATCAAGCCCGCGATTGTACCGAGGAGTGCGCCAGCAATCCAAGGTCATTCGGGGCGCCGCCGCGGTGAGACGCGATGGCGCCGACGGCCGCGCTTGGCCGTGCGGGCGCCAACGGAGAAGAAAATGACCACGATATCCCCGACTGCATCCCAGCCCGCGTCCCCCGCCGTAGCGGGCGGATTTGTCCGTCTGCTCGGAGGGTGGGCCAACAACCTCGCGACCTATTGGGTGCGCAGGGAAGCGATCAAAACGCTGCGGCAGCTCGACGACCACGCGCTGGGTGATATCGGGCTCTCGCGCTGCCTGATCGAGGCGGCGGTCAGCGGCGAGATCTCAGGAGAACAACAATGACCATTGCGCTTGACCATCGGTCGCGCGACGTCAGCCGCCCTGTGGCGGGACGCCTCGCCGGGGCTCTCGGTCTCGGCTATGGCGTTGCGGTGTACGCGATCTTTCTTGTCACGCTTCTCTACGGCATCGGTTTCGTCAGCGGCCTGGTCGTTCCAAAGAACATCGACACCGGCGCGATCTGGCCGGCGTCCGTCGCGCTGTGCATCGATCTGCAACTGCTCGGCCTTGTCGCCGTCCAGCACAGCGGCATGGCGCGGCGCGGCTTCCAGCGCGTGTTGACGAGACATCTCTTGCCCGCCGTCGCACGCAGCACTTACATTCTGTGTGCGAGCCTCACGCTCATCCTGCTGTTTGCGGCCTGGCAGCCGCTGCCGTCGGTGGTGTGGCAGGCCGCGAATTCGCAAGCCGTGGCGGCGATCCAGTCGGTCGCGGTTCTCGGCTGGCTGATCGTTCTCTCCAGCATCTTGCTGACCGTCCATTCCGAGCTGTTCGGCATCAAGCAGGTGCTACTGAATTTCGCCGGCCGCACCGAGTCCGCGATCCCGTTCAGGACGCCCGGGCTCTATCGCTTCGTCAGGCATCCGATCTATCTCGGCTTCCTCATCGCGTTTTGGGCCGCGCCCATGATGACCGCCGGGCACTTGCTGCTTGCGTTAGTCGCGACGGGTTACATGTTCGTCGGCATCTGGCGGGAGGAACGCGATCTCCTCGCTCTGTTCGGTGACCGCTACCGGCACTATCGCGAGCAGGTCGCGATGCTGCTGCCCGGTCTATTCTGAGGCCGGCGCTACGCCGTTGCCAGCGCGCCCCATGTTGCGGCGAGACCTCGGCCGTCCTCGGGCGGTCTGGCGACGCGTGCAGCGGTCCGCCGTTCGCGCCATTTGTTGAACCGCAAGAGCGGCTGATCGACGGCTTTGCGCAGGATCCGAAGCGCAAACATCGCCACGCGCAACGCCAGCCGCAGCAAAACCCCGCGCCGGTGTGATTTTCCGTTAATGCCGCACCACCAGCACCGAGCATTTGGCGTAGCGCACGACGTGCCCGGCGTTGGAGCCGAGGAAATAGGTGCGCATCGCCGGACGGTGCGAGGTCATCACGATCAAATCCGCCTTGATCGCCGCCGCCTCTTCGAGGATCTCGTGATAGATGCCGCCCTGGCGGACCACGCCGGAAATGCGCGACGCCTCGATGCCGGATTCCCGCGCCACGATCGTCAGCGCTTCTTCGGAGGTCTGCCGCTGCTGGGTGTCGAAATCGGCCGGCACATATTCCGCCAGCATCACCGGCGTCATCGGCAGCACGTTGAGCAGCCGCACCGCACCGCTCCAGGTCCGCGACAGCGTCGCAGCGGTTGCGATCGCGGGCTTCGCCAGATCGGTATCGGCCAGATCGATCGGCACGAGAATGGAGTTGAACATCTGCGCCTCCTGTCCGCGGTTATAGTGGGGCCTTCCTGGTCCCGACTGAATCAGAACCGAAGCCCTCGTTTCTTCCTATGTTTTCTTATGATGCATTTTGCGCACGCGAACCGGTCCCCCTTTCGCGCCGACGCAATATAGCATGACGGCGCGGCGGTGTCCGCCTGTCTTAATCGCCGGACGTCTGCTTCAACAGTTTCGGGCTGACAAACAGCACGAGCTTGCCGCGGCGAAACGCCACGTCGTTCCAGTCGTGGGTTGCGAAGTCGAAGATGGCGAGACCGGAGGTCGGCAAATTGTCGTCGAGCGCTTTCCTCGCAGCGGCGTCACCGCTGCCGGTCAGCGTCAGCGCCAGCTCATGCATGCCCGGATTGTGCCCGACCAGCATCAGCCGGTGCGGATCGGTGACGCAGGCGTGGCGGATGATCTGCAGCAGCAGCCTCGGGTCGGCGCCGTAGAGTTCCGGCAAAAATTCCACCTGCGGCTGTGGCGCCAGACCCTGCATCGCGGCCCGGGCAATCTCCCAGGTCTGATGCGCCCGCGCCGCGGGCGACACCAGCACGCGGTCGGGAAAGGGCGGATGCCGGCCGATCCAGCTGCCGATCTCGGCGGCATCGCTCCGGCCGCGGTCGTCGAGGCGGCGGTCCTGGTCCTGCCCCGAGGGCGCGGCGGTTTCGGTCTTGGCGTGGCGCAGCAGCAGCAAACGGCGCATGGAGGCAAATCTCGATTCGTTTCAGCCTGAATTAATCTACAAGCCTATGCCAGGACAAGGTGACAAGCGCCGCGGTGGTCCGTAAGAAAACGCCATGGATGAGACTTCGACAACCACGACCATTGGGCCTGACGACGGCGCGACGCCGTTCCGCTCGCGCCTGTCGTTCGACATCGATGTCGATATCTGCGTGGTCGGGGCGGGGCTTGCCGGCCTGACGGTGGCGCGTGAAGCCGCGCGGCTTGGCGCCAGCGTCGCCGTGCTGGAGGGCCGTCATGTCGGCTGGAATGCCTCCGGCCACCAGCTCGGCACGGTGATGCCGGGCTTCAGCCTTGCGATCGGCGATCTGATCGAGCGCGTCGGGCTCGAGGATGCCCGCGAGCTCTGGTCGCTGTCGACGGAGGGCGCCGACTATGTCCGCGCCACCGCCACCGAACAGCTGATCCCGGGCATCGGCTTAAGCGAGGGCGCGCTTGAGGTTTCCAATGTCGATGCCGGCGAAACGCTGATCAGCCGGCTGCAGACGCTGAGCGAGGATTTCGCGACCGAGGTCGAGGGCTGGCAGGTCGACCGCGTCCGCAGCGAGCTCAAGACCGGACGTTATTTTCACGGCATCTATTATCCCAAGGCATTTCAGATCGACGGCCGCAACTATGTTCACGGCCTTGCGGCGCTGGCGAAGCGGGCAGGGGCCCGCATCTTCGAGGACACGCCGGTCGTCAGCATCGACTCGTCGGGCATCCGCAAGCGCATCGTGACGCCGTCGGCGCGGCTGCGTGCCTCGCACATCGTGCTCGCCGGCAATATCCATCTCGGCGCGACGCTCCGGCGGTTGTCGGAAACACTGCTGCCGGTCTGGCGCTATGCCGCCGTGAGCGAACCGCTCGGCGCGCGGCTTTCCGAAGCGATCACCTTCCAGGGCTCGGTGACCGACAGCGACGGCATCGATCATTTCCGGATCGTCGACGGCGATCGGCTGATGTGGGCCAGTCCGGAAACCACTTGGGAGGCGCGGCCGCGCCGCTTCGGCGCGGCCATCCAGCGCCGGATCGGCACGGTGTTTCCGCAGCTCGGCAAGGTCGGCATTTCCGAACTGTTCGGCGGCGCGGTCGGTCTGACCGTCCACGGCATGCCGCAGATCGGCCAACTCCGCAAAGGCCTGTGGGTCGCTAGCGGCTTCGGCCGCCAGGGATTGAATACCTCGGCGATGGCCGGCCAATTGATCGCGCGCAGCATCCTGTGGGGCGACGAGCGCTGGCGGCTGTTTTCGCCGTTCGAGCTGGTCTGGGCGGGCGGGGCGACCGGCCGCGTCGCCGGCCACCTGATCGGGATCTGGGGGCGGCGAGCCGCGGCCGCCGCCGGTACGCTCGCCCGCTACCGGGAAGGCGCGCGGGCCAGGGAACGCATCCGCGAGGCCCGGCTGGCCGAGGCCAATCGCCAGGCCGGAACCCGTGGGCCGCCGCCCCGCCGGCCGCCGCCGGGCGGGCCGCGCCCGGTGCGACCGCAGCCGCCTGCGCCCCAGGAAACCCAGATGCAAACCCAGATGGAAGCTCGGGAAGGCGAAAGCGGGCAATTCGGTCCCTCGCAGGAAAGTGAGAAAATTCGGGACGGTTCGGTGTAACTTCGCGACGCCGCGCCCCGTATGTGATGGCGAACCGTTCCTGTTCCGCCTCGCACGGAGACCATGATGATCGACCGCCGTATCCTGCTCGCATCCGTCGCCAGCCTGCTTGGGCTGGCCGCCTTCCGCTGGCTGCGCGCTTCGCCGGCAAAGGCCGCCGAGAAGTTCGAGATCGAGAAGACCGATGCCGAATGGCGCGCGCAATTGACGCCGCAGCAATATGAGATCCTGCGCAAGGAGGGCACCGAACGCCCCGGTTCGAGCCCGCTTCTGAAGGAGCATCACAAGGGCACCTTCGCCTGCGCCGGCTGCGACCTGCCGCTGTTCTCGGCGGACACCAAATTCGAAAGCGGCACCGGCTGGCCGAGCTTCTACCAGCCGCTCGACAACGCCGTCGGCAAGACCGAAGACCGCACCTTCGGAATGCTGCGCATCGAGATCCACTGCCGCCGCTGCGGCGGCCATCTCGGCCACGTCTTCGACGACGGTCCGAAACCGACCGGCCTGCGCTATTGCATGGACGGCTTTGCGCTGGTGTTTCATCCGGCGTCGCCGTCGGCCTCCTGACGGCTTGACATCCCGGCAATTGTTGCCGGCCCGGCAATCGTGCCCCGGTCCTACGGCCGGGGCCTTTTTTTCCAGCGCGTGATTTTGTTACATTTTGTTTCTTGCGCGGGCTGCGACCTGCCGCTGTTCTCCTCGGCTACCGAGTTCGAAAGCGGCACCGGCTGGCCGAGCTTCTACCGGCGGCTGGACCAGCCTGCGCTACTGCAGGGACGGCTTTGCGCTGGTGTTTCACCTGGCGACGCGATCGACCGTCCTGGCGGCTCACCTCCCGGCAATTGTTGCCGCCTCGGCAATTGTGCCCCGGTGCAACGGCCGGGGCGGTTTTTTCAAGCGCATGATTTTGTTACATTTTGTGTCTGGCACGGGGCTTGCGACATGCTCCGCCGATGCGGCGAAATCTTTCGACTGTGGCCGCCCGAATTTGGAGAAAATGTCATGGGTATCTTCGGCGCATTGACGACGGCCGTTGGCGGCTTGCGCGCGGAGTCGTACGCGCTGGAAAACGTCTCGGGCAACATCGCCAACTCGCAGACGACGGCGTTCAAGCGCATCGACACCTCTTTCCTTGACCTCATTCCCCAGACCGCGCTGACCGCGCAGCTCGCCGGCGGCGTCACCACGCAATCCCGGTCGACCAACTCGGTGCAGGGTGACGTTCAGGCGGCGTCGGTTGCGACCTTCATGGCCATCAATGGCAACGGTTTCTTCGCAGTGCAGAAGCCCGGCAGCACCACCGACGGTCAGCCGGTGTTCGACGGTGTCGACCGCTACACCCGCCGCGGCGACTTCCAGCTCGACAAGAGCGGCTATCTCGTCAACGGCGCCGGTTATTTCCTCGAGGGCGTGCCGATTGACCCGACCACCGGCAACCCCTCCGGCAGTTCGCCGCAGGTGCTCAAGTTCCAGAACGATTTCCTGCCGGCGCAGGAAACCACCAAGATCGACTACCGCGCCAACCTCGCCAGCTATCCGCTGACCACCAAGCACGACACCACCGTTCCGGGATCGGAGTTGATCAATCCGGGATCGTTCAGCGCCGGACATAATCCGTTGGTGGTGAATACGCCCGCGGCGCCCTACACCGACCGATCGACCAGCGGCACGGTGCAGTACAACAAGGCGACGCCATCGGTGGTCATTACCGGCGCCACGGCGCTGTCGGGCGCTGTGGGCAGCGATTCGATCAGCGCCAACTTTAGCGCCGGCTCTGTCGGGCCCCCCGTCGTGCCCGCCGATACCATCACGGTCAACAACACCGTCCTCACCTTCGTGGCGTCGGGCGCTGTCGGCAACCAGCTCAACATCACTGACAGTGTCTCGACGCTGCTCGCGAAGATCGACTCGATCACGGGCACCGCGACGGCGTCCTCGATCGCCGGCGGCTCGATCACGCTGCATTCGGGCAAAAGCGCCGATCTTTCCGTGACCAGTTCGAACTCTACCGCGTTCGCCGCGCTCGGCTTCACCGGCGGCAGCGCGACAGCAACGCGCGGCGGCGGCGGCACGATCGGCACCGGTCAGGTGGTCGGCAACGACAACTCGACGTTCCTCGACGAGTCCATCGCCGGCGGCGCGGTCACCACCTATGACGTGTCGGGCGCGCCGGTGAATTTGCAGTTCCGCTGGGCCAAAACCGACACTACTTCGCTCGGCGCCGGCCATACCGACACCTGGAACCTGTTCTATCAGGTCAATCCCAACGCCACCGGCACCGCGGTGGCGTGGCAGAACGTCAACACCAACTTCACCTTCTCAGCCTCCGGCCAGATGTCGCCGACGATCCCGTCGATCACACTCAACAATGCCGTCGTCAACGGCGTGTCGCTCGGCAGCCCCGTCATCAATTTTGGCACCGGCGGCGTGACCCAGTTCGCGGACGCCAACGGCAACGTCCAGGTCAACCAGATCCAGCAGGACGGCTTTCCGGCCGGCAAGCTGCTGTCGGTCGGCGTCTCTACCAACGGCCGCATCGTCGGCAACTATTCGAACGGCCGCAACCTCGATCTCGCCGAAATCTCGGTGGCGACGTTCAACGGCACCAACTTCCTCAAGCGTATCGACGGCGGCGCGTTCGAGGCGACCGACGAATCCGGGCAAGCGCTGTTCGGCAAGTCCGGCACCATCGTCGGTTCGTCGCTCGAGAGCTCCAACACCGACATCGCCGACGAATTCACCAAGCTGATCGTCACCCAGCAGGCTTATTCGGCGAACACCAAGGTCATCACCACTTCCAATACGATGGTACAGGATCTCCTGAACGTGCTGCGATAGTCGCGAGCGAGCAAACTACGCGATGCGATGTGAGGTGAGTAAACAGTCATGGGTTTGAGCCAAGCTCTCTCCACCGCGATGTCGGGCCTGCGTGCGACGCAGGCCTCGCTCGCGCTGGTGTCGTCGAACGTCGCCAATGCGGAAACGCCGGGTTACGTCAAGAAGACCCTCAACCAGGTCGCCGGCACCACCGGCGACTTCGGCTCGAGCGTCTCTATCAACGGCGTCAATCGCCAGCTCGATCAATATCTGCAGACGCAGCTACGGACCGAAACCTCCGGCGCGGCCTATGCCGACACCAGATCGACCTATCTGGCCAATCTGCAGTCGGTCTACGGCAACCCGGATAACACCGGCACCATCGAGGATGCGTTCAACAAGTTCCTGACCGCCGTACAGGGCCTGTCGACCAGTCCCGACTCGCAGTCGGCGCGGATCGGTGTCGTCAACGCGGCGCAGACCATGGCGCAGCAGCTCAATGCGACCTCGCAGGGGATCCAGAGCCTGCGCGCCAATGCCGAGACCGGCATCAACGATTCCGTCAACGCCGCCAACAACGCGATGACGCAGATCGCCAACATCAACAATCAATTGCAGGGCAACGGGCAGACCGACGCCTCGACCGCGGCGCTGCTCGACCAGCGCGACCAGTATATCAATCAGCTCTCGCAATTGATGGACATCAGGACCTCCACCAACGATCTCAACCAGGTGACCGTGTTCACCAATTCCGGCGTGCAACTGGTCGGCAACGAGGCGGCGCAGCTCAGCTTCAATGCACAGGGCACGGTGACGCCCAACACCTTGTATAATTCCGATCCGACCAAGAGCAATGTCGGCACCATCGCCATCAATTTTCCGCATGGTGGCAGCTACGATCTGGTGTCCACCAATTCGATCCGATCCGGCAAGATCGCCGCCTATCTCGAATTACGCGACAATACGCTGGTGAAAGCGCAGGCCCAGGTCGATCAATTCGCGGCATCGATGGCAAGCGCATTGTCGGACAAGACGACCGCTGGCGTCGCCTCGCCCGCATCCGTGGCGCCGCAGGCCGGCTACGATCTCGATCTCACGGGGCTGCAGACCGGCAACACCATTCACGTCACCTACAAGGACAACACCACCGGCGCCACCTATAATCTCTCGATCGTGCGCGTCGACGATCCGAGCGTGCTGCCGCTGAGCAATAATGCGACCGTCGATCCGAACGACCAGGTGCTTGGCGTCGATTTCTCCGGCGGCATGAGTTCCGTCGTTTCCCAGCTCAACGCCGCGCTCGGCCCCACCGCCAGTCTGCAATTCTCCAATCCGTCGGGCTCGACGTTGCGCGTGCTGGACGACGGCACGCCGAATCGTTCGGACGTCACGGCGGCTTCGGTCACCACGACGATATCATCGCTCACCAGCGGCAACCCGCAGCTTCCGCTGTTCACCGACAATGGCGGGCTCTACACCGGCGCGATCACCGCCGGCGGTTCGCAGCAGACCGGCCTTGCGGCCCGCATCAGCGTCAATACCGCGCTCGTCGGCGATCCCTCGCGCACGATCGTGCTCTCGACCAGTCCGTTGACCGCGGCCGGCGATACCACGCGCTCCGATTTCATCCTGTCGAAATTGTCGACGGGTTCCTACAGCTACTCGCCGCAAACCGGCCTCGGGACCACGGCAGCGCCGTTCACCGGCACGCTGTTGAATTTCGCCAAGCAGTTCATCAGCCAGCAGGGCGGAGCGGCGACCGCCGCCAAGCAACTGGCGGACGGTCAGGACGTCGTGCTGAACACCCTGCAGAACAAGATGAGCGCGTCGTCGGGGGTGAACATCGACGACGAGATGGCGCATCTGCTGGCGCTGCAGAGCGCCTATTCCGCCAACGCGCGCGTGATGTCGTCGGTCAAGCAGATGTACGACACGCTGTTGCAGTCCATGTGAGGGTTCCATGTCGATCGATGGCGTTAGTGGCAAGACCTCCTATATCGGGACGGCGATTCTCAATCTGCGGAGTCAGCTCAATGACCTGACCACGCAACTCGCGACCGGCAAGGTTTCGACGACCTATGCCGGTCAGGGACTCGATCGCGGATTCGCGCTCAGCCTGCGCGCCCAGGTCTCGAGCATCGACGCCTATTCGGACACCGCGACCAACATCAATACCCGCATCGGCGTTGCCAATCTGGCGCTGCAGGGCATCTCCGACATCGGTACGCAGGTCAAAAGCGCCGCGACGTCGTCGACCGTCGTACTCAACAGCAGCGGCCAGACCTCCGGCCAGATCTCGGCCCAGGCGGCGTTCGCCAATGCGGTGGCGTTGCTGAACAGCCAGTCCGGCGACCGCTATCTGTTTTCGGGCCGCGCCACGGATACCGCGGCGACGGTGCCGGCCGACGTCATGCTGAACGGCAGCGGCGCGCAGGCTGGCCTGAAACAATTGATCACCGAGCGCCTGCAGGCCGATCAGGGGACCGGCGCCATGGGACGTCTTGCCGTCTCCTCGCCACCGGCGACAACGACGGTCACCAGCATCGCCGAAGACGGCTCGTCATTCGGTCTCAAGCTCGGCGCGATCACCTCGTCGCTGACCGGTGCGACCGTGACCCAGGCGGCCGGGACGCCGCCCGCGGCAACCGTCGATCTCGGCGCCACCAATCCGAAGGACGGCGACAAGATCACCTTCAACTTCAATTTGCCCGACGGCACGACCGAACCGATAACGCTGACCGCGACCACCACAAATCCTCCGCCGGCCGGCTCGTTCCTGATTGGCGCCGACACCACCGCAACGACCGCGAATTTGCAGTCGACGCTGACGTCTTCGATCAAGACGTTGAGCGACACCTCGCTGGTGGCGGCATCGGCGATCGCCGCCTCCAATGATTTCTTCAACCCGTCGGCAACGGCCGCCGGGAGCGTGGTCAACAACAACGCGGCGCCGCCGGCGCCCATCACCGGGGCCACGCTGCTGTCGGGCGGCGCCGCAACGGATTCGCTGTCCACAAGCTTCGCGGCCGGCGACACCATCACCGTCAATGGCACGCCGATCACGTTCGTCGCCTCCGGCGCGACCGGTAACCAGCTCAACATCACCGACAGCGTTCAGACCTTGCTGAAAAAGATCGATTCGATCAGCGGCACCACCAATCCCTCGACCATCAGCGGCGGCGCGATCACGCTGCATGGCGGGGACGGCGCGAACCTGACGATAACCAGTTCGAACCCGGCTGCGTTCGCAGCGCTTGGTCTCGGCTCTCCCGTGACCGCGGCCCCGGCGCCGTTGCGGGTCGGCGGACCGCCATTCAACACCGCGACCAGCCTGGTCGCCGGCACCGCAGCCAACACCGTGTCGTGGTACACCGGCGAAAATGGCACCGATCCGGCGCGCGGCACCGCGGTCGCCGGCATCGACCAGTCGATCACGGTTCAGTACGGCGCGCGCGCCAATGAGCAGGCGCTGCGGTACCAGTTGCAGAACATCGCCGTGTATGCCGCGGTCACCACCAATGCCAGCAATCCGAACGCGGGCGCGCAGGTGAGCGCGCTTCAGCAGCGCGTTTCGGCCAACCTCGCGCCGCAGACCGGTCAGCAATCGATCCAGGACATGCAGGCTGAATTCGCCGGCGCGCAAACCTCGATCAAGGCAGCGACCGATCGCCAGACCCAGCTCAAGGGGATGGCACAGACCATGCTCGACTCGATCGAAGGCATCAACCAGGACGAGGTGGCGACCAAGATTCTGGCGCTGCAGACCAGTCTGCAGGCCTCGTATCAGACCACGTCGATGCTGTACCAGACGACGCTGCTCAAATATTTGCCGATAGCATGACCGCTGGCGGCTCAATCCGTTGAACATGAAAAAGGCCTCCTTGCGGAGGCCTTTTGCTTTCAGCGCGTCGTGCCGTTAAGCGGACTGGCGCTCATCTGCGTTGTTCGGGTGATCCCGAAGGTTCCTTGCGCTCTCGAGCAGTTGCTCCTCGTGGCCGATCAGCTTCTTCGTCTCTTTCAGCGCATGGTAGAGATCGCCGTTCAGGATGTGGTTGTTGATCCCCTCGATGAACGGCCAGGCGCTCGGCATCGCCGTGAGGATATCGCGCACCAGGCTGAAATAGGTCGGGTGATGCGCCATCGGATCCGGCGACAGATACATCAGCTGTACCGCGAGATAGACCAGCTTGGCCGGGGTGTCGGCGGTCTCCGGCGTCATGATGTCTTTCTCGCGCAGGATCGGAATCCTGTCGCCGTCGATCAAGAGCCGCGCGCGCTGATCGGTATTGGTGACCACGCAGGCGCCGATGATGATCCGTTCGTTCGGCTTGAGCTCGACCTTCAAAGCCATGACTGTTCTCCGTTGAAGCGGGCTTGCTTTCGACGTCCGCTCGATCCGCGGGGGCATCCTTTCCTGTTGAGGTTAATGCTTGGTAAACGGCGCAGGCGGTGCTGCAAATGTGTAATATTATCAACGCCATGCTGCAGATGACGGGAACGCAGAATCGCAGATCAGCGGGTCTGCGATGTCATCATCAGGCCGGCGGTGCGATCTCGATTCACATTTTCTTAGAAGCTTGAACACAACGTCGGCTGGTCGCCTGATCAAAAAAGATTGGGACGCGGCACACACCCTAATTTCACACCAGAAAGGTATGAAACATGTCCGGCATTGTTCTTTCGGCTTCGGTTCGCCAGAACCTCCTCTCCCTCCAGTCCACCGCCGAACTGCTCTCCACCACGCAGAACCGTCTTGCCACTGGCAACAAGGTTAACTCGGCGCTCGATAATCCCACCAACTTCTTCACCGCGCAGGGCCTCAACAACCGCGCCAGCGACATCAACAACCTGCTCGACAGCATCGGCAACGGCGTGCAGGTTCTGCAGGCCGCCAACACCGGCATCACCTCGCTGCAGAAGCTGGTCGATACCGCGAAGTCGATCGCCAA